>Ga0209800_10002420_pt1 | contig 16551 bp, 13 predicted proteins | sample Higcelweek8metaG_FD_187174 | JGI IMG/M metagenome (GOLD analysis project Ga0209800, IMG submission 187174) | Freshwater pond sediment microbial communities from the University of Edinburgh, under environmental carbon perturbations - High... | ecosystem: Environmental > Aquatic > Freshwater >...
CTCGCAGGGAGAGGGCGCGCGCGAACGGGTTCTTGCCGATGCCGCCGCGGCGGCAAAAGAACTCGGATGTGAAAAAGTGGTCTGGGATTACCCGGTTGCACAAGTCGACCGTTATAAGCCGGAACTGATTGACCGGATGGCGGAATTCCTGATCGCTTCGGACCCCGAAATCGTGCTGATGCATTGGCCGCTCGACAGTCATGCCGATCACCGGGCCGTTGCGCAGATCACCCGCCATGTATTATATACTGCGTCCAACATTTCTCCCGATGACCATCCGGAATACCGGGGGCCGCGGGAAATATACGCCTTTCAGACCGGAGTCAGTCAGGCCTACCACTTTATTCCCGATCTGCTGGTGAAAACCGATTCGACAACGATGGCTTGCGCCGATCGCGCCGTCGCCTGCTTCGGCAATACCGCGCCGGAATATGTGCCGATTTGGCGGAAAAACTTTCATACAAAGGCGGAATACTGGGGGAATCTCGTTGATACCCCGTCTCCTGCCGAAGTGCTGAAATTCATCGGCCCGAAACTGCCGCTCGACGGCTTTCTTCTCAAGAAAATTCTTGGAGATCGGGTAATTTCCACGCCGTTCGACCGTTTCTTTTACAATCAGGACTTTCAGCTTTAATCGGGGAAGGGTGAATCTCCCGATGCCTGTAACGCATAGAATCTTCCTAATTATCACTCCTCTCCCAGATTCGGAACACTGTCGTTCATGGTCAGCAGTGCGGAATTTGACTCCATGACAGCTGCCGGTACTGTCCCGGGGAAATTCCTTCATACTGCCGGAAAATTCTGGAAAAATAGCTTCCGGACTCGAATCCGGTTCGTTCCGCAATCTGGTCCAACAGGAGATCCGAGGTCAGAAGGAGTCGCTTGGCCCGTCCGATGCGTTCCCGGTTCAGCAGAACATGGAGGTTTTCTCCGCATTCTTCCTTGACCATGTGGCCGGTGCGGGAAACGGAAAGGTACAATTCCCGCGACAGGTCCTTCAGTGTACAATTCGGGTGATGCGCATTGCGCCGGATAAAGTATTCGATGTGACGGCGCCTTGTGCTCAGACAGGCCGGTATTTCCTCCTTGAGTTCCTGTTCCAGCAATGCCAGGAGAGAAACGCCCATTGCATATAAAACCCGATACAGTTCTTCCCGTTTGGCAACGGTCAACATCGGCAGCTCGGCATAAAAATTTTCAGCGTTCTCATCCTGCAGCGGGCAACGTTCTCCTTCCGCACGAAAAGTTCCGGCAAACAGAGTCAGCATCCGAACGCCGTCCATGCGGATCGTCACGACAATTTCGTGAATGCCTTTCCAACAGCTTTCAGAACATTCGGACCGTTCTGGATTCGAGTTGAAAATGTGGTTGATCTTGCTTACACAGTTCTGGGTACAAAGGAGTTCGCCTTCCCGTTTGTCCCGCAGATAGCGGCAATAGGGATGCATGTGCAGATGTCTCCCCGGCAGAGGATTGCGGTTCTCCCGGCCCCGGAGCTGTCCCAGCTCGTCATGAACGGTAATAAAAATGCCGAAGGCTTTCTCATGATCACGCAGCAACTGTTCAAAATCGAATGTATTCATTGGCATTCTTCCTGTGGAATCTCTTTTTAGCGGATTTGTGCAAATCTTTAGCGGCTGTGCCTATTTTCAATTCCAGCATACTGTTATATAATATAAACAGAAACAAATATTTGTCAAGGAATGCAAAAATGATGAAAAACTGCAAAACAGAAATAAATCCGCCGGACGACACTGCGGAAAACGCTTTGTCACCTCTGCATGAAACCTTCATCACCGAATCGGCCAGACGGATTTCCATTGCCGGAAGATATGATGTGATTGTTGCGGGAGGCGGGCCGGCCGGGGTGTGCGCATCTCTGGCCGCCGCCAGATGCGGAGCCAGCGTACTTCTACTGGAAGGCGAAGGATGCCTTGGCGGAATTTTGACTTCGGGGCTGATGTCCAACATCATCGACGCTGCCAATAAAGGAGGCCTGTTGCGGGCTATCCTCGCGGAACTCCATGAAATGAAAATGACCGGCGGTCACTATTCCTGCGTTGACCCCGAAGCGGTCAAATTTGTGCTGGAACGGCGTACAAAGGAAGCCGGAGTCCATGTCCGTCTTTATTCCCGGGTCGCGGCGGCGCGGGTTTCTCCGGAACGCCGTCTGGAGGCCGTCGTCACGGAGTCCTGCTCCGGACGGGAAGCCTGGCTCGGGAAGGTATTTATCGACGCCACAGGCAATGGCGATCTCGGTGCACTATCCGGGTGCGAATATGAACTGGGAGATCCGGCGGGAAGACTTCAGGCCATGAGTCTCTGCGCTCTGGTGTATGGGGTTCGCACAAATGAAATTCCTGAACTGGTGCGAGCTGAAAACGACGAGGGAAAACGGAATCTGTATGAGCTGCTGAAAAAGGCTGGAACAACGCCCAGCTATTCCCTGCCGACTTTGTTTGCATTGAACGACAAAGGATTTCTGTTGATGTCCAACCATCAGTATCAGTCCTGCCCGGATGATACGCGGGCGATTACCGATGCCACGCTCTCCGCCAGAGCCGAGTTATGGACACAAATCGAGGCGTTGCGTCATGCCGATCCGCGTCTGGCTGCTCTCCGCCTCGGGGCCACGGCGGCGAAAATCGGCATCCGCGATGGACGCCGGATCGCCTCCCTTTACCGGCTGACGCTTGATGATCTGCTTCAGGGACGACGCCAGCCAGACCCGGTCTGCCGTGCAACTTTCAGCATCGACATTCATGGTGCTTTCGACGGCAATTCCGGATATACTTCCAGTGGGCTGAGTGTCCGGCCTTACGATATTCCCCTGCGGGCGCTGATCGCCCGTGATGTGTCCGGCCTGCTGGTGGCCGGACGCTGCATCTGCGGGGATTTCCATGCCCACGCAAGTTACCGGGTTGTCGGCAATGCAGCCCCAATGGGGGAAGCGGCCGGAATCTGTGCGGCGCTGGCCGCCCGGCGGAATATGCCGCCGGAAGCGGTTCCGTATACGGATTTCCTCCGGGCCGGCGGGAATCCACATCCCGGTGAAAACACTCTTGAATTTTCAGATAAACAGTCCAAATTAACGATCAATGGAGCCGGAAAATGAAAAAGATTGCAGAACAGAAAAATCATGGAAAAAGTATGAAAATCAAAAAAAATTCACTTTTGGGAAATCATCTGAACCGCCGGGACTCTGCGAATTTTACTTTGATAGAACTCCTGGTCGTCATAGCCATTATCGCAATTCTCGCGGGCATGCTGCTTCCGACTTTGAATAAAGCGCAGCAGACAGCCTACCGGATTTCATGTATGTCGAAGATGCGCCAGTTCGGACAAGCCTCCATCATGTATTCCAATGATCAGAAAGAATATCTTCCGCTGTATATGAGTGCGGGAAAATATAGTGGCTTTGTTGCAAATTCCAAAGGAGCCTACTACGATTTCAAGGACCTGGGCACGCTGGCGCCTTATATCGGCTGCAACCGGGAAAGCGATCCGGTAAACGAGGATAAAAAATATCTCGGAGTTGTTGTGAAAAACGGGCAGCGCAACCGGATGGCGTGTCCATCTGCGCCGGTAAGACAGGATATCCCGTCTTTAAACTACTATTACACGATCGGACACAATATGTATATTGAAGGAGAAAAATTAAGTTCTCTGAAGCAGCTTTCAGGAAAATTGTTCTTCACCGACCTGAGGGATCTGGCTTTGCATCCATCCATTCTGGAATGGTATGCCACGACAACGGGAAACAACTTTTACCGTTATATCGGAGGTCGCCATTCCAATGGTGCAAACATGAGTTTCGCCGATGGGCATGCCGAGTGGCGTCTCCTCAAAAGCGTTCCGATAGATGTGCTAACCACGGCCGGTGAAATATTCTGGAAAGCAAAATAAATCATAATGGAAATTTTGATAATGGAAAAAATGCTTGCAATCATACTTTTGTTGGGCTGTTCCGTTTCCGGTTTTGCGATTGATCTGAACGGCGATTTCGAACAATGCGCCACTGTTCCGGGGGGCGGGCTCTGGCCGAAAGGATGGCACATCAATAAAAATGTCACGCAAAACGCGATTGTTGAGCTTTGCGAGGATACCGCGGCCGTTCATTCGGGTAAATACGCTGTTTTCCTGGAGTGCGAGAAAGGCGGACGCGCCTATATTTTTCATCATCCGCTCGTTGCCGCACAAAAGACGGAAACCCTGAAACTGTCTGTTTTTCTGAGAGGCTACGGCGAATTTACTGCAGGATTCGTGATTTTCGGTTATGTGGACAATCCGAAAAAGCTGGTATGTCTGACATCGATCTCGTCTCAGCAGTTTTCGGCAGAAAAAAAGAAATGGAGTGAACACAAATGGACCGTCCGACTGGGTGAAATGAAGAAAGATGGAGTTATTTACAGCAATTTCATGCTGATGCCATTTCTCAATATGAATGGTGAAGGAAGCATTCTTACGGACTCGTATCAACTGGAACAATGGAAAGAACCGGACGTAAAATGAGAATTCTATTGAATAAGAGGCATTTCATATCGGGAATCATCGCCGTTTTGTTCGGGAACTGCCTGGCGGGAGCATCGGAGTCGGTTACTCTTACCGACAACGGGTTCCCCGCATCGGTCATTATTCTGCCTGAACGGCCGACGCGGGCGGCGCAATTTGCCGCCTTTGAGCTGCAATATCTTGTCAAGTTAATGACGGAAACCGAGCTCCCGATCGTAAAAGAAGGGGAATCCTTTTCCGGACTGCCGATCCGGATCGGCAGTCGTGACAGTGCAGGCAATCCGGAAAAATTCCTGCCCGAAGAATATTGGGTGTCCGTGACAGCCCGTGAGATTGTTCTGTCCGGAATGGACGATCCCGATTACGGAATCGTCCATTATGAAAATCCGCGAACTTTTCCATCGTGCAGTTATACGCGGAAAGCTACCACGTACGCTGTATATGAGTTTCTGGAACGGGCCTGCGGAATGAGGTTTTATTTTTTCGGCGACGAAGGTATTTTTTTCATTCCGAGGAAAAAACTGTCCGTTGAACTGATGCAGATAAGACGTCGCCCCGCCATGACATCCAGCCGCTGGATCGAGATCAATCATCCGCCGACAGGTACATCGACACGCGATCTTGCTTTACTGGAGGCCCGCTGGCGCAAAAGCGCGGTGAATGGGCACGTGAATCACAACACATGGTCTATTTATTTCCGATACTGGGATCGTGCGACAGGAAATTTTTACGGTTCACTTCCCGAACTGTTCCGTGAAAAGCGCCCGGATTATTTTGCACAGGGACATAGCGGGAAATCCCATCTATGCGCAGTGGCGAACAAATTCCCCGGGGATGCGAATCTGCCTCCGCAGCTTTGTCCTTCCAGCGATGGTCCCGTGGATTATTTTGCCGAAGAAGCGCTGGAGATGTTTCACGGAAAAACGATTGCGGGAGCCCGGCTTCAGCCGCCGCGTTTCAAGGGAATTCGCTATTATTATCCGCTGATGGAGGACGACAACAAATACTGGTGTCTCTGTCCCCAATGCAAAAAGATGTTTCCCGAGGTTGCGTCGGAACAGCGCGCCGGATACATTCACTTCGATTGGATCAATCGCATTGCACGGAAAGCCGCGAAGCTTGAACCGGAACTGAATTTCATAACATGCGCATATTCCAATTCGCTTCTCTATCCGGATCCCGCCATATTGAAGCTGGAGCCGAACATCGCTGTCCGTCTCTGTCTTGCCATTGATTCCTGGTATCATCCAGAAATCTACAATTGGCAGCATTCCGTATATAAACAGTGGATCGTTCATGAAGCGTCGAAACGCCAGATTAGCGTCTGGTGTTATCTGCTGTCGCCCGGATTTGAGGCACGGACTTATTACAGATACGGGGACTTCATCCCGCTGCTGTATCCGTGGAAAGTCGGAAAAATCTTTCAGGAATTTGTCGGAGATGGCATTCAGGGATACTTTGCGGAAGCCGATCTGAGCACGCAGTTTCTGGAAGCATACATCATCAACCGGATTGCCTGGGAAGGAAAGGACGCGGACCCTGAGCACATCATCGCAGATTACTTCCGGAACTATTATGGAAGCGCCGCCGAACCGATGCAGGAATTTTACCGCAAAATGGAAGAAATCACATACAATCCGGCCTCTTATCCGAAAGACACCATGCAGGAATTCCGCAAGACGTCGTTTTGCGGCGGAGAAATTCATACGGAACGCAACAATCTGAATCTCCTGACGGACATAACGGAAAAACAACTGGATTCCTTGATTCGGAAAGCCTCTTCCATTGCAGAGTATCCCGTGGAAAAACGCCGCGTGGCGTGGTTTTCGGATCGGGTCTGGGAACAAGCAAAGAATGGACGCCGAGAGTTTGTAAAACGAGAACAACGCAGAAATACACAGCCTCCTACGGTCCATATCACGAAGACCGTTGAAACAAACGGCGCCGTTGCAGCGGTAGATTTTTCCAAAGCGGGTCACCTCAAATTGCAGTATCCTCTTTCCGGAACGGCATCCAATGGGAAAGGGAGTCTGGACCTGTGCCATGACAGTCAATATCTATATTTGCGCTATTCCGAACTCGGTTCCGAGGCTTTTCTGAACAGAAAGGAGAACATCTGGATGAACAATATCGAGCTGTTCGCTGGTTATCTGCGCAATTATCCGTTTGCACATTTCGCCGTTGCGCCGGACGGCACGATGGAATTGCTTCAGCATGAAATCGAAGGCGGAGTTCCCCGCATCAGCTCACGAAAAATCCATGTTCGGATCGTCAATGAGCTCACGGAGCACGGGTGGACGGCGACTTTGGCAATTCCGCTGAAAACTCTTCTGCCAGACAGGGAGCTTGCTCCAGGAAAACGTTTCTTTCTGAATGTGATGCGCACCTGCCGCTTCATAAACGGCAACTCCTATTCCTGGAGTCCCCTGGGCGGCAACGGGTCTTATGTGCAAAGCCTTGACAGAATGGGAAAAGTGTATCTGTCAGAATAGAAGAGGCAAAAATCATGCTGAACATTGGAATTTTTGATGGGTTCAAAATTTTTATGCCGGAACCGGAAATAATTCCGGAAAGCAGGAAACAGATCGAAAAAGCAAGAGAGGCAAATCTACGTTTTCTCGAGACCTCCGGGACTGTTTTTTCCCCCGGACTTCCTATTACCGGAACCTTTATTTACGCACACCCGCCGGATTATGTCGGAACTCCGACGCTGAGCTGGAACAGAAGAGAGTGGGCGGAAACATTCGGGCGTTTAAGTCAAGCGGGGATGGATACAGTGATCTTTCAGGCGTCGGTATGGAATGAACTGGAAGAGTCTTATTACCCTTCTTCGATGTTTCGTTCGTTCCGCACATGGAACGTTGTGGAACCGATGCTTTCAGCAGCTCATGAAAATGGATTGACTGTTTTTCTTGGCGGATACGGCTCTGTTTCTGGCTGGGATTCTTCTTTGAGCAACTCCGCCGCGGCTCGTGAAATCGAACGGCAGATTGCGTGTTTCTCAGAACTTCTGGAATTCAGCGAACTTTTTGACGGAATCTACTATTCTCCCGAAACCGCATTTCAGGGGGTCCGCAACATCCGACGTGAAAAATCTCTGAACAGAATCTATCAGGAATATTTCAGGCGGGTCAAAGAGATGGCTCCCGGGAAAAAACTTCTGATGTCTCCTGCCAGCATCTACTATCCTGGGACATTGAAAGATTTTACGGAATCCTGGCTGGCGATTCTCGATGACGTTCCTCTGGATATTCTTGCGCCGCAGGATTCCATCGGTTGTGGTTGCTGTTCCTTGGCGGATCAGCCGGAAATGTGGCGCTGGTGGAGCGATATCGCGGAAGAGAAAAGAATTCTGCTGTGGGCGAATATCGAACTTTTTGAACGTCGCGAATTCGGCGGACCGGTTCCCTTTGCCGTTGCCTCTGCAGAGCGCATACTTTCACAACGCAGAAACGTTTCACCCTACGTGACAAAATGTATCTGCTGGGAAGCGCTTTATTTTAATGGAACATCTCTTTGAAATCGTCATGCGCCGCTATTGAACTCCGATTCACTGTCATGGGAAGCTGACGTCACATTCAGGACTTGTGCAAATAAACTCGTCGGCAATGTTACGACCGCCGCAGGCAACGTCTTCGTGATTTGAGCCAAACATTCGGTAATTTTGGACCATTTACAATAAAACGGGAACACATGGAATTATTTAAAGAATTTTCTGTAAGAAAGATACTGGAACCGCTCATTCTCCATGACATGAGGATTTTTCCCCCTGCCCCAAAAATTTCCCAGTCAGCCATAGCTTTCGTTTTCCGGACAAATGCCGTTCCATCAGGAGTATGTTTTTATTTCTTTGAACTCAAAAGGCTGTTCCCGACATCCGGCAACGACCTCAACATAATATGCAATCATCTGAAGATTTTAAAAGCGAAATCTGAAATATCGGATCGTTGCCCCAACGGATGATGAATCGTTCGAGATGGTTATGCGGCGGTGGCAACTCTGCGATAGATTTCAATAATGAAGGAATTGTACGTAATAACGTCTCCCGATACGATCGGCATGTCAGCCATGCTTACCGGGGAAAATCCGATGAACGAGAACTTGCGCATCGGCCAGCCATTGCCGCCGTTCCGTTTCCTTGCTGGTCACGACCACCCGAAATATCCGACGATGGAAATTCCGCACTCCGCAAAGCTCGAAAATACATTTCTCCCAAATCAGTTGCAGTGGATCTCCAAACACTTCGGCTTCACGTTGCTCGACCGTATCAGAGGTATTGAAGACAATTGCTGAACGAGCCTTCAGCAAACCGCGCGGTACGCCATCGCCTTTGTCGTTTTCAACGAACTCATAAGCACGGCCGGGACGAACCACGCGGTCAACCCAACCGGACAATATAGCAGGCGGCATTCCCCACCAGTTGGGATGGACAACAATAATCCCGTCCGCAGTTTCCAATTCCAGACAATGTTGCTCGATCATGGGCGGCAAAAGCGCACCCCTTGAAAATTCATTTTTCGGCAACAGCGGATCAAAGCCTTCGGCATAAAGATCATGCCGCCATACCGTATGTCCGGCTTCGGTCAGAGCATCGGCGGACGCAGACGCTATTGAATGATTGAAACTGCCTTTGTCCGGATGCGCCAAAATCAACATTACATTCATTATATTTCTTCCTGATTCTTATTTGTATTGAGATGTACGATACGCTCTTGGGTCTGCTTTTGATTCAAATATATGATATATACCCTTCTTTCACAAATTCACATACCCCCTCGCGTAGAACAAATTTTTCCTGTTTTTACCGTTTTTCCATGGATACGCGAGACCCCCTGTGAAAGATGTGAAGTTTGCCGTCCATCTATGCTTCAAGGCACTCCTATATGGCAAAAAAGCACGTCTAAAGAAGCACCAAACTCAAAAAATTGAACCCAAAGGAGTTCTATGACAATCGAAAAAATCAGACCGGCCTGCATCCGTTGCAGGTTTTGCGCCAAATACGCTCCGCTTCGCCCCAATGAGAAAAGCACTCTCCGGTGCGTCCGGTATGTGAGGGAAGCACTTCGATTTTTAACTCAAAATTCTGTAAAAACGCCCCGATCCAACCTCAAAATAACACTCCATATCACTCCTGAAGCCTCATTCCATAAGAACTTTTAAACGGGCCGAAATGGGCCTTTTATTCAGGGGAAGTGGGGAAAAATGGGGAACTTTTTTCTATCGTGACAAATGAGCTATCCGTCAGCGGCAATTCCAACAGGGAATCGCCTTGAACTGACCGACATTGAAATATATACCTGCTCCTTCAGAATTCAAGCGGGCTTCTCTCTTTTGGGGATTTTAGAGAGCAATCAAGATTCATTAACGGCAAACTTGAAATCATGTCCTGCTGTCGTCTTCAGCAACTTAAGACGATTCAATTACAGAGATGAACGAAGAACGTGAATTCAAGGATGAGGTGGAACTGAACATCCGGGAAGGAAACAGATAAGCCACCCTGTTCAAGTTCCGTCTTGCCATGGGAAACCCTCAGGGGAACATCTGCATCCTCTTCGGGCTAAAATTGAAAATCAGCGACAATACGATCATCAATGTTTGGGCGGTTTCATGGATGCGCCCCTCTGTTTCCCTAGTCGAAAAATAAGTGACATTCTGAACCGTCTCCTCTTTGTTCATCTTTTTACGGGATGACTGTGAATTTCATAAATTTCGCAAAAATATTTTTTTCGTCTCTTGATTTTTTTAATCTTTCGAGTAAATTTAATCAATAGACTAAAGATGGAGGTTGCCAATGCCAAGTTACGCGAATTCCGAAAAAACAAGGATGAAATTGATTCTGGCGGCGGGAGAACTATTTGCCGAGCACGGCATTGATGCGGTCACAACCCGTGAAATTGCAGAAAAATCCGGAGAAAATATTGGGGTCATCCATTATCATTTTGGAGGAAAAGATGGGCTGGTAGACGCCGTGGTGGATTTTGCCTGTGAGCTTTGGAAAGATGATCCGCTCGGGCGTTTTCTGGAAGAGCACCGCCACTTGCTTGCCAAGACCAATGGACAAAACATGGTGATCGGAAAGATGGTCGATATTTTTCTGTCCACTCTTTTCTCCCCGGAAAAGCCGTCTTGGTGCTGTACGCTGGCCTTCCAGCTGATTCAGCGAGATATGGATGTCTCCGGGAAAATTTTTCAAGTTGCGGCGGCCCCTGGCTTGAAAGCATTCATGAGCATATACCATATTGTATCCGAAGACAACGATTTTGAACGAGCCTTCATCTGGAATTCCACAGTGCTTTCCCCTGCGGTATTGTATGCGATCGATCCGCACAGCGTCCGGAGACTGCATCCCCGTGGCATGCCGTCCGACAAATTCCTGTCCAAACTGAAAATGTCCTGCATTCAGAACGCGTTGAGCTCCATTAATTTTCTGAGAAAATGCAAAGAAATGTCCCGTGCAAAAAAAAGCAACTTGAAGTAGAGGAGATCCCAGAAATCATGAGAAATATGTTTCTGAAAATGAATTTGAAACAACTTTCCTTCCTGTTAATTTTATGTTGCGGCGCGGCAACGGCTGAAAGCGGCATTCCTTTGAATGATGGGGGAAACAAACCGGCGCGCCCGGTTAAGACATTCACGGTGGGTGAGCTCCAGGATACTTCGTATCATTATTACCCGGCCAAAGTCAGATCAGGGCAACGGGTCAAGCTTGCATTTCAGGTTACCGGACAGATCATACGATTTCCGGTCAAATCCGGACAGCAGGTCAAGAAGGGAGACATTCTGGGTGAGTTGAATTCGCACGACTACGAAAATGCACTGAAGTCGGTCATTGCAAACTATCGTGAAAGCAAGACAGACTTTGAACGTTATTCCCAGCTGGTTAGGAAGCAGGCTGTATCGGTGGCTGTGTTCGAAGCGAAGCGGAAAGGCTATGAAGTAGCCGAGGCGGAAATGAAGATTGCGGAGAAAGCCCTTGCCGACACCAAACTGCTGTCTCCGTTCGACGGGGTTGTTGCGGCAACGTATGTCGATAATTTTCAGAACATCCAGGCCAAACAGGAGATTCTGAGTCTGCAAGGCAATTCCGATATTGAACTGGTCATCAACGTTCCGGAAAAAGAGGTCATCAAAATGCCGGCCAACATCCCGCCGGAAAAAGTGGGCGAACATCTCCGGCCCACGGCGGTTTTCCCTGCCCTCAAGAACCTGACTTTTCCGTTGAAGATCAAGGAATTCGAGACGGAGGCCGATTCCGCCACGCAAACGTATCAGGGGGTCCTGACGATGCCGGCGTCCAAAGAATACAGCATCATGCCCGGAATGACGGCCCTGGTTCGGGTGCGGATTGACCGCGACAGCGGGGCGGAAACCGGATATCCGGTTCCGGTGATGTCGGTCGGTCAGGATGCCGACGGGAACGCTTATGTCTGGATCGTCGACAGGCAGATGGTTGCGAGAAAACGTCCGGTCACGGTCGGATCCATTGAGGGCGACCGCATTCTGATCAAAAGCGGAGTGACTCACGGGGAAACGATCATTGCCGCCGGGGTCGGCTTCGTCCACGAAGGAATGAAAGTGAAAAAGCTGGACCACATCGGCGGACGGGCGATCCGGGAAGTGTCTGGAGACTGCAAATGAACATTGCTGAATATTCGATCCGGAAGCAGACCATCACGATTTCGATTACCTTTCTGGTCCTTCTCGCCGGGACGGTCGCCTATTTCAATCTGTCGCGGCTCGAAGATCCGGAATTCACCATCAAGGACGCTCTGGTGGTAACGGAATATCCCGGCGCATCGGCACAGGAAGTCGCGGAGGAGGTCTCCGACAAGATCGAAAAAGCGGTGCAGCAGATGGGACAGCTGAAACGGGTGGAATCTTATTCCGCCCGCGGTCTCTCGATTGTAACCGTGAAAATCAAGGACAAATACGACAAGCACTCTCTGCCTCAGGTATGGGATGAATTGCGCCGCAAGATCAACGATGTTCAGCCGCAGCTTCCCTCGGGAGCGAAAACCCCGGTGGTGCAGGATGACTACGGCGATGTTTACGGTATGCTGTTCGCCATTACCGGCGATGGATACAGCAGGGCGGAATTGAAGGAAGTGGCGAAATTTCTGCAGCGGGAACTTCTTCTGTGTCCCGATGTGAAGAGAATCGAATTCTGGGGATTCCGAAATGAGGCCATTTACATTGAGATGTCCCGAGAAAAAATGGCCGCGCTCGGCGTATCGCCGACCCAACTCTATACCCTTCTGGCGCAGAAGAACCTGATCACGTCCGCCGGCAAGGTGAAAGCCGGTTCGGAATACATTACTCTGACGCCCACCGGGAACATCGCTTCTTTCAAAGAACTGGGCGACCTTCTGATCTCCAAAGACGGCGGGCGCATGATTTTTCTCAATGACGTGGCCGAAATCAAACGCGACTATGTCGATCCGCCGGTCAACATCCTGCGTTTCAACGGCAAGCCGGCGGTTGGTTTTTCCATCTCGACCGTTTTGGGCGGCAACGCGGTCACGATGGGCGACGCCGTGCTCAAACGGCTGGAAGAGTTGAAAAAGGAACTGCCTCTGGGGATCGCGGTACATCCGGTTTCCCTGCAGTCGGAAACGGTGAAATCGGCGGTGAATGACTTTGTCATCAATGTAGTGGAATCATTGGTGATCGTTGTCGCCGTGCTGCTGGTATTCATGGGAATGCGCAGCGGCCTATTGATCGGGATCGGACTGCTGGTAACCATTGCCGGAACGCTGCTGATGATGCAGGTGATGGGAATCAGCATGGAGAGAATTTCCCTGGGAGCTCTGATCATCGCGCTGGGAATGCTGGTCGACAACGCCATCGTCGTAACCGAAGGGATGATGGTCGGCATTCACCGGGGAGAAGACAAGCTGGCGGCGGCGAAGAGTGTCGTCAGACAGACCCAGTGGCCGCTGCTGGGAGCCACGGCCATATCCATTTTCGCTTTTGCGGCCATTGGGACCTCGAAGAATGCTTCGGGGGAATTCTGCGGATCGTTGTTTTACGTCATGCTGATCTCGCTGGGAATCAGTTGGATCACCGCGGTCACCCTGACTCCGCTGCTGTGTTTTTATTTTTTCAACAGTCAAAAGAAGAACTCCGAGACGGTTGTTGATCCTTACGGCACGTGGGGCTTTCGTTTGTACCGCCGCTCTCTGGAAGTATGCCTCCGCCACCGGCTGACCACGATTCTGATCATGGCCGGACTGCTGGCTCTGGCGGTCTGGGGGTTCCGATTCATCGATCAGTCATTTTTCCCGGCCTCGACCCGGAATCAACTGATGGTGGAACTGTGGCTTCAGGAAGGCACGCATATCAGCGATACGGAAAAGACAGTGGAGAAGGTGGAGAAATACATCAAAGGGCTGCCGCACGTGACCGATGTGGTCTCCCACATTGGTGGGGGCTCCACCCGGTTCATACTCACATACAGCCCGGAGAAAAACAATTCCGCCTATGCGCTCCTGCTGGTGTCAGTCGATGACGGAAAAGCAATCAACACGCTGTATGAAACGATACAGCGTCATCTGGATGAAACCGGCCCCGACTTCATGGCCAATGTCCGCAAATTCCAGTTAGGCCCGGGCGAAGGCGGGAAAATTCAGCTGAGGATCAGCGGCAGAGATCCGAAAATTCTCCGTCGCCTGTCTGAAAACGCCGTTGCCATTCTGCGGGACAACCCGAAAAGCAAAGCCATCCGCTCCGATTGGCGTGACCGCGTGAAAATCATCAAACCGGTGTTTTCCGAATCGCCTGCCAAGCGGGTGGGGATCACTTATCAGGACCTCTCAAATGCGATTCTGGAGAATTTTTCCGGAATCAATGTCGGAACTTTCCGTGAAAATGATGAATTGATCTCGATCATTGCCCGTTCCCCGCAAAGCAGCCGCGGCAACGCCAAAAATCTGGAGAACGTCTTCATCTGGAGCGACAGCGCACAGAAAATGGTGCCCTCGGGACAAGTGATTTCCGAAACCGTCACCACATGGGAGGATCCTCTGCTGATGCGCCGCCACCGACTGCCGACTATTACGATTCATTGCGATCCGGCCCGGGGCTCCGCCAATCAGCTTCTTCAGGAGGTGCGTCCGAAAATCGAAGCCATGCCCCTTCCGGCGGGATATTTCATCGAATGGGGAGGTGAATACGAAGACACCATCGATGCACAGACTTCCCTTTTCGCGGGAATACCCGTCTTTGCCATACTGATGGTTCTGACGGTCATCTTGCTGTTCAACTCCTATCGGCAAACACTGGTGATCTGGCTGACGGTGCCCATGGCCATCATCGGGGTCACGCTGGGATTGCTCCTTTTCAACCAGCCCTTCAATTTCATGGCGCTGCTGGGCTTTATCAGCTTGTCGGGGATGCAGATCAAAAATGCGATCATCCTGCTGGATGAGATCAATTGCCAGCGGGCGGTCGGCGACAAAAGTGCATGGAATGCGGTTCTGGACTCGTCGGTCAGCCGTATCCGCCCAGTCTCCATGGCCGCCTTTACCACGGTGCTGGGCATGCTGCCGCTGCTGCTGGATGCTTTTTTCATCGCAATGTCGGTCACCATCATGTTCGGACTTACCTTCGCCTGCATCCTGACTCTGTATGTAGTTCCGGTGATTTATTCGCTGATGTATGGCATAACGGATAAATCACAGGCGAAATAGTTTGCACGCCCGATTGGACTGCCGCGCCTTCCTCCGGACCGGTGACGGCGCAACTGGCGAGACTGTTTCAAACCCGAAAATACTTTCCGGATGCATTTGATCTTCCGAATATGCGTGCCTCCTTCGATGTGAGCCGTTTTCAGACTATCGGAAAAACCAGGTCACAATGGCGGCCGGAATTTCCGTGATTTGTAAACCAACGGGTATTCTTTTCCTTCCACCAGCTTCTTCCACTGCAATACCTGGTTCGGATGCACCTGAAACTCTCCGGCGATTTCCGCGATCGTATTGTCGTCACGCAACGCCACCAGCGCCACCAGACTTTTGGACTTGTCGTAGCTCATTTTCATTTCGACTGCCCCTTTCGTGTAAAACTTGAACTCTGTAATTTACGACCCGTTTTACACCAATGCAACCTGTCCAGCTTTCGGGGGCAACCGCATTCAAAAGGACATCATAGAAAAGAACGCATGTAAATTCTCAAAAAAAACTCTCCCATACCGGACAGGCACGGGAGAGGCCGGGATATACCGGTCTCACTTTTTGAGAAGGCCGACGATGCCCGTCACGATCAGAGTTGCCAGAACGCCCAGACCGAAACCGATCCCCGCGTCTTCCAGCGTTGAGTCGCTCCAGTCCTCGATCCGGCCACTCACATCTTCTTCCGGTGGCAGATTCGACGCCTCTTTTTCAGGATCGTTCTTTTCCCCGTTTTCTTCATGCTTCTTAAATCCAAACATTTTTTCCTCCTATTCGGGTTTGTTTCACTCGTTTTCTTCTTCGTTTTTTGTTCTTCCAGGACGATCATACTCCACCCCGCAACTGACGCAGAGATAGCCGTCATCCCATTCGATCAAAGTCCCGCCGCATTCCGGACATTTCCGTTCTTCCATGATTACACCTTGAATATTTGACCGCACTTGATGCAGCGGTATTGTCCGACCACACTTTCATCGACGACCTTCCCTACCGAGTTCCCCGCCGCGCCTCCGGAAGCCGCCCCGACGATTACCGATAAAATCGTAGTCGCGGTGGCTCCGGCCAACGCTCCGACGGGTCCCAGAAATAAGGCTCCGACAACGGCAGCGGCAGTCGCACTTCCGTATCCGACCAACCCGCCCGTGACCGCTCCTCCGACCGTAGCGACCGGTTCAGCACGACGAATCAGACAGGCCACTCCTCCGCAGTTCGGGCACGACATTTTTGAAACAGACATAAAATAAAAACCTTTCCTGATAAAAGAAATGACCGGAACAGACGCCTTAACTCGTCTGCTCCGGGATGCTTGGAATACGACCACGAGTGCATCAGGCTCATGGAAGGGCATCTTCCGTCCCCAGGGATACGCACA
>Ga0209800_10002421_pt1 | contig 16536 bp, 15 predicted proteins | sample Higcelweek8metaG_FD_187174 | JGI IMG/M metagenome (GOLD analysis project Ga0209800, IMG submission 187174) | Freshwater pond sediment microbial communities from the University of Edinburgh, under environmental carbon perturbations - High... | ecosystem: Environmental > Aquatic > Freshwater >...
ACGCCACCAAGCCCTATGGCAACATTCTTGATTTCCGCCAGCAGCAGGGCGCGGTCGATGCCGCCATCGCCCTTTTCTCCGGCGAGGCGGCGGCCGAAAAGGCCCGCGAAATCTGGCTTGTGGACAAGGCCCCCGTGGTCATCCAGAAGCTGGAAGCCGCCGTCCAGCAGCTCGACAGCTTCATGACGTCGCAGGGCTTGGATTGCGCGCCGGAGCAGGTTCCCAATCTCAAGGGCGACGCCGCCCGCGCGGCCTTCATCGAGCATTTCAAAGAGGTCCAGCGGCTCAAGACCCAGCTTGACCAATACACCGACCTGACGCCCGAAAACGCCGCGACCATCGAACAGATCCTGCCGGACGAAAACCTGCGCGGCTTTCGCGGGGCCTATCTGGACACCGCGCAGCGTCTGCGTGCCCAGCGGGGCAAGGGCCAAGACCAGAGTGAGGACAAGCCGACGCCCGAAGCCGACAAGTTGGATTTCGAATTCGTCCTCTTCGCCTCCGCCGTCATCGATTATGACTACATCATGGGCCTGATCGCCCGCTATTCCGAGGCGACACCCGGCACGCAGAAGATGAGCCGCGAGGAGCTGATCGGCCTGATCCAGTCCGACGCCAAGTTCATGGACGAGCGTGAGGATATCGCGGCCTACATCAACACCCTAAAGGCGGGCGAGGGGTTGAGCGAAACGACCATCCGCGAGGGTTACAGCCGCTTCAAGGCGGAAAAGAACGCGACGGAGCTGGCGGGCATCGCGGGCACGCACGGTCTGGCCACCGGGGCGCTGCAAGACTTCGTCGACACCATCCTGCAACGCATGATCTTTGACGGCGAGACGCTGACCGACCTGATGGAGCCGCTTGGCCTGAACTGGAAAGCGCGGCGGGTGAAGGAACTGGACCTGATGGCCGACCTGATGCCGGTCCTGCTGAAGCGCGCCGGTGGACGCGAGATTTCGGGGTTGAGCGCTTATGAGCAGTAAAGTGAAATCGCCTGCCGCAACGGGCGGTGGGGTGGGATTGGCGCCCAAGCTGCGCTTTATCGAGTTTCGCGATACGGGCGGGTGGGAGCAGAAAGCCCTCTCTGTGGTTGCCCATGTTATCATGGGAGCTTCACCAAAGTCAGAGAACTACAATACGATTCAGAATGGTCTGCCGTTATTGCAAGGTAATGCAGATATAAAAAATCGTCTGTCGGCTCCGAGGATATTCACTTCCGAGATCACAAGGGAATGCCGAGTTGGAGACATTCTAATAAGCGTTCGCGCTCCGGTTGGCAGTGTCGCGAAGTCTCTTCACCATGCATGTATTGGGCGTGGAATCGCTTCAATTTGCGCAAGAGAACCCAATTCTCATCAGTATATATATCAGTGGTTGATAATGCATGAGCCACAGTGGGGAAACATATCGCAAGGTGGAACCTTCGACGCAGTCAACGGTGATGACCTGAAATCGGTTCGTGTTTCCATCCCGCCGCATAGCGAACAAGAAAAGATCGCCGATTGTCTGGACTCGGTGGACGCGCTGATTGCCGCGCAGGGGCGAAAGGTGGAGGCGCTGAAGGCCCACAAGAAGGGCCTGATGCAGCAGCTTTTCCCCCAGGAAGGCGAAATCCAACCCCGCCTCCGCTTCCCCGAGTTCCGCGATGCGGGGGAGTGGGCGGAAGGGAGCATCGACAAACTTGTTTCTGTTCAATCCGGGGCCACACCTTCGAGGGCGAATCCGGAGTTCTGGAATGGTTCGATCCCCTGGGTTTCCGCTAAGGACATGAAGCGCCTTTTCTTGGAAGACTCTGAAGAACACATTTCTGAGAAAGCGATTGCAGACGGCGCGCGATTGGTCTCGACGGGAACTCTCTTGATACTGACGCGCGGCATGACTTTGCTCAAAGATGTTCCGATCTGTATCGTGCTCCGAGAGATGAGTTTCAATCAAGACGTCAAAGGACTTCGACCAAAATCTGGTGTCAATGGGATTTTCTTTGCTTATCTACTTTCGGGCAACAAGAACCGTCTGCTCACTATGGTAAATATAGCGGGACACGGAACAGGAAAAATCGATACTGACGAGTTGAAGGCTCTAACGTTGCGACTTCCTGACCCAATTGAACAACAACGCATCGCCGACTGCCTGTCCGCCCTCGACGACCTCATCGCCGCCGAGACGCGAAAGCTCGCCACGCTCAAGACCCATAAGAAAGGGCTGATGCAGCAGCTTTTTCCCCGGGTCGGGGAGGATGACGCATGAGCGGCGTTCGCACCTATCAGAGCTTGGGCAGGCTGGTGACGCGGCTGCGGGACGATCTGAACGATACCGATCTCGTTCTGCTTTACGCCTACAACCGCACCGGCAAAACCCGCCTGTCGATGGCGTTCAAGGACGCGGGCAAGCGCGAGACCAAGAAGAACCCGACCGGGACGTCCGACACGCTCTATTTCAACGCCTTCACCGAGGATCTGTTCGTCTGGGAAAACGACCTTGACGGCGACAGCGTCCGCCGCCTGCAACTGAACGAAAAATCATCCTTCTTCAACGCGATGACGGAACTCGCGCTGGACGAAACGATTGCGGATTACCTTTCCCGATACGCCGACTTCGATTTCGACTTCACCTATAAGGATGTTCAGCAGGGCAACGAGACCATCGCCAAGCCGGATTTTGTGAGCTTCCGAAAGGGCGATCAGACCAACATCAAAGTGTCACGAGGCGAACAGAACATCTTTGTCTGGTGCGTCTTCATGGCCATCTGCGAACGCATGCTGGATGGGCATGAATCCTATCAGGGGAAGAGGTATCTCTACATCGACGACCCGATCTCGTCGCTGGATGACAACAACGCGATTTCCGTGGCCTGCGATCTGGCCAAGCTTCTCCGCCGGGCCGCGACGCGGAAGGATGCGAACGGCGCGCCCGCCCCGATCAAGGTGATCTTCTCGTCCCACCACGCGCTGTTCTTCAACGTCATGTGCAACGAAATGGGCCGGCGGACCGATGGCGAACCGAAGCTCACTCACAAGCGCTATTTCCTGCACCGCCCAAACGGCGATGACCGCTACACGCTTCAGGCGACCGACGATACGCCCTTCTTCCACCACGTCGCCACCTTGGCCGAGTTGCAGCGTGCCGCCGATCCCGCCACGGGGACGCTCTACACCTTTCACTTCAACGCCTTGCGCAGCGTCATGGAGAAGACAGCCTCTTTCTTCGGGCATCCGAGCATGGCTTTCTGCCTGAAGGCGTTGAACAACGAAGACGACCGGGCGCTGTTCAACCGGGCGCTGAACCTGTTGAGCCACGGCGCCTATGCCATCCATGAACCCACGGAGATGGGCGAGGACAACAAGCAACTGTTCCGCCGCATCCTGCGCGAGTTCATCACGCGGTTCGAGTTCGCCCTGCCGGGCGTTGTTCCGGCCCAGCCCGCAGCCCCGGCGCCAGCGCCCGCCCCCCAGGAAGCATCTGCACAATGAACGACCAAACCCAAAAGCAATTGGGCAAAACGCTCTGGAACATCGCCGATACGCTTCGCGGGGCGATGAACGCGGACGATTTCCGCGATTACATGCTGTCCTTCCTGTTTCTGCGTTACCTCTCGGGCAATTACGAGGCGGCGGCGAAGCGGGAACTGGGACCGGATTACCCCGATCTGGCAGACGACGCGCTGGAACGCTCAGGCGCGAACACGCCGCTGCAAGCGTGGTACGAGGACAATCCAAACGACGTGGCCGAGTTCGAAAAACAGATGCGCCGCAAGGTGCATTATGTGATCCAGCCGCCCTATCTGTGGAACAACATCGCCAAGCTGGCCCGCACGCAGAGCGATGACTTGCTGCTGACGCTCTACGACGGATTCAAGTACATCGAGAACGAATCTTTCCAAAGCACGTTCGGCGGGCTGTTCTCGGAGATCAATCTTTATTCGGAAAAGCTGGGCAAGACGCAGGCGGACAAGAACAAGAAGCTCTGTTTGATTGTTGCCGAGATCGCCCGGGGCCTGGCCGAGTTCTCGTCCGAGGTGGATCATCTGGGCGACGCCTATGAATATCTGATCGGCCAATTCGCCGCCGGTTCCGGCAAAAAGGCGGGCGAGTTTTACACGCCGCAGCAGATTTCCGACATCCTGTCGGCGATTGTGACCCTGGACAGCCAGGAGCCAGCGACAGGAAAGAAGGATCGTCTGGCCAGCGTTCTCGATTTCGCCTGCGGATCGGGGTCGCTCCTGCTCAACGTTCGCAAGCGGATGGGACCGCACGGCATTGGTAAGATTTTCGGTCAGGAAAGCAACATCACGACCTACAACCTCGCCCGCATGAACATGCTGCTGCATGGGGTGAAGGACACCGAGTTCGAAATCTTCCACGGCGACACCCTGGCCAATGACTGGGACATGCTGCGCGAGCTGAACCCCGCAAAGAAGCCTGCCTTCGACACCATCGTGGCCAACCCGCCCTTCAGCTTCCGGTGGGAGCCGACCGAGGCGATGGGCGACGATGTGCGGTTTAAGAATTATGGGCTGGCGCCAAAGTCGGCCGCGGACTTCGCCTTCCTGCTGCACGGTTTCCACTATCTGAAGGATGACGGCGTGATGGCCATCATCCTGCCCCACGGCGTGCTGTTCAGAGGCGGGGCGGAGGAACGCATCCGCACGAAGCTTTTGAAAGACGGTCACATCGACACGGTCATCGGCTTGCCTGCGAACCTGTTCTATTCGACTGGCATCCCGGTCTGCATCCTTGTGCTGAAGAAGTGCAAGAAACCGGATGACGTGCTCTTCATCAACGCGGCGGAGCACTTTGCGAAGGGCAAACGCCAGAACCAGCTCACGGACGAGCATATCGGCAAGATCATCGAGACCTACCAGTTCCGCAAGGAGGAGGACCGCTACTCCAAGCGCGTCAGCATGGAGCGCATCGCTGAGGAAGGCTACAACCTCAACATCTCGCGCTACATCAGCACCGCCGTGGGCGAGGAAGAGATTGATCTGGCGGCCACCCAACGGGAGCTGGTCGAGATCGAACAACAGATTCGGGCGGCGACGTTGAAACACAACGCGTTTTTAAAAGAACTCGGACTCGCCCCGCTGCCGGGAACCGATTGACCTTAACCCACGCCCCCGTCAAGCTTCTCCCAAAATCACAGGCCGCACGCCGCAAACACACGCCCCCGCCTCGAGAGTCAGAGGGGTGCCCGAACGGGATTGAGCCGGAGCGGTCGAGAGAGCGCCGGATCGGCTCGCCCCGTTTCCGCTCTCCCGAGGCGTTTCCATGTCCCTGTCATTCTTTGCCGCCGCCGTTCCGACCGCGCCGCCCGCTCGTTCCGTCATCGCCGATCCGGTCGAGGCCATCCATCGGGCGGCGCGCCACCTCCTCCCCCATCTCGAACAGGGCCGACGGATCGACGCCGCCCTGTTGCGCGACGCCCTGACCCGCGCCTTCGATGGTTCCGACGCCGAAGGCGCTTGGGACTGGAAGACCGCCTACGAGGCTGGCGAAGCGGCGACGGTTCTGTTTCTGCGCAAATACGGCGCGGCGCTGTTGCGCACAGCCGGTTCTCCGGCGGCGGCCCTGCCGCTGTTGGCCCGGATCGCCGGGCTGCTGCCAACCCACACCCGCCGCTCCGAGGACAGCCAGAGCTACCAGCAATTTTCGACGCCGATCCCCTTGGGGCTGGCGGTGGCCACGGCGGCGGCGCTCACCTCCGCCGACCGGGTGCTGGAACCCTCCGCCGGAACCGGCCTGCTCGCCATCTTCGCCGAGATCTCCGGGGCCGCCCTTGCCCTGAACGAATTGGCCGACACCCGCGCCGGGCTGCTCGCCCGCCTGTTTCCGGCGGTCGCCGTCACCCGCTTCGACGCCGCCCAGATCGACGATCATCTGGCCACCGACATCGCTCCCTCGGTCGTGCTGATGAACCCGCCCTTCTCGGCAACCGTCCATGTCGCCGGACGGAAGGCCGACACCACGCTCCGCCACATCACGTCGGCGCTCGCCCGGCTGGCCGATGGCGGGCGGGTGGTGGCGATCACCGGCGCGGGATTCGCACCGGACGCGCCCGCTTGGCGCGACGCCTTCGTCGGCTTGCAGGAACGCGGGCGGGTGGTGTTCACCGCCGCCATCGACGGCGCGGTCTATGCCCGGCACGGCTCCAGCGTCGACACCCGCCTGCTGGTCATCGACAAGCGGCCCGCCGCCGACCCGACCGACTTTCCGCCCTCCCCCGGCGTCGCCCCCAACGTCGCCACCCTGCTGGGCTGGATCGCGGCCCAGTTGCCGCCACGCCTGACGCTGCCCAGCGGCGGTTCCATTCTCAAACCGGAGGCCCCATCCCGCCGCCCCATCCGCTTTCGGCCCGCCAGAGCGGCTCGCCACCCCGCCGCCGATGAAGCGAAAGCGGTCGATCTCGCTTACGAAACCATCGACTGGTCCCCGCCCGAGGGCGTGCGCCTCACCGACGCCCTCTATGAGGAATACGGCTTGCAGTCGATCCGCATCCCCGGCGCCCAGCCCCACCCCACCAAGCTGGTGCAGTCGGCGGCGATGGCTTCGGTGGCGCCGCCCAAGCCCACCCATCGGCCACGCCTGCCGCCCCGCCTGATCGACGACGGTCGGCTGTCCGACGCCCAACTCGAAACCGTGATCTATGCCGGCAAGGCCCATGCCGACCATCTCGCCGGGGCGTGGGTGGTGGACGCGACCTTCGACAGGGTGTCGGCGGCTCCCGACGATGCGCCTGACGCGGCGCGTTTCCGCAAGGGCTTCATGCTGGGCGACGGCACGGGGGCCGGGAAAGGCCGCCAGTCGGCGGCCATCATCCTCGACAACTGGCTGCGCGGTCGCCGCAAGGCGCTGTGGATCAGCAAGTCCGACAAGCTGATCGAGGACGCCCAGCGCGATTGGTCGGCACTGGGGATGGAACGGCTGCTGGTCACGCCGCTGTCGCGCTTCGCCCAGGGGCGGCCGATCACGCTGTCGGAAGGCATCCTTTTTCTAACCTACGCCACGCTGCGCTCCGACGACCGTGGCGACAAGGTTTCGCGGGTGCGCCAGATCATGGAATGGTTGGGCGCCGACTTTGACGGCGTCATCATCTTCGACGAAAGCCACGCCATGCAGAACGCCGCAGGCGTCGCGTCCGACCGGGGCGATCCGGCGCCCTCGCAGCAGGGGCGCGCCGGGCTGCGCCTTCAGCACGCCCTGCCGGACGCCCGCGTGGTCTATGTCTCGGCCACCGGCGCCACCACCGTCCACAACCTCGCCTACGCCCAGCGCCTTGGCCTGTGGGGTGGCGAGGATTTTCCCTTCGCCACCCGCGCGGAGTTCGTCCAGGCGATCGAGGCGGGCGGCGTGGCGGCGATGGAGGTGCTGGCCCGCGACCTGCGCGCGCTCGGCCTCTACACCGCCCGCTCGCTGTCCTACGACGGCGTCGAGTATGAGTTGGTCGAGCACGCCCTGACGCCGGAACAAGCGGCGATCTACGACGCCTATGCCGGGGCCTTCGCCATCATCCACAGCCATCTCGACGCGGCGCTGCGGGCCGCCAACGTCACCGGCGACAGCGGAACCTTGAACCGACAGGCCAAGTCCGCCGCCCGCTCGGCCTTCGAGAGCGCCAAGCAGCGCTTCTTCGGTCATCTGCTGACCAGCATGAAGACGCCGACCCTGATCCGTTCCATCGAGCGCGACCTTGAGCAGGGTCACGCCGCCGTGGTGCAGATCGTCTCGACCGGGGAGGCGTTGATGGAACGCCGGTTGGCCGAGATTCCCACCGAGGAATGGGCCGACATCCAAGTGGACATCACCCCCAGGGAATATGTCCTCGACTATCTCGCCCATTCCTTCCCGGTGCAGCTTTATGAGCCCTTCACCGATGGCGACGGCAATCTCTCGTCGCGGCCGGTGAGCCGTGACGGCCAACCGGTCAACAGCCGTGAGGCGCTGGCCCGCCGCCAGGATCTGATCGAACGGCTGGCCGCGTTGCCGCCGGTTCCCGGCGCCCTCGACCAGATCGTCCAGCGCTTCGGCGTCGATCTGGTGGCCGAGGTGACGGGGCGGTCGCGCCGGATCATCCGCAACGGCCACCGTTTTCAGGTCGAAAGCCGGGCCGACGCCGCCAACCTCGCCGAAACCCTGGCCTTCATGGACGACCGGAAACGCATCCTGGTGTTCTCCGACGCGGGCGGCACCGGACGGAGCTATCACGCCGACCTGACGGCGAAGAACCAACGGCTGCGGGTGCATTACCTGCTGGAGCCGGGTTGGAAGGCGGACGCCGCCATCCAGGGGCTGGGGCGGACCAACCGCACCAACCAGGCCCAACCCCCGCTGTTCCGCCCCATCGCCACCAACGTCAAGGCGGAGAAGCGCTTTCTGTCCACCATCGCCCGCCGCCTCGACACGCTGGGCGCCATCACGCGCGGCCAGCGGCAGACCGGCGGGCAAGGCTTGTTCCGGCCCGAAGACAATCTGGAATCCTCCTACGCCCGCGACGCCCTGCGCCAGCTCTACCAGTTGCTGGTCCTCGGCAAGATCGACGGCTGCCCCTTGTCGGTGTTTGAGGCGGCGACGGGCTTGACGCTGACGGACGAGGGCGGCCTCAAGGATGTTTTGCCGCCGATCACCACCTTCCTCAACCGGCTGCTCGCCCTCACCCTCGATTTGCAAGGCGTGCTGTTCATCGCCTTCGAGCGGCTGCTCGACGCCCGCATCCAGGGAGCCATCGCCAGCGGCGCCCATGATGTCGGGTTGGAAACGCTGCGGGCGGAGAGCTTCACCGTCACCGAACGCCACAGCATCCACGTCCATCCCAGGACCGGGGCGGAAACCCGCCTGCTGACCATCCGCCAACGGCAGCGCAATCACCCGCGCCGCCTGGAGGACGCGCTGGAGGCGTTGAACGATCCCCGCGCCCGCTTTCTGGTCAACCAACGGTCGGGCCGCGCCGCCGTGCAGGTTCCGGCCCGCAGCGTCATGCTCGACGACGGTGAAATCGAACGCCGCGTCCGCCTGCTGCGCCCGATGGAGGTCGCCACCCTGCCGCTGAAGGCGATGGCGGAGACCCATTGGGTCGAGGCCGACCAGGAGACTTTCGCCGACGCCTGGACCGCCGAGGTGGCGGAGGTGCCGGAGTTCACCGACAGCCTGCTGCGCATGGTCACTGGCCTGCTGCTGCCGGTCTGGAAACGCCTGCCCGCCGGTTCGACACGGGTCTACCGGCTCCAAACCGACGACGGCGAACGGATCATCGGACGCGCCGTTCCTCCCGCCTGGGTGGCGGGCATCGAGGCCGCCAACACAGTCGCGCTTCCCCCGCCGGACGCCTTCGCCGCTCTGATGGAAGGGCGAACCATCCTCGACCTCGCCGAGGGCCTCCAGCTTCGTCGGGTTCGGGTGATGGCCGCCCACCGTCTTGAACTGTCCGGCTTCACCGACGCCATGCGCGAACGGCTGTCCGCTTATGGCCTGTTCCACGAGATCATCGCCTGGAAGCTGCGCCTGTTCATTCCCACCGATGCGAAGTTCCCCTCCGGCGCCGTCCGGGTCGCGTGAGGCGGCCCGGCGGCTGTTCGCCATGTCCCTCCCGATTCATGGCGGCATTGTGGAAGCCTATTTGCGGAATCGCGGCATCACGGCCCTGCACGACGCCGACAGCTTGCGCTTCCACCCCCGCTGCCACTGCCGCCCGGACGACGCCAGCCCGCCCGAGGCGCGACCGGCGATGATCGCCGCCGTCACCGACGTGAGCGGTCGTTTGACGGGCGCGCACCGCACCTGGCTGACGCCCGACGGCGCGGGCAAAGCGCCCATCGCCACCCCGCGCCGGGCGATGGGCGACCTGCTGGGCCACGCCGTCCGCTTCGGCGCGGTTCGTGACGTCATGGCGGCGGGCGAAGGGATCGAGACCATGCTGGCCCTGCGCATGGCCCTGCCCCGCCTGCCGATGGCGGCGGCCTTGTCCGCCGCCCATCTCGCCGCCCTGCGGTTCAGCGCCGGGCTGCGTCGCCTCTACATCGCCCTCGACGCCGACCCGGCGGGCGAAGCGGCCCAGAACGTCCTGACCGCAAGGGCCGTCGAGGCGGGGATCGAGGCGATCCCCCTGTCGCCGACGCTGGGGGACTTCAACGACGATTTGCGCCGCCTTGGCCTTGACGCCCTCCGCGCCGCCGTTCGGATTCAGATCGCGCCGGAGGATGTCGACCGTTTCATGCGCGGATCGGTCTTGCCGGAGACGGGTTGACCGGAACCCGGTGACGGCGTGGCCATCGCTTCGGCGCGACGCTGTCCTGTCCCGCCAAGGAATCCGCTCCCCGGCCTTCAAGAGGGCGATCGGGCCGCAGGCGTCCCGGCTCCCGCAACGGCTCCGGTCGGCTATTTTCCGGCGGCGCTGCGCGCCGTTCCATCGCGACACAAAATAGCCGCCCTCCGCCGTCCTCCGCTGACGCTCCGGCCCCACCGGGATGGGGTGCGGGACCGTCCCTGCCTGCGGCTGTCCGTCGCCATGAAGGCCGCGAGGGGCGCGGCCAACCCGGCAAAGGACAGCGCCATGACCACCGATTGTGACCACGAACCGCCGCACGCCGCCAGTTCCACCGCCCACCTTCTCGACGAACTCCAGCTCTATGGCTGGCGTCCTTTCCAGGACGACCCCGATCCCCGACCGCTGCCCGACAGCGCCCTGATCGTCGGAGCCGTCTCCGACATCTTCGACGCCCTGGCCGGAACCCTGGGCGACACCCGACTGGAACCCGACCTCGAAAACCTGCTGTGGTCCGCCGTCAACCTGTTCCACCGCGCCGTCGCCCGGATCGAACGGGAACTGGACGACAACGAGCAGGCCCAACGTCGCTCACAGCGGGAGCAGGACGGTTCGGAGGTCAAATCGGTGGAGCTGGAGCGCCTGACCGCCGAGGGGATGACCCTGCTTGAACGCCGCGACGCCATGGAGATCTTCCGCGACGCCGCCGCCGAACGGTTCGAGCGCCACACCGGCTCAAGCTGGCGGCCACACGCCGGTTCGATGGTCAGCCACCGCGCCCTGACCGCCGCGATGATCGACAGCCGCGATCACCTCGCCGCCCGCAGGCGGGCCGAAGCCGAGGTCATGCTGCCGCCCGGCCCCAAGATCGCCGTCACCGGCGGCCTCGACTTCAACGACCACCGGCTGATCTGGGACACGCTGGACCGCGTCCGCGCCAAGCACCCCGACATGGCGCTGCTGCATGGCGGCGGTCCGAAGGGGGCCGAGCGCATCGCCGCCGCCTGGGCGGACAACCGCAAGGTTCCTCAGATCGCCTTCCGCCCGGAATGGAACAAACACGCCAAGGCCGCCCCCTTCAAGCGCAACGACGGGTAGTGTCTCAGTTTGAAAGTTGGCACCCGGCAGATCACTCCGCCGGTTCCGCTTCCCGCTTCTTGCAGACGCAGCGCTTCTTGGGCGGCTCCGCCCGCGCGTCGATGACGGCGGCGATATCCTCCATGCTCCACAAGCGATCCGTGACCTTCGCGGCCATCGCGGGTGTGACCTTCAACGTCTTGTGGATACGGACGAAGTTGTAGTACATAAAGTACAGAGCGAGCGCGTGAATGTGGTTGTCCCGCTTCTTGGAAAACGCGTTCGTCAGACGGGTGAAGCGACGCATGCCCATGCGCATGTTGAGGTTCTGACGCTCCACGTAGGACGTGGAGACGTGCTTCATGTCGGGCTGGCCTTCAATGCGGTTCTTCTTGATCCCCGTGCAATCTGCCGGGCTGTAACGGCCCTTGTGAGCGTCGGGAACATCGCCGTACAGCTTGATGAGCGCGTAGTCCACGTCCCCGCTGAAGGCACCTTCTACCGCTTCCAGGTATGCCTTGTGTCCGTCCGTGGTGATCTGCACCCGGTTGTTCAGCCGGGCGCACAGGTCATCCATGAGCACAATGGCGGATTGGCCGGAGCGGTCGCCCACGAAGTAGGAGACGATCAGTTTGGTATCGGCATCCAGGGCGGTCCAGGTCCACATGTCCCCGGCATCCTCGGAAGTAGCCTTCGCGGTCGCGACGTTCTCCTGCTTGGCGTAGCAGAACGACCAAATCTCATCGCACTGAATGCGGCTGGCGCGCACGTTGTGTACCAACTTGTCATGCAGGTCGATGCAGGCTTCCCCCGCGTCCACCAGAAGCTTGGTGACGGTGTTGATCGACACGTCGCAAACCCGCGAGATCGACCGCATGGACGATCCCTCGCATAGCATAGAAAGGATCTGGACGCGCTTGGCGAGGAGGAGCTTATTCATGACCGCATCGTGTCCGGTGCGCCTCTATTTGTCAAGCATATAGTTCAGTTTCACTGATAACGAAATTCGCTATTTCACTTGCTCGCGGCACATGTTAGAATCCGCTCAATTCACGTAGGCAATGAGTCCAAGAATGACCGTAGAGAATCCTGGCGACACGATCAAAAGGCTGATGCAAGAAAAAGGCTGGTCGCAGGCTGAATTAGCCTATGTGCTTGGCGTAACGTCGAGCACAGTGAATCAAGTCGTAAACTCGAAGCGCCCCATTACGCCAGAGATGGCAAAACTGTTTGGGGCTGCTTTCAACAAGCCGGCTGAGATGTTTGCCGAGATCCAGGCGAAATGGAGCCTTCTCAGCGCGCCTGATCCGGATAGTGAGGTTCGTGTCCGAGCATTTGCTCAGTCTTCATTTCCATTAAGAGAGATGGTCAAGCGCGGATGGATTGAAGATCCGGCTAAGGGGACTGGTGCGCATGGAGAACTGTGTCGATTTTTTGGTGTTAATTCTCTGGAGTCAGTTCAGAGTATTGCCCATTCGGCAAAGAAGACTCCTACCGAAGAGATCAGCGGAAGCCAACTGGCATGGCTGTTCCGAGTTCGTGCAATCGCACGCGAAATGCTCACTCCGAAGTACTCGCCTACTGCACTACGCAACGCAATCGATAAAATGTCCCTAATGAGAGAATCTCCCGAAGAGATTCGTCATGTGCCACGCCTTCTTCAAGAAGCTGGTGTCCGATTTGTCATTGTAGAAGGGCTTCCTGGGGGGCGCATTGACGGTGTTTGTTTCTGGATCGATTCAGATTCCCCCGTAATTGGCATGTCGCTGCGCCTTGATCGAATTGATAATTTTTGGTTTGTGCTGCGTCATGAATGCGCCCACGTCCTTCATGGACACGGCAAATCATCTCCAATTATTGATTCCGATCTTGCTTTTGACCAACAGGACGTGAACGAAGAAGAACGCATAGCAAATGCCGAGGCGGCGGATTTTTGCGTTAACCGTGATAAAATGAAATCGTTCTATCTACGCAAAAATCCCTTCTTTTCGGATGCAGACGTTCGCGCGTTTGCTAAAATTAATAAAATACATCCTGGAATTGTTGTTGGTCAAATACATCACATGACTGGGCAATTCAAAAATCTTCGCCAACACCTTGTGAGTATCCGAAAATTTGTTACCCCATCTTCAATAGTGGATGGCTGGGGTGACATGGTTGTCGTTAACGAATAGGAACAGAAATGGCCTCTTACCACCAACAATTACAAAACATCTTCAAGAGATACGAAGATGAGGTTTCAAAGGAGCCTGCCGACTTACGAGAAGTCGGGGCTTGGGCCATGAAGCAAAGCTTATGGGCACCACGCCCAATAGACGTGCTATCCAGATTTGCCCAAGACATGGCCGATGCTCTTCGCGAAGAATATAGAACGGACAGCAAGGGGCGGCGCTATCGTTCCAAGCTCGCCGTGACGGGTCGCCAAGGTTCTCTTTGGGGCGACTCTGACACGGCACCGCGCTCGCATGTAGTCAAAAGTACGGGCCAGCGACGCCGACAGATTGTTGGCGACTGCCTGCAACTCCGTATTGACGTGGACCACTACAATACGGCACATCCAACGGAAGAGGAAATTCCATTGGTTCTGGACTTCACGGACGACGTTGAAGAATTGCTTATTGCCTACCAAACTGACGATGACAAGAAGGCCGGTTAATCGCTTTTCTTCCATCTGGCCTGTGCAGCTAACCTAGCGATCTCAGCTCGATCCTGAGAAGTAAGGGATGCTGCCCTTGCCGACCCGCCTTTCCGCCCAGCAGAAGCCTTTTTTGGGGCTATCGGCGCATCTTCCTCGATCTCGCCCGTGGCGATCTTCGCCACCATGATAGCCGCTCCGATCACGTCGCCGGGGCGCTTCTGGCCTTGGGGTCCTTTAGGCATGGCCGCCCCCTTTCTGAACTCTCTTTGGGCCATTTGGCAGCATGCAAAACTCCGCAATAATTCTGCCGTCCTCACCCTCCAAGCGTGCTTGGTTCGGCTTTATCAGGACGGGGATTCTCTTGTTTCGAAATGTGCTTTCCAAATATACCGCCGTTTCCTCAATCGCCGCCTCAACATCGCCGCCAAGATACGGAAAGGTCATATCCGCATCCTGGTTCGGCTTTGAGCGGAACAACCTGATCAGTAAAATTTCCTGTCGCCTCATTGCGGCACCTCCGTGCTTTCCGCCAAGCATATAGCATGGAGGGCCACGGGGCGACACCCGGTCAAGCCCCGTCAAATTTCAAAGTGAGACACTGCCCCAGACACACCGCCGTAGCCGCCACAAAACAATACCGTCTGGTCAGGGGGCCGCGATAGCGCCTCCCAAACAGGCCGCTCCACCCACACGGGAGCGGCCCGACCTGTCCGACCTACCGGGGCAGAGCCGAAAAAGGATCGATCACGTCGACGCCCAACGGCGCGAAATGCCGAAGATTGCGGGTCAGGATGGTCAATCCGTGATGCCGCGCCGTCGCCGCGATAGCGATGTCGGCGAATCCCGGGGCTTGGCCTTGCCCCCGCGCCTGATCGGAAAGCCGCCCCGCCACCCGGGCCACCGCCAGATCGAACGGCAGGATGCGGCGGCTGTAGAGATGCAACAGCGCCTCCAGCCACGCTTCCAGATCGGCGGCCTTGCGCGTCGCCCCTTCCCGCCGCAGCTTGGCGACGCCGTCCTCGACCTCCGCCACCGTCACCGCCGACAGGTAAAGCCGCGCCGACCGCTCGTCCATCCAGGCCAACAGGTCGGTCGACGCGACCTTGGAGGGGGCGCCAACGGACAGGACGTTGGTGTCGACCAGATACACGGCGGCGGCCTCAGAAGCCAGAGTCGCGCATGGGCGCGGCGTCGCGCGTCGGCACGTCGTCGGGCGCCAGCGGCGCGCTCATCAGCAAGCGGCCAAAGGACGGCGCCTGAGACAAGCGCTCCCATTCGGCAAAGCTGAGAACAACCGCTTCCCGCTTGCCATGCCGGGTGATGATCGCGGGTTCGCCGCGCACCGCGTCGTCGATCACGGCCGACAGCTTGGCCTTGGCCTCCCGAAGCTGAATTTCGCGCATGAGCGCCCCCCGCAAGATGTGACCACTGTGGTCATATGGGGTCCCGCGCGCCCCGAGATCAAGCCGGATCGCCGTCGGTCGAACCGAAAGACGGGCGCATCCGGCCAAGGCCGGACCAGGCTCTATTCCGCCGGTTGTCCGGCTCCACGAAGCCCCGTGCCGGGTCTTCGCGCCCGGGGCGTGACGATCCCTTGCGCGAGGCGGGCCGAACCGGCACAGCGCCTCGAACCGGATGGCCTTGAACGCGCAATCGACTAGAATACCCCATAGGAAGGATACTCTTATGCCTCAAAGCTATCTGGACGAACCGCCGCAAAGCGCAACACTCACACCGTATGACCGTGAGCATATGACGTTGTATCTGCGTCTGCTGGACGCCGCCACCGACGGCGCGCCGTGGGAGGAAGCCGTTTCTGTCCTGTTCGGCCTTGATCCCCGTCGTGAACCGGAGCGCGCCAAGCGTGTTCACGACTCCCATCTCGCCCGCGCCCGTTGGATGAGCGAGAGCGGCTATCGTCTTCTGCTCCGTTAAGGCTCCCCCAAACAATCTTGTTGCCGCGCTGGCAACGCCTGTTCACGCCGCGCCCTCTTCAACGCGCGGTTTTTCCCGCCAAACTGTCCTTGCGGGCACCGAGATGTGCGGTGTGGGATGCGGAGATGACAATGACTCCAGACACCTCACAATGGCGGGTTGCGGAACGCTATGATTACATCGGCGCCATCTCCGCAGCCGAACTCGCCTGGGAATGGCTGCGGCGCAACACCCGCTACCAGATTGACCACCGTGACCATGCCCGGACGCTGGCGTCCCAGCAACGCCACAGTCCCGACACGGTGACGTGGCCGACCTGTTGGGGGTTGCGATTTCCCGATCAGACCCAGCGCGCGCGCCATCGACACGCCAATCTTCTGGACACCGTCCGACCACACCGCCGTCGTCCTGCTGGTCCCCACCCCGTCCGTCCTGCTTGACCGGGCCAGCCATGTCCAGGCGCTGACGGTGGACGAAGGGCGAACGGACGAACTCGGCCTGCATCTCCATGTCGACCTTGGCGACGGCGACCGGCTTCAACTGCTCCGGCTTGCCCCAGCCACCGCCAATCAACCGCTCGCCGCCCTGGTTCCTCTCGACAAGGATGGCCCGGATCGGCTGGACTCCATCGCCCG
>Ga0209800_10002423_pt1 | contig 16533 bp, 15 predicted proteins | sample Higcelweek8metaG_FD_187174 | JGI IMG/M metagenome (GOLD analysis project Ga0209800, IMG submission 187174) | Freshwater pond sediment microbial communities from the University of Edinburgh, under environmental carbon perturbations - High... | ecosystem: Environmental > Aquatic > Freshwater >...
CTCCTCGCTCTTGCCCATCTTTATGCTCTCGTAGATATGGCCGTTGACGTCGGTAATCATTGAGAACTGCCCGTTGGACATATCCACTTTCGCCACTTCGGTGGGGCGTGCCATTGACTGAATGCCTGCAACCAGGACGTTGTTTTTCAGCTGAAGCGGCCCCATGTCATAATCGCCTTCGGTCACCTTGCTGACACTGCCGTCAGCCAGTGAGATTTTAAAGACCGGCTGCCTGCCGAGATAAGGGCTTGTGAACCATATCTCGCCGGTGCCGTTCCACTGCATGTTACCAACATTGTAGTCCCAGCCCTCAGAAACCCATTTCCGTTCGCCTGAAGCAATATTGTAAATGAACAATCGCTCGAGGTCCGACTCGTAACCATCTTCCTCCATGCTCGAGTAAGCTATCATCGAACCGTCGGGGGAGAACACCGGCGACTTGTCATAGCCCATATTCCCTTCCGAAATGTTCTTCTCCTCGCCGGTTGCCAGGTCATAGAGGTAAATGTCCGTATTGGTACTGAGCGAATAGGCCTTGCCCGTCAGTTTCTTGCAGGCGTAAGCAATATACTTCCCGTCAGGGCTCCATGCCAGGTCAGCCTCGTCAAACCATGGGGCATCAGGAGCGTCAAAACGCTGACCCTCCATGATATCCTTCTCGTTACTTATCGCAGTGCCGTCAAAGGAGGCTACGAAAACATGGCTGTATGAGTAGTCATGCCAGTAATCCCAGTGCCTGTACATCAGGTCATCAATGATGCGAACCTTTGCATTGGGAAGGCCGTATTTCTCATTTGCAGTTTGGTCCAGCTTGACGCGACGGGTGAAGTAAACCATGTTACCTGCCGGTGAAAATGAGAGGACCTCAAACTCTTCAAGCCCGGTAATTTCTTTCTTCCCGGTGCCGTCAGGATTCATGACCATTATTTTACCTCCGGCGAGGTAGGCGATTTTGGCGCCGTTCTCTATCCACTGAGGTCCTGCTCCACCTTCTGTGGTTAGCTGAACAGGATCACCTCCCGCTGCGGGGACAGACCAGATGTTTGTGTTACGTGCCTCGGTGGGGAGATCATAGTTTGTAACCTGCCAGAGCACCGTTGATCCGTCAGGGGAGAGGGCAATCGTCCCTATACGGCCGTATTTCCACATGATTTCAGGCGTTAGCACTCCGCCTGCTTTTTCTGCATCAGTGAGTGAGAAATCAATGGCCGGGGTCACTGCCTTTTCTGTCTTTTCTGTCTTGCATGCACTCATCAGGACCATGATGAGTGAAAGGGTGATAATAGATAGTTTTTTCATATAGTTCGGGTTTTCTGTTGCCGGCTCATTGTTGATGGTTTTCAAAAATAGAAAAATTATTGCTTCCGGGCTAACCTGAAGCATGGGTTATTCACCACGGAAGGTTTCTAAAAAAATAAAGTTGCATTGCCTCTTAAATTTACCTAAATTGTGTGTGGACAGGATCACAAACCCCCGGATCCGATCCACGAAATGACAGCCCATATCTTCAGCAAGGTTGATACCTGGATAGACAGAATACTCAGTTATCCTGGCATTGAAAAGGAAACTCTCGTCCAGAAAAAGATCAATTGGCTTGCCACCGTCTCGGTTACTTCCATGATCCTGGTTATTACACTCTCTTATCATCTCATTTTCCCGCAGTTAAGAATACTCATCTGGTATGGTCTTTTCCTGGCACTTGTCTTTATGCAGGGTATTATATACCCCATAATATTCCAACAGACAAGTCGGTGGCTGTTGTTCATTGATCAGACATTGGTTGCCCTGGCTACTTTCGCTGCGATACTGCTTCTGGGAGGCATACCCTGGTCCGGAGGTCTGATTATTGTAGGATTCGCTCTTATCTTCTTTTCTCTAAATTTTAAACGCAAGGGTCATTCGATAGCCATTTATATAATCTATGTGGTGACTGTACTCCTTGCTGGTATCCTGAATCCTTTGCTGACTGTTCCTCCTGAAATGACACCGGAAGTCAACATCTCGCTTTTTGTTGTCAATGTTCTGTGGATTTCGGGATTTGCGATGGTTTTCGTCCTGAACTTCATATCGCAGCGCGTCAGGGTTGAGCAAATGGAGACAATTCGCCTTAAGGAACTCGATGAGGCCAGGACGAACCTTTATACAAACATTACACATGAGTTTCGTACACCTCTTACAATTATCACGGGAATGAATGACCTGATGCGGAGTGATCCCGAACACTGGCTTAATGAAGGGAGCGAAACAATTGACAGAAACGCCGGGATACTCCTCAACCTCGTGAATCAGATGCTTGACCTGGCAAAGCTTGACGCAGGAGCATTGCCATTAAAAATGATCCGGTCTGATATAAACCTATATATCAGATATATAGTAGAAATATTCCATTCTGTTGCTGCATCCTCGGGTATATCACTCAATTTTTATTCCACAGTTGATTCTGCAGTTATTGACTATGATCCGGAGAAGTTGATGAAAATAATCACCAATCTTATCTCAAACGCACTGAAGTTCACTTCTTCACCGGGAAGGATCGACGTACACACTAAACTGACTGAGGAAGAGACATTTGAGATACGGGTAACTGATACAGGTTCTGGCATATCCGAAGATTTCCTGCCATATGTTTTCGACCGTTTTTCCAGGGCTGAGACAGGTGGAAGGAAAGAAAACGGAGGGTCGGGTCTCGGTCTGGCTCTGACAAAGGAGTTGGTCATCCTTCTGGGGGGAACCATCAGTGTTGAAAGTATCTACGGAAGCGGGACTGAATTCACAGTACTACTCCCTGTTACACATAAGGCCGAGCTCGAGGAAGGGCCAGATATTCATGATCTTAAGGGCAGAATGTCTCACTTCACCCGAAAAAGGCCCGGGAGGGAGGTAAAGGCAGAAATGATTCAGCAAGGGGCGAAGGAGAGACCCATGCTGATCATAGTTGAGGATAATGCGGATGTTGTCCGTTACCTGATGACAATATTTGAAGACGAGTATGATGTCATTGTGGCATTTAACGGGGAGGAGGGTATCAGCAAGGCTCTGGAATACATTCCTGATATAATTCTGAGCGACATAATGATGCCGGTTGTCGATGGCATCCGGATGCTGGAAGTTATAAAGAATGACCTCCGCACCAGCCACATTCCCGTTGTGCTGCTGACTGCCCGGGCTGACATAGCATCACGGCTTGAAGGGTTTGAAAGAGGTGCTGACGCTTATGTCGCCAAGCCCTTCAACAAGGAAGAACTAAAGGCTCAGATCAGATCACTTATTGCCCAGAGAAGGAAATTGCAGGAGAGATATGCTGTGATTGAGCATCTCGTTTTACCAGAGGACAAGACCTTCCTGTATGAAGATAAGTTCATGAAACAGGTAAGGGAGATAATGATTTCCAATCTCAGCAATGATGCCCTTGACATCCAGCATATCTGCAATGACCTGAACCTGAGTCGCACTCAACTCTACCGCAAGTTCAGGTCGCTTACGAACATGACTATAACGAAGTACCTTCGTACCTTGAGACTGCACAAGGCAAGAAACCTGCTATCCGGAAAGCAGGTCACTGTTGCTGAGGCTGCCTACAAAACAGGTTTCAGGAATGTATCGCATTTCAGCAGGACCTTTACAATGGAGTTCGGGATCAACCCGAGTGACCTGATCAGATAAGATGAAGGAATGGTAAAATCAGGTTTTGTATGCTCCGGGGTAATTTTTCTTGGGACGTTCAGCAAAATCTTTGGGACATTCAGCAAAGTCTTTGGCACAAACAGCAAAATCTTTGGTTCGCATAGCAAAACCCCTCTCATTACAATGGTTTAACTTGTGTTTCTGTTAGACCTGAAGTGTACCCACCTTCGAACACCGGCATTTCTGATCTCCTTTCGAAAGATCAGCTGTTTCTTCGGAAACTCACCGAGATCATTGAAGCGAACCTGTCTCAGGAAGATTTTGATGTTGAGGAACTGGCACGGAAGGCGAATATCAGCCGGTCTTCCATACACCGGAGACTGAGGGATCTGGGTAAGTATAATACAAGCCACTTTATCAGGGAGATCCGCCTTCAGAAAGCCCGGGAGTTGCTGCATACAGGATTTGCAACTGCTTCTGAGGTGTCATACAGGGTGGGGTTTGGCAGCCCGACTTATTTCTCAAGGTGTTTTCATGAGTATTATGGCTTTCCTCCGGGGGAAGAGAGAAAACGACCTGTCACTGATGAGGATGAGATAAAGAATGTTGTGCAGGACAGTCCGGTTAGCCTGATGCCGTCTGTTGAACCGGTGCATTTAAACATTAAAATAATGATGGTTCTGTCAGCATTGGCCATTTTGGTGGCTTTTATCCTCCTTGTGGCAACACTCATCCCTTTCAGAAAGTCAAAGGAGATGTCTGTTGTAGTACTGCCTTTCAAAAATCTCAGTGCGAATCCTGACAATCAGTATTTCGCCGACGGCATCATGGAAGACATCCTGAACAGCCTTTATCGGGTCGGCGACCTGAGGGTCATTTCCAGAACCACTTCTGAACATTTAAGAAATTCAGGCCTGACCTCAGGTGAGATATCACGAAAGGTGAATGCAAAATATGTTCTTGAAGGTAGCGTAAGGAGGGAAGGAGATAAGGTCAGAATTTCAGTTCAGCTGATTGACGGGGAGAGGGAGCTTAATATCTGGTCTGAAAGCTATGACAGGGAATTTGCTGACATGTCCGGACTGCAGGAAGAAATAGCCAGGCAGGTTGCATCAAAGCTCAATGTTGGCATAACCGATATGGATGAAACCCGGATTTTGCCGCTGCACAACATGGTCCCGCGGTAGAGGTTTTTCCTTTACGGCAAATTTTGTTACGTCGAGTCAGTTTTGGAACGGACAGCAAAGAGTTTGGTACGTACAGGCAAACGGGTTTCAGTTGTTGTGCCTAACTTGGCTAATGTTTAAAGACATTGTTTTGACCGGCCTGGGAGAAAGAGGCCACACATGCAGTCCACCTGCATGAATCACCGGTCATAGTGTGTATGGGTTTAGAATTAGGTTTGGGTTATTATCGGGAGTGAAGTGCAGGCTTCACTCCTTGCTTTTTGAGACCATTCCAGCATGTTTTAGATTAACAACAATGATTTGAGGCTCGGTTAATCAGGTCGATATTTCTATATTTGGAAGGAAATCAGGCTTTCGCTGCGAATGTGTCCGGCGGAAATATCCCTGATTCAAGTCACACCATGATGATTGCCGTCTTTGCCGGGTACCTGGTATGCATTGTTGTCATAGTCTTATATGCGTCACGTCTGTCAAAGACAAACGCTGACTTTGTTATTGGCGGCCGGAAGATTCCGGGTCTCTTCCTGGCTCTTTCCGAGAGGGCCACAGGTGAATCAGCGTGGTTACTGCTGGGGCTGACCGGTTTTGCCTATACTGAAGGGTGGAGCGCTGTCTGGGTGGCAATCGGGTGTGTCACAGGGATACTCTTCCTGTGGATTTTCATGGCTGAACCTCTGAGACGTGTCACTGAGAAAACAGGTGCACTGACCGTATCAGGACTTTTCTTCAGGTCGTTTCCAGGCTCGGAAAAAAAGATAGGTCTGCTGTCATCCGTAATAATCATTTTCTTTTTCATCCTGTACCTCGCTGCTCAATTCAGTGGTGCAGGCAAGATCTTCAATGACACTTTTCAGATTGAACCTTTCTGGGGAATGGTAATCGGAGCTGGTGTGGTAACTCTCTACTCCATGCTGGGAGGATTCATAACTGTTGTGGCTGTAGATGCCTTTCAGGCGATACTGATGATTGTGACCTGCGTGGTACTGCCTATAATTGCTTTATTTATCGCTGCCGCCAGCGGACTGGGCTTTGCCGAAGCCCTGATGCATTCCGGCGCTTCACTGAATGAGCCTGCTATGGCAATTACAGCCGGAGCATGGGTCCTGCTTGTGATCAATGGCCTGAGTTGGGCCTTTGGATACACAGGTCAGCCGCAGTTGCTCAACAGGATGATGGCAATGCAAAACCCTGCCGAAACGAAGCGGGCAAGGGTGGTGGCAATAGGATGGACACTTATCGCCTACAGCGGTGCTTTTCTGATCGGGATCATTGGATTTAACATGGTTCAGGCCGGATTGATGGGCGAAGGCGCAGCTGCAATAGCCGCCGATGCGGAAAAGGTAATGCCGATAATGGTCATTACCCTGGTGAACCCTCTGCTGGCAGGAATCCTGCTTTCAGGAGCCGTGTCAGCCATGATGTCGACGGCATCTTCGCAGCTGATAGTTGTCTCTTCATCAATTACTGAAGACATAGTGACGAACCTGCAACGAAAACAGATGCCTGAAGGACGGATGCTGTTTCTAAACAAGTTCCTTACCCTCATGGTGGGCGTAGTGGCCTTCATCCTTGTGCTCACCATGGAAGACACCGTCTATGGCCTCGTCTCGTATGCCTGGAGTGGCATCGGGGCATCTTTCGGTCCGGCTGTGCTGCTGCTGCTTTTCTGGAATAAGTTTTCCAGGGCGGGAGTATATGCCTCTCTGATCACCGGCACCCTTTCGGCAATTGTCTGGAAGACCTGGCTGGCTGATCCCACAGGTATTTCCGAACGACTGGCAAGCTATCTGCTCGCCTTCACGGCCGCAGTGATTTTCAGCCTGCTCTTCCCTGAGAGAAAATAAAGTTGACATAACAAACTCATTGAGGAATTTCTGTTCCTATGTGATGTAATTGCGTCACCGGCACATGTTATGTTGATAAATTAAAGCATTGGGCACATATTGATAATAATTGACACAATAATGATATATATTCTTTAAATATTACTATGAGCCCCCATCCCTGATGACTGAACTTTGTCTTAAAGTTTCTGGGTCAAATAAACTTAACAAAGTATCGATCATGAGAAAACTGGGTGTGCTCAAATGGATTATCCTGCTGCAAGGGTTAGTACTGGTACTGGCTGGCTGCGGTAGGGAGGAGATTGTAGTTGTTGAAAATCCGATCTTGTCCGTTGTTATCGGCGAGGCAGGCGGGGTGGTTGAAGGTTTCAACGGTGAAGTTGTACTTGCAGTTCCGGCGGGTGCTCTGACGGAGCAGGTACAATTTTTTATGTACGAGCTGAATTTTAAGTCGGCACAGAAGGAGTCTGAGCTAATCAAAGCATTTGTAATTGAACCGTTTATTACGTTTAATGTCCCGGCAAAGCTGACTGTTTACACTGATGGATGCCTTTCGAACGGCAATACGATTTGTGATGATATGGATGTTGCATTATCCATCTATGAGAGTATTCAGGACTACTGCAGCAAATCCGGGGAGTATTGCCCCAATTGCTGCTTTGAATCGACTTCACTCACGGTGAGCGCCTGCATAGGCAAGACAGGCGTCATCGCAACCAAAGGGGAGGTGCGGGCCAAGCATGAATAACATCAGTGCAAAGCCCGTCGTAGCGGTGGAGTAAAGGATCCGGGACAGGAACAACAGCAGAGCCCCTGGCACCTTTTTAAGAGTGAAGCCAGAACCTTCACTCTTATTTTGCCTTTTCCTTAAGCTGTTCGAAAATCTTTGTCCTGATCTCGTCAGCCAGTTCGGGGTTATCCTCGAGGAGTTTCTTCACTGCATCGCGACCCTGGGCAAGCTTGGTGTCGCCGTATGAGAACCACGAGCCACTCTTCTTTATAATGTTGAATTCCGTACCGAGATCAACTATTTCGCCAGTGCGTGAGATCCCTTCGCCAAACAGGATATCAAACTCAGCCTTGCGGAAAGGTGGCGCAAGTTTGTTCTTGACAACCTTGACCTTGACACGGTTACCGACGGCATCCTCACCCTCCTTGAGCTGACTCATTCGCCTGATGTCAAGCCGTATTGATGCATAGAACTTGAGAGCGTTACCGCCAGTGGTGGTTTCCGGGTTGCCGAACATGACCCCGATCTTTTCCCTGAGCTGGTTGATAAAGACGCAGGTAGTGTTGGTTTTGTTGATGTTTGCGGTGAGTTTGCGCAGAGCCTGTGACATCAGCCTTGCCTGGAGGCCCATTTTTGAGTCGCCCATCTCACCCTCTATCTCAGCTTTGGGTGTTAGTGCCGCGACCGAGTCGATCACAACGATGTCAATTGCCCCTGACCTGATAAGGTGATCGGCTATCTCCAGCGCCTGTTCCCCGTTGTCCGGCTGGGAGATGAGAAGGTTCCCCACGTCCACACCGAGTTTTTCCGCATAGAACCTGTCGAAGGCATGTTCGGCATCTATGATGGCGGCAATTCCTCCGGCTTTCTGCGCCTCAGCTATTGCATGAATTGCGAGGGTGGTTTTCCCTGATGACTCCGGACCGTAGATCTCGACAACCCTGCCGCGCGGCAGCCCGCCGATGCCGAGGGCGGCATCGAGTCCGATTGAACCGGTTGAAATGACCTGTACGTTTTCAATAGCATGATCGCCCAGCTTCATTATGGTGCCCCGTCCAAAATCCTTTTCGATCTTGCCGAGTGTCACCTCGAGAGCCTTTAGCTTCTCCTTGTTGATCTCTTTTCTTTCCATGTACTTATTCTTTAGCAGTTAGACATTCTCGTAAAGCCTGAAAATCTGTGGGGCATGCTCCTTAGTGTCAACCTTTTTGATCACTTTTTCGATTACTCCCTTTTCGTCAATGATAAAAGTCGTCCGTATCACCCCTGTGACCTTCTTTCCGTACATGAGCTTTTCACCGTAAGCGCCGTAAGCAGCCAGGATCTTTTTATCAGGGTCAGCAATCAGCGGGAAGGGGAGACTGTGCTTTTCGGCGAATCCCTTGTGAGACTTCTCATTGTCAGGGCTGACACCAAGCACAACAAACCCCTTCTTCAGGAGCTCCTCATAGTTGTCCCTGAGACTGCATGCCTCTGCAGTACATCCCGGGGTGTCGTCTTTAGGATAAAAATAAAGCACTATTTTTTTGCCGTGGAAGCTGCTGAGCTTCACGTTATTTCCGTTCTGGTCCCTGCCCTCGAACTGAGGTGCCGGCGTGCCTGCGGTGGGCTGCGTCATGACTTTTTCGTATTTTTGTTAAGACTGGTAAAGGTATGAAGTTATCATCTTTCGCAAAATATTTAAGACTCAGAGTTATTAACACAAAGGTGCCGCTCAAGGTTGCCGTCATGGCTCTCTTTTTTTTACTGGATGCTGCCTCCGTAGCGGCACAGGATGAGGTTACGAAGCCATCCAAAAAAGTGCCACAGTCTGCAATTTTAAGGGGCGATGTGGCTGGCGTGCCTTCGGTGCAGTTCAGTATCCTCGGGGAGGCAGTTAAGCTGGAGCGTGAAGCCGATTCAATTGCTGTTCGGGCCAGGCGTCTCGCCGGAGAGGCCGAAAAAGCTTTGCCTCAGGAGAGGGAGCGGCTGGAGAAAATAGCAGCTGCGGAAGCTTTGAATGCTGAAGCCAGAGCAGCCGAAGCTGACTCGCTCATTCTCTCACTGAGCAGAGACGGTGACGGGACACCAGATACCCCTGCCGTGCCTGCGAATACCCGGCCTAAGGAATCTATTCAGCTGAGTCTTTTCGGTATACGACCAGGTCCGGCATACAATGTTTCCAACCCCGTACCGGTTGACCCTCCGTTGCCGGCAGGACTGGTCTATACAGTTCAGATAGCTGCCTTCAGGAATTTTGTTCCCCCGCCACTGTTCAAGGGACTGTTCCCGGTATTCGGCAGAAGGAGGCAGGGGAGTGATGCCGTTTATTACTATTCGGGCCTTTTCCGAAGGCTTGATGATGCGAGAAAAGCCCTTCCCGAGGCCCGTGGAGAGGGATTTCCCGATGCCTTTATAATTGCACTGATGGATGGTGTCCAGGTCTCAATGGAGAGGGCTGCACTGCTGGAAAAGGAATGGTCGGTACAGCCTTTGAATGGAATCAACGGCGGGATTTTTGCGTCGGGTTCATCATCTGCAGCAGGTCAGCCCGATGCACCACCTGTTCAGCCCATCCCGGTGAGAACACTGTCATTCAGGGCGGAAGTATTACGCATAAACAAACCGGTAAAGCCAGATGTTATTCAGAAGATTGAGCAGCTGGCCGGTACGCGTGGCCTTGAGATGATTAAAAACAACAACGGCGAAACGGTGTTTCTCATAGGTAATTTTATTACATTTGAAAGCGCTGACGAGTATGTTTCGCTGCTGATACGGAACGGCTACAACTCCGCAAGGGTTGCAGCATACGTCGGCATGCAGGAGATACCTGTCGATGCAGCACTTGAACTTATTAATAAAATGCCGGATGACTAAAAGGGCACCAAGACCTGAAAACAACAGGAGAAGCGAAGATCATGAGAGAACTCTCATGCTCATCAATGACGATGTCAACAGCTTTGATCACGTCATCAAATCTCTTGTGGAGGTATGCGGACATGATGAGATACAGGCAGAACAGTGCGCTGTTCTTACTCATATAAAGGGGGAATGCATCATCAAAATCGCTGATGTGGCAATCCTTGAAACCATGAGCGCAAAACTCAGGGGACTCAGTCTTGACACTGTGGTGATTTAAAACTGTAAAACGATGTCTCTCGGACTGATAATTTTTCTGATACTGGTTGGGCTGCTGCTCTTCATCATCGAGTTCATGCTCATCCCGGGCATAACAATTGCCGGCGTCGGCGGGGCTATCTGCCTCGTTTCCGGGATCGTCTTCGCTTTTGTCAGCTTCGGAACAACCACCGGGCTCCTGGTGCTGGGGATAACTGCCCTTGTGATGGTAGTGCTGACAGTATTGATGCTGAAGGCTGACACCTGGAATAAATTTATGCTCAAGACTACTCTCGACGGAAAGGTTGATACAGTTGGAGCATCCGAGGGCAAGGTTCAGGTGAAGGCCGGTGACAGGGGTGTTACTGTGACCCGTCTTGTTCCGGGAGGAAAGGTGCTTGTCAACGGAGAATACTACGAGGCAAAATCGATAGACATTCTGATTGACCCCAAACAGGAGGTAGAAGTAATCAGAATTGACGACAACAAATTGATAGTGAAACCAATAAACAAATAGATATGAGCGGACTAGCCATTTATGTGATAATTATTGTCGGAGCGATTATTCTGCTCTGGATTCTTCTTTACTTCATACCCATAGGACTATGGTTCCAGGCCCTGGTTTCAGGTGTGAGGATCAGCCTGCTGCAGCTTATTTTTATGCGCTGGAGGAAGGTCCCCCCGTCAATCATTGTGGGGGCCATGATCGAAGCTGACAAGGCAGGGATCAAGCTAAACCGCGATGAGCTTGAGGCTCACTACCTGGCAGGCGGACATGTTGCCCAGGTGGTTCACGCACTCGTCTCGGCAAACAAGGCCAATATAGACCTGTCATTCAAGATGGCAACTGCCATTGACCTTGCCGGGAGGGATGTCTTCCAGGCAGTGCAGATGTCGGTTAACCCGAAGGTGATAGATACACCGCCTGTAACGGCAGTGGCACGTGACGGCATCCAGCTGATCGCGAAGGCGAGGGTTACAGTCAGGGCCAATATCAAGCAGCTTGTCGGTGGTGCCGGCGAAGAGACTGTGCTTGCACGAGTCGGTGAGGGTATTGTTTCATCGATCGGTTCAGCACACAGTCATAAGGAGGTTCTTGAAAATCCTGACAGGATAAGCAAGACGGTTCTTGAAAAGGGACTTGATGCCGGAACGGCATTTGAGATTCTTTCAATTGATATCGCTGACATAGATATTGGTAAGAACATCGGTGCAGTGTTGCAGATGGATCAGGCCAATGCCGACAAGAACATTGCACAGGCCAAGGCTGAAGAGCGTCGTGCCATGGCTGTCGCCCTCGAGCAGGAGATGAAGGCCAAGGCACAGGAAGCACGGGCAAAGGTAATCGAGGCCGAGGTGGAGATTCCCCTTGCCATGGCTCATGCATTCAAGAGCGGTAATCTCGGAATCATGGATTACTACAGGATGAGGAATATCGAGGCTGACACCAGCATGCGCGATTCAATAGCCAAGCCGCCTACGTCAGGAGGGGAGAAAAAGAAATAGTCTGCAGTCTGCAGTCTTCAGTCAATTAAAATTATACTGACTGCCGACCGAGGACTACTCAAGATAGTAGAGTATCATCTGCTCAAGCGCATTCTGGCACACCTCGCAGAATGAATCTGCCTGGTTGCTCTTCATGCGGCAGTCAAACGATGGGCGGTAGATGCCCTTGGCTGAATATCCGCCACCCTCAAACAGGCCGGTGACACCGGTATACCTCTTGTCATTGGGAGTGGGAACAGGCACTGACTTGGCAATCAGGTTTTTCCACTTTGAATCAAAGTTCACCCTTGTGGTGATATTGGGCTCCCACGGTTCCACATCGAGGGGATAAAACTCCTCGTAAGCTACTTCGGAGGAATAATATTCATCTCCGAGGCCCACCAGGCCGTGCCCGAATTCGTGGGTAAGCACTTTCGGTGTGAGCTGATGGTCTGCAGTGACGGCGCTATAGTAGTTGTAAACACCTCCTCCGCCGTACCTTGGGCTGTTGATGAGCACAATTATCTGGTCATGCGGGGCCGCAGCGGCATAATCATTTACACGCCTTATATCCTGGGTTGTAAGGTAACGGTCTACATCAAAAGTGTAATAGCTTGCATTCAGGGCGGTATTGACATAGATGCCCTCCCCAGGCACATCGGTGCCCGATTCCTGTGAGGGGGCCTCGACAGCCCAGATATTTATCCGGTCACGGTACTTGTCAAACGGGGCCTCCGCAAAAAGATACTCCGCCATGCGTTGTACGTCATTCCTGAATTTATCCATCTCGCCCCGGGTATATCCCTCTGCAATGAACGCAATGTCAAGCGATGTATGGGGATCGCCTGTGCCAGCTATTTTGGTTGCCAGTGCCGCATCAGGTTTCTCCCTGGTTACGAAATAGCTGGCAGGGTCAATAAGTGTCTCATAAAGTTTTGAAAAATTGCCGTCTCGTGCCCTGATGCTCAGTACGAAATTAACCTTGTTTTTTGGAAAGGGGAAGGTGGCAACCTCGTGGAAAACACGTTCCATTATTTTTGCCTCAGCGGTTGTCTGCCACTCCTGGTACAGCGTGCAGAAGCCTCGTGAATAAAGAAGCGTTCCGCCTGTGGCGTCAAAGACTTCATATTTGAAGTTACCGAATCCGAACGGATCGGTGAGGTTGGTGATAGAACCGCCCCAGAAAGGTTCCTCCCTGAATGACACAGGGTAGACCCTTGTGGTTTCGCTGTTGCCGGCCATCATGAAGTCAAACCTCATTGTACGGTCGGTGAAATAATCGTCAAAAACAACCTGTGCCTGAAGCGATAATGCCAGAAGCAGCAGTGAAAATACCGAAACAGATCTCATGATTTGACAGTTTTGAAATGTAAAGGTAGTAAACAGGCTGCCACAAAAAAAGATAATTTGTAAATTAACCGCCTAATTAGCTGAAGCATGTTCCGTTCGTTTGATCCCGTAATGACTGTAAGGGAATTTCTTGCAAGCCTGGGAATGACGGCATCCGCCGTTTCATTGCTGAGCACGGTAATCCTGGTGGTCGGGGTGGGTCTCCTTGCGTGGCTCTCCTACAACTTCACACGGCTGATCCTTGTAAGGGTCTTTGCGTACATTGTAAAACGCTCACGGTCAGCATATGACGACAAATTCCTTGAGACAAGGATGTTTAGGCGCCTGTCGATGATTGTTCCCGGCGTAATAGTCTATAATCTCGCAACATGGATGCTTCGCGAGAATCCCGGATGGCTTACATTTATCCATAAGAGTGCCGCCCTTTATATCGTGATCTACGCCACTCTTACAGTCACAGCCTTCATTGAGGGCTGGCACCAGGTATGGCTGATGCAGCCCATCTCAAGGGGAAGGTCAATAAAAGCCTATGTCCAGATAGTTAAGGTTTTTGTGGCTGTGGCAGGTATACTGATAATGATTTCAATCATTGCCAGGATTTCTGTAACCAATGTTGTTGCGGGGCTTGGTGTCGCTACTGCTGTACTGGCCGTCGTCTTCAAGGACACCCTTCTCGGCCTTGTTGCAAGTATTCAGCTCTCGACAAACCATATGGTGAAGCTGGGTGACTGGATAACTATCCCCGGACGTAACATTGACGGAACTGTCATTGACATGACGCTGTATACAGTCAAAGTTGAAAATTTTGACAAAACAATATTGACTGTCCCCACCTACGCCCTGATTTCAGAGTCGTTTCAGAACTGGAAGGGGATGGAGGATTCGGGGGTGAGGAGGATCAAGCGGGAGATCCGTATTGATGTCAGGTCAATTACATTTATGAATGCAGAACTTATTGACTCCATCGCCCGAAGGCCCATGACTGAGAAATGGCTCTCGGAGAATCACGAAGAGATTGAAGGTATAAGAAGGGGTGAACCCACCTCGCTCACCAACCTTGGGGCTTTCAGGTCCTACATGTCAGAGTACCTCCGGAATCACAGGGATATTGATGTAATGATGCCTGTCATGGTACGTGATATGCCCCCGACGGAGGCCGGCATGCCAGTGGAGATCTACTGCTTCAGCAAGATCAATTCATGGGTTCCGTTTGAGAATGTCCAGTCGACTGTTCTTGACTATGCATACGCCGTGGTGGGACAGTTCGGACTGAAACTGTTCCAGATTCCCTCGGGCAACGACCTTGAGGCATTAAGAAGTCTGACAAATCAAAACCAGAAGATATGAGTTCAACCTACAATGAAAAGCTGACCGCCTTCATCAGTTCAGGCATTGACGACAAACCGGTAACCCCTCGCCATGACCCGTTCTGGCAGTCGTTGCGGTCCACCGGTACAGAACTGTGGCTTGACACGGGCGACATGGATGAGGCCGAGGCTAACTGGACTGGTGAGATGACTGCGCTGACCACTAACAACACGCTGCTTAACAATGAGATACAGAAGGGCATCTATGACTCCTTTGTCCCCAGGGCGCTGGAGCTAGTAAGTCATCTTTCAGTCAGTGAACAGGTGAAGGAGATTGCCTTCATCCTTAATGCCCGTCACGGCCTTCGCCTTGCGAAAAAGTTCGGCGGGATGGTCAGTGTTGAGCTGCATACGGATACCGCCTACAATATCGATGCAATTGTTTCATACGGACTCCGTTACCGGGATCTTTGTCCCGGCCAGTTTGTCGTCAAGGTTCCTTATACTCCTGAGGGTCTGATCGGAGCACGGCTGCTTCATGACAAGGGTGTTCGCCTTAATTTTACTCTCGAGTTCAGTGCCCGTCAGAATGCGCTTGTAACACTCGTGGCCAGGCCTGATTACCTGAATGTTTTCCTTGGAAGAATAGGAGCCCTTATTGCTGACAACAAGCTGGGTGACGGAAGCGGTGCCGGCGAGAATGCAGTGCTTTCATCACAGTCGTGGGTCACACGACTCTCCCGGGAGACAGGCTTCAGAACTAGACAGATTGCAGCAAGCCTGAGGAACTTTAATCAGCTGGACCTGCTGGCCGGAACTGACGTTTACACAATGCCTCCAAAGGTGGCTGCTGCCGGAAGGAAATCACTTAACGGATTATTTGAGAATAAGCTGAATAACCGTTATGATGTCCCGCTGGGTGATGCAGCTGCGGGACTGGGCATTGATAAATTCTGGGAGGTTTCAAAAAATGTTGTTGAGCTTGGCAGACAGCTTGGTAAGGAACTGCCTTCTGCAGGAGATAAACTGGTAAGGATGGTTCATGAAGCCGGGCTTGGAGACATGTTCCCGGTGATGAGCAAGGAAGATAATGAACGACTTGCTGCTGAAGGGAAGATTCCTGTTGTTGCCTCATGGAGGGAAAGGGTTCTTTCGGGTGAGCTGGCTCTTGACACGCTGCTGACCCTTGCCGGGATAGCATCGTTCACAGCGGATCAGAAGCAGCTGGATGACAGGGTGAGGGGGATTATCGGGTAGAGTTGGCAGTCTCCAGTCGGCAGTCTCCAGTCGGCAGTTGGCAGTCGGCAGTCGGCAGTCTCAAGTCAGCAGTCTACAGGCAATTCTTGATGGTCTACGACCAACGTCCTGATTTAGTGCTTCTTTCTACAGTGCTTGATGCCCTACGGGCAATGCCAGTCGGCAGTTGGCAGTTGGCAGTCAGCAGTCTACATTGGGCAGTCGGCAGGCAATTCTTGATGGTCTACGACCAACGTCCTGATTTAGTGCTTCTTTCTACAGTGCTTGATGCCCAACGGGCAATGCCAGTCGGCAGTTGGCAGTTGGCAGTCAGCAGTCTACATTGGGCAGTCAGCAGTCTACATTGGGCAGTCGGCAGGCAATTCTTGATGGTCTACGACCAACGTCCTGATTTAGTGCTTCTTTCTACAATGCTTGATGCCCTACGGGCAATGCCAGTCGGCAGTCTGCAGTCTCCAGTCGGCAGTCTGGTCTGCCTATTGCCTACTGCCTACTGCCTATTGCCTACTGCCTATTGCCTACTGCCTATTGCCTACTACCTACTGCCTACTGCCTACTGCCTACTGCCTATTGCCTACTGCCCACTGCCCTCTGCCTGCCTACCTCATAGAGCAAAATCCCGGCGGAAACGGAGACATTGAGTGACCCGATTG
>Ga0209800_10002425_pt1 | contig 16519 bp, 13 predicted proteins | sample Higcelweek8metaG_FD_187174 | JGI IMG/M metagenome (GOLD analysis project Ga0209800, IMG submission 187174) | Freshwater pond sediment microbial communities from the University of Edinburgh, under environmental carbon perturbations - High... | ecosystem: Environmental > Aquatic > Freshwater >...
GACTACACGGCGGGCAGCATGAAAAGCCGCCTGCGCCACGCTGGGCGCATCAACGCCAAAAAGTGCTACATCATCGGGGCGGACGAGTTCGACGCCCGCCAGGTGACCGTGAAGGACATGGAAGAAGGCGGACAGCTCCGCCTCGACATCAACGCCTTCGATTAACGCAAAATCGCCACAAAACGGACACGCCGCCGCGCCCCGGCGCGGCTACATTTCGCCAATCGGCTACATTTCTCCAATAAGGAACCGCAATGACCGAACAGACCACCACCAGCCCCGCAGCAGGCGAAGAACGTTCTTACGACGAGTACCGGGTCATCCAGGACCTGGGCGGCTGGAAACGCACGCACACTTGCAACCAGCTCACCGCCGCCAACATCGGCGAGGAAGTCACCCTCATGGGCTGGGTGCAGTTCCGCCGCGACCACGGCGGGCTCATCTTCATCGACCTGCGCGACCGCGAGGGCCTGACCCAGACCGTGTTCAGCCCCGAGGAAGCTCCGGAGGCCCATGAGCGCGCCCACGCCATCCGCAACGAGTACGTGGTGGCCCTGCGCGGCATTGTGCGGCACCGGCCCGAGGGCATGAGTAATCCGGGCATGGGCACGGGCGAGGTCGAGGTCTACGTGTCCGAGTGGAAGCTGCTGAACACCTCCGAGACGCCGCCCTTCCCCATTGAAGACCGCGTGGAGACCAGCGAAATGCTGCGCCTCAAATACCGCTATCTCGACCTGCGGCGCCCGCGCCTGGCCAAAAATTTCATCCTGCGCAACAAGGCCGCCCAAAGCGTGCGCCGCTATCTGGACGGCCTGGGCTTCCTCGAAATCGAGACCCCGGTGTTGACCAAAAGCACGCCCGAAGGCGCGCGCGACTTCCTCGTGCCCAGCCGCCTCAACCTCGGCACCTTCTACGCCCTGCCCCAGAGCCCGCAGATCTTCAAGCAGCTGCTCATGGTCAGCGGCCTGGACCGCTATTTCCAGATCGTCAAATGCTTCCGCGACGAGGACCTGCGCGCAGACCGCCAGCCGGAGTTCACCCAGATCGACATCGAAATGAGCTTCCCCGACGAGGAGCAGATCATGGGCATGGCCGAGGGTCTGGTGCGCACGCTCTTCAAGGAGACCATCGGCACCGAGTTGCCCCCGGCCTTCCCGCGCATGACCTACAAGCAGGCCATGGACGAATACGGAGTGGACAAGCCGGACGTGCGCTTCGCCCTCAAGCTGGTCGATGTGAAGGATATCTTCGCGGGCGGCGGCTTCAAGGTCTTCGCGGCCGCGCCCAGCCTCAAGGCCCTGCGCGTCGCGGGCGGCCTGGAGCTCTCGCGCAAGGAGATCGACGACTACACCGAGTTCGTGAAGATCTATGGCGCGCAAGGACTGGCCTGGATCAAGGTCAAGGAGGACGGCGAGTGGCAGTCGCCCATCGTCAAGTTCTTCTCCGATGACGAAAAAGCGAAGCTGGCCGAGCGCCTGGGCATGGTCCCCGGCGACATCGTCTTCTTCCAGGCCGCGCCCGTCGACGTGGCCAACGCCGCCCTGGGCAACCTGCGCCTCAAGCTCGGCGAGCGCTTCGGGCTCATCGACGAAAAAGCCTTTGCGCCGCTGTGGGTCACGGACTTCCCGCTCCTGGAGTACGACCCCGAGGACAAGCGCTGGGTGGCCAAGCACCATCCCTTCACCTCGCCCCAGCCGGGCCAGATGGACACCATCGCCAGCGATCCGGGCGGAGCCCTTGCCCGCGCCTACGACTTGGTGCTGAACGGCAACGAGATCGGCGGCGGCAGCATCCGCATCCACACCCCGGCCGCGCAGAAGTCCATGTTCAGCGCGCTGGGCATCAGCGACGAAGAGGCCGAGGAGAAATTCGGCTTCCTCATCGAGGCCCTCAAGTTCGGCGCGCCCCCGCACGGCGGCATCGCCTTCGGCCTGGACCGCATCATCATGCTGCTCACGGGCTCCAAGTCCATCCGCGACGTCATCGCCTTCCCCAAGACGCAGAAGGCCACCTGCCTCATGACCGACGCCCCGAACCTGGTGAGCAAGAAGCAGCTGCGCGAACTGGGCATCCAGCTGCGCGAAAAGGCGGCGGAAGCCGGCGAAAAGAAGGCCGAGGACTAGACTTATGGCGAAGCTGCCCGTCCTTACCTACCCGGACCCGGTGCTGGCCAAAGTCGCCACGCCCGTGGGCGACATCACCCCGGAGATCGCCAAGCTCATCGAAGACATGATGCAGACCATGTACGAGAGCGACGGCGTGGGCTTGGCCGCGCCCCAGGTGGGCGCCAGCATCCGGCTCATCACCCTCGACGAGACCGGCCCCAAGGAGCGCAAAAGCCCCATGGTGGTGCTGAACCCGGAGATCGTGGAATGCGCGGGCTCCAAGGAGTCCGAAGAATCGTGCCTGTCGCTGCCGACCTTCTCCTGCAAGGTGAAGCGCTACGAGTGCGTCACCGTGAAGGGGAAAAACGAAAAGGGCGAGGACATCGAGATCAAGGCCGAGGGCCTGCTCGCCGTGATTCTGCAGCACGAGATGGACCATCTGGAGGGCAAGACCCTGGTGGACCACGCCAGCCGCCTGAAGCGCACCATGTACGACAGCAAGGTTAAAAAATGGCGCAAGGACTGATCGTCGAAGATCCCCTCGGCGGGGACATTGAACTCAAGAACGGCGGGCCGGAGCAGGACTACCCGAAGCCTCCCCTGCGCGTCGTGTTCATGGGCACACCGGACTTCGCCGCCGAGAGCCTGAACGCGCTCATCAAGTGGCCGGGCGCGGAGGTTCTTTGCGTGTACACTCAGCCCGACCGCCCCTGCGGACGCGGGCAGGAATGCACGCCCTCGCCGGTCAAGCTCGCCGCGCTCACAGCGGGCATCGAGGTGCGCCAGCCGCTCAATTTCAAGGACCCGGCGGATGTCGCCGCCCTGGCCGCCCTCGACTTCGACGTGCTGGTGGTCGCCGCCTACGGGCTCATTCTGCCCCAGGCCGTGCTCGACCTCCCCCGGCTCATGCCCATCAACGTCCACGCGAGCCTGCTGCCGCGCTGGCGCGGCGCAGCGCCCATCCAGCGCTGCATCGAGGCCGGGGATCTGGTCACGGGCATCACCATCATGAAAATGGAGCTGGGGCTCGATTCCGGGCCGATCCTTTTGCAGCGCGCCCTGCGCATTGCGGACAACGACCACGCGGGCATTCTGCACGACGAACTGGCCGGCATGGGCGCGGAGGCGCTCCTCGACGCCCTGACCCGCCTGCCCCAGGGACGGCTGATGCAGCTGGCCCAGGACGAGTCCCGCGTGACCCTGGCCCCCAAACTGAGCAAAGACGAAGGCCTCATCGACTGGACCCTGCCCGCTGAAAAGCTGCACAACCACATCCGGGCCATGCACCCCTGGCCGGGCGCGTTCTTTGACTGGGAGCAGACGCCGGGCAAGGTGCTGCGCCTTTCCATCGAGCCAGGCGCCGTGGGCGAAGATCTGCCCAAGGGCGCCAAGCCCGGTGACATTCTGGGCCTCGTGCCCACGGATTCGGGCCAGCGCCTCGCCATCGCCACCGCCGACAAAGCGTATCTCGTGGCGCGCCTCACCCCCCGTGGCAAAAAGCCCCAGGACGCCCAGGCTTTCGCCTGCGGCTATCTCAAAGCCTGCCAGGGCTGACGCCCCACGGCCGGAGGACGCGCTTGGACGGCACCAGCGGCAGCACTTCGCGCAAGCGGCTGTTCATCGGCCTCATCGGGGCCACGTGCGCCCTGGTCTGCACCTTGCTGGTGCTCCTTTGGGTCATTCCCTACATCGGGCTCAGAAACCTGCATCCTTACGCGCCGCTGGCCTTGGGCGCGCTCATCGGGCTTGCGCTGCTGCTGGTGCTCTGGGCCAGCCTGGGCCTGCTCCTAAGCATCGTCGTCCCCAAGCCGCTGCCCCTCACCGGACGCATGCGCGGGCTCACCATCAAGCTGCTGCTGCCCCTCATGAGCCTGCTTGGCCGGGCGCTCGGCTTCTCCAAAGAGGACATCCACACCTCGTTCATCAAGGTGAACAACGAGCTTGTGCTGCGCTCCCTGGGCCGCTTCGAGGCCTCGAAGATCCTTCTGCTCATGCCCCACTGCCTGCAGAACAGCCGCTGCGACATGCGGCTGACCTATGACATGGACAACTGCAAGCGCTGTGGCAAATGCCCCATCACGGGACTACTCGCCCTGCGCGACCAGTATGGCGTGCACCTGGCCATCGCCACGGGCGGCACCATCGCCCGGCGCATAGTGACCCAGAAGCGCCCCTCCGTCATCATCGCCGTGGCCTGCTACCGCGACCTTTCCAGCGGCATACAGGACACGTACCCGCTGCCGGTGTACGGCGTGCTGAACGAACGCCCCTTCGGCCCCTGCCTCGACACCACCGTGCCCCTGGACCGGCTGGAAGCCGCCCTCAAGCGGTTCTTGAAGGCATAAAAGTCCCCCTCCGAGACGCTGCGGCTGAGGCGGCGGCATAATAAAGCAAGCGACATCACAAATCCGCTCGCCTGGGCGATCAGTCCCCCAGGAGGATGAAACACGGGCGTTGTGGGGAGAAGAGGAAAGAGTGGGCGAGAAGCCCTGCCAATGCGCAGTTCCGCCGGAGCAAGAGCGCCAGGGCAAAGGCAGTGCCCTATTGGGCAGGCATGCCGCACCCACTGCCGCCGGCAAGCTCACTTGAAGCACGGCAAAGAAAAAGGGCCGAACCCTTTCGAGTTCGGCCCTGACAGTGCTGGCGGAGCGGACGAGACTTGAACTCGCGCCCTCCGACGTGACAGGCCGGCGTTATAACCAACTTAACTACCGCTCCGCACTGTAATCGTGGTAGGCGGAACAGGGCTCGAACCTGTGACCTCCGGCTTGTAAGGCCGATGCTCTTCCAGCTGAGCTATCCGCCCGGAGTATCTCAGGCGCCCTGTTCAAAAGCGTTTTCCGAAGCTGTCCGGTTGCGCTTTCCTTGGCTGCCCGCCACGGAGAAATTGCTTTGCCACCATCAGGCGCGGCTGTCAAAGGATTTTTTCAAAAAATCCCATTTCCGCCCCATTTTTTTGGCCGCCTCAACGGTCAGACCACAGCAGCCGACGCCCCTTGCGCGTCAGCCAGCCCAAGGGCAAACCCCGGAAATACAACCCGACGAGGCCAGCGGCATCCTGCCCTCCCGCTTCCTTGCCGCGCCGCTTCTTCCCTGCGCCGCCATTCCCGCCGGACTCTTCCGGACGCTCCAGGCTGCGGCCCGCCAAAAGATCCAGAATGACAGCCGGGTCGTCCACATCGAGCCGCTGCTGCGCAGGCAATGCCGCCGCCTGCGGCATGAGCACCCGCGCCCGCGCCGCTGCGGCAAAACGCCCTCCCTGCATCTGACCAAGCAGAAAGCCTTGCCAACGCTGGCCCTCAGTCCCAAGGCCCGACTGTTCGCAAAGGTCAAGTGCCGACTGGTGCAGAAAATAGGCTTTGCCTCCAAACTCGCGCACCTCGCCTGGAGGCAATGCGCCAAAATCGAGCCCCGCCGCCTTGGCCTGCGCGATCTCGCGCCCGGCCATCGGCTGGCCGCCCAACTGAGAACATTCATCCGCCCCTGTAACCTCTTGAGCCGGGCCGCCGTCTTTTTGAAAGCGTGCCAGGAAAAAGCCCTGGCCGATGCCGCCCGGTTTTTCCCCCCACCTCTGGTCCTGACAGCCAACCCGCAGAACACCGTTGAGGCCTGTCAGGGCCAGCGGAACCGGCGCGAAACCCTCCGGCTCCGGCAGGGCGTCAATGGCAAGCGGCAGCGTCTCCAGCGCCCAGGCGGCCTGTTCCTCATTCTCCCGCACGTTGGTGGTGCAGGTGGAGAACATGAGCCTCCCGCCGGGCTTGAGGAGCTCCGCCGCGCGCGCAAGCAGCAACCGCTGCAGCCGCACCAGCGTTTCGGCCTTTTCCGGCGTCCAAACGTCAAGCACGCGAGGGTTTTTGTCCACAGTGCCCCACCCGCTGCACGGGGGGTCCAGCAAAATGGCGTCGAAGCTGTTTGGAGCAAGCGCCAAATGCTGGCTCTCCACACCAATGGTGGCGGCATTCACCGCGCCCATGCGCCGCAGGTTCTGCCGCAGTGTGGCCAGGCGCTCCCGCGAGGCCTCCGCCGCCAACACGAATCCTTCCGGCCCCACAAGACCTGCCAGAATGCCCGTTTTGCCGCCAGGGCTGGCACACATGTCCAGGCACACGCTGCCTGGCCGCGCGGCCAAAAAAACGGGCGGCAGCATGGATGAGCGGTCCTGGATGTAGATGAGGCCAAAGGCTGCGGCCAAGGATGAGCCGAGCGGAAAAGGCTCACGCTCCAGCCGTCTGGCAGCCTCGAAAAACGGTTCGGGGCTGAAGACGAAGCCCTGGGCTTCCAGCAAGGCCTCCACAAGGGGGCGCTGGTCCGGGATGGTGGTGATGCGGAAGGTACGACTTTGCATGAATGGCCCATAGCCCGCAGATGGGTGCCTTGGCAACGCGCATGGCGCTGGAGTCCCACGCCGGGCCAGGGGGCGACGCTCCAAGGTTTCTTTTGCAAGGCGCATTTGATGATGCTATTTAGGCGTGCAGACGCGGTAAACCCCGTGAGAAGAGCAAACCCATCGCCCCCCTTGAGGAGGATCTTCATGACCCTGAAACGTCTTTCGACACTGCTGCTGCTGTGCTTCGCCCTGGCCGTTCCGGCCCTCGCGCAGGCGCAAAGCGCGCATCCATTCGCCGTGCTCCCCTTTAAGGTCAACAGCGACAAATATCAGTACCTCAGCAAGGGCGCCCAGTCCCCGGTCTCCAGCCGCCTCACCTGGCTTGGCTACTTCGAGCCAGTGTCTGCGGACAAGATCGCCCGCGTTGGAGCGAAGCTTCCCAGCGGTCCCGTCGAAGCGCAGACCATGATGGCCACCATCGGCGTGGAGTATCTCGTGGTGGGCAATCTCGACTTCCAGGACGCCGACAAGCAGATCAACATCGAGCTCAAGATATACGACAACAAGGGCCAGACGTGGACCAAGTCCTCGAAAGTGCCCATGGAAGGCCTGCTGCCCGCCCTAGAGCGCTTGAGCAACGATGCGCGCACCGAGGTATTCAAGCGCCCTGGCGAAGACGCCAAAAAGATCGAGCGCAAAGAGGCACGCGCTGATGCCCAGGCCAAAATGCCTGTGCCCACCAACGCCGACTTTGTTGTCGGCGACACGGGCGAGGCGCCCGTCGGGCCCGCTGGCGGCCCGGTTATGAACCCCCAGTTCCGCTATGAGGGTGGCGCCGAGACCCCCGGCCGCTGGCAGAGCCAAAGCCTGCGCTTCGCCTCCGTCGGCATGGCCGTGGGCGACTTTGTGGGCGACAAGAAGAATCGTGTCATCATTGCAGGCCCCAATACCCTCTACGCTTACGAATTCTTCCAGAACACCCTGAAGCCCATCGGCGAATACAAGCTCGGCATGCGCATCAAGCTCCTGCGCATCAGCATCATGGACCTGGACCGCGACGGCAAGGCCGAGATCATCGCTTCCGGCCTCGACGACCCCGAGGGCAACGCCGAGCCGCGCACCTTTGTTCTGAGCTTCAACAACGGCAAATTTGAAAACTTCATGCCGCCGCAGAAGATGTACCTTTCCGTGGCGCGGATTCCGCCCACGTACCAGCCCACACTGCTGGGACAGAACAAAGGCAGCCACGGCCCCTTCGATGAGTCCGGCGTGAGCGAGATGTTCTACCAGAGCGGCAGCATACAGGCCGTGCGCAAGCTGCGTCTGCCGAGCATCGCCAACCTCTTCAACTTCTCCTACCTGCCCGATGGCAATACCTACAAGATCGTTGTGCTGAATGAGTACAACTACATGAAGGCGTTCACGGCGGACCTCGAGGCCCAGTTCACCCAGGAGGACGGCTACAACAGCTCCAACAATTACATCATCATCGACGAGCGGCTGCCGGGCATGGACATGGGCACGCGTGATTCGGGCGTGGAGGAATTCTACTACGTCCCCATCCGCATGATCCCCGTGGCCTTCAACAACAATGGCAAGTACGAGCTGCTGGCCAACAAGGACATCTCCGTGGCCGCACAGATCTTCAAGAAGTTCCGCCGCTTCTCCCAGGGCGAAGTGCATTCGCTGTTCTGGGATGGCGTAGGCATGAGCCTGGCCTGGAAGACCCGCCGCATCAAGGGCACCGTGGTCGACCTGGCCCTGGAGGATTTGAAGAACGACGGCAAGAAACAGCTTGTAGTCTGCCTCAACAGCTATTCCGGGGCCATCGGCGCCAGCGCGGAAAAGACCGTTGTTGTCACCTACGACCTGGACCTCGGAAAATAGTCGCACCTGCTGGGCTGGAGGGCATCCCCCTCCAGCCCAGCCTCACCCTCCCGCCCAAGGTCCACCATGTCCCGCCCCGCAAGCCCAGACCCAAAGCTCCTCGCCCCGCCCCACAAAAACGCTGAGACCATTCACGGCGCAGCCCCGGCCGCAAGCCCGAAGGACAAGACCGCCGAAGGGCCACGCACCCCCCTGGTGGTGAGCCCCGAAGAAGCGGGCCAAAAGCTGCTGCAATTTCTGCAGCGCCGCCTTGGCCGCGAAGTGCCGGGCTCCGCCCTCCTGCGCATTATCCGCACGGGCGAAGTTCGGGTGGACGGCGGCCGTAAAAAACCATTCTTCCGCCTGGCCGCAGGACAAGAAGTGCGCGTACCACCTCTGTCCCGCGCCTTGAACGCCAGCAACCCGGTTGAGGCCACCGCAGAAACGGCACCAGGCATGAGCATGCCGAGTTTGGAGCTGCTTTTTGAATCCCCCGGCTACGTGGCGGTCCTCAAGCCCGCAGGACTCTGCTCCCACGCGGGGACGCGTCACAAGGACTCCGTCGCCGACCGCTTGAAGGCGCTCTACGCTGGCGCCGCCTTTGCCCCCGTGCTCACCCACCGGCTGGACAAAGACACCTCCGGCATACTGCTGGCGGCCAAAACTTACGCGGAATTGCGCCGCCTGAACGACCTCTTCGCCTCCAGGGGCGTCGCCAAGACCTATCTGGCCTGGGTGGACGGCGCATGGCCAGGCAAGGGGCCGGAAATGATGGAAGACCAGCTGGACCGCCTGGATTTGGCCCAGGGTCAAGCCGACCGCAAGAAGGTTCTCGCCGCCGCCGATGGCGAAGGAAAAACCGCCCGGGCCGAGGTCCGGCCGGTGCTGCGCAAGCGCCAGGCCACCCTGCTCCTGGTGCGCCTGATGACCGGACGCACCCATCAGATCCGCGTACAGCTTTCCCTGCGCGGGCATCCGGTCATCAGTGATGCGGTCTATGGCCGCAAGGTGCGCGGCGTGCCCATGCTGCTGCACGCCCTGTGTTTGCGCCTGCCGGAGCGCGCGCTCTTCGCGGCGCCGGAATGGACCGGCCCCTTCGCCTTGCCGGAGAAGATCATCGGACAATTACGCGCCAGCCTTATCCCGGAACAGACGGCCTCCCCGGCCCCCGAGTAAATCTGGCCCCTTTTTTGCTAATTGCTGTGCGTGTTGCCCCATTCACGTCCTATTTTTGACGCCAGCAACAGGAGCATAAGCAATGCGCCGCAATATTTTGACTGTCTTCTGCCTCTTCCTCCTTTCCTGCCTCACCGGCTGCGGAACCATGTACAAAGCCGCCGTGGACGAACGCGACATCGGCACCTTTGTGGACGACGGGCGCATCGAATCCTCCGTGCGCGCACGGTTCATCAGCGACGACACCGTGAAGCTGCGTGACGTTTCCGTGAATTCTTATCTGGGGACTGTCTACATCGTGGGAGAGTTCGAAGGCGACTCGCAAAAGATGCGCGCGGTCAAGCTGGCAAGAGAGGTCTCCGGTGTGCGCAAGGTCAGTGTCGTGCCCTTCCCCAAGCGTGACGACCCCACTTGTGGCACGACCGACGACATCGCGCTCTACGCCAAGATCAAGACCACCCTGGTGGAGGATTCCAACATCTGGTCCACTCAAGTCGACGTCAAGACCGTGCAGTGCAACGCCGTCATCCTGGGCCTTGTGGCCAGCCAGCGCGACGCCGACGCCATCGTGCGCCATGTGAACGAGGTGGGCGGCGTACGGACCGTGCAGAACCTCGTGCGCATCATCAAGTAGGCGGGAGGGAATCATGCGCCATCGCCGCAGCACCGCCCAGGCAGCCTTGCTGCTTGCGCTCGGCCTCCTCCTTTGGGGGCTTGGCGGTTGCGCGCCCGCGCACATTTCGCCGGAATCCCCGCCCAGCATGCCCGCCGCAGGCAAGAATTCTGTCGTTGCCGCTGCGCGCGCGCTCACCGGCGTGCGCTACAAGTGGGGCGGCGACTCCCCCCAAAAGGGTTTTGACTGCTCCGGCCTCACATGGTGGACCTACCGGCAGGTGGGCATAGACCTGCCCCGCATGTCCTCCGATCAATACGAAGCGGGGCAGCCCGTGAACCGCCGGGAGATCCTCCCTGGCGACCTGGTGTTCTTCCACCTGGGGGGCAACCCAAAGAACATGCATGTGGGCATCGCCACGGGCCGCAACAGCTTCATCCACAGCCCGCGTCAGGGCGGCAAGGTGCGCGAGGACTCCCTGGACCTGCCCTACTGGCGCGAACGCTACATCGGCGCACGGCGCATAGTCCGGCAGGACGGGTAACGCGAGCGAAGACGATCCCGCGACGGCGGCCTGTCTCAAAAACGCCAAAAGACCGGATTCAAGCAAATGCTCAGACCCGGCCTTTTGATGCGTGGGGAGGACGCTAACGGCTGACATGCCGTGCGCGGCGCTACTCCTCCGGCTTCTTTTTCTTGTGCTTTTTCTTTGAGGCGCTCGCCTTGCCTTCATCCGGCTCAGACTCGCTCTTGGAAACCTTGGCCTTGGATTTCGAGCTTTTGGCCTTGGGGTCCTGAACGTCCTGGTCATCCTTGCGCTTGGAGGCCTTGCTCTTGGATTCCTTCTTGGACTTTGAGCTCTTGGCCTTCGGCTCCTTGGAATCCTGGTCATCCTTGCTGGCCGCTTCGTTCTTGGATGCCTTCACCTTGGACTTCTTGCCCTTGGACTCCTGAACATCCTGGTCGTCCGAGGACTTGTTGGACTTCTTGGACTTCTTCTTGGACTTTTTGCCCGGTTTTTCCTGCGCTGCGGCCTGGTCGTCCCTGTCCTCGCGGTCTATTCTGTCCGCCCGCTCCAGCTTGGCTTTGGAGCCCTTGCCCTTGCGGGATTTCCTGACTACCGGGGCCGGTTCGTCATCCATATCCTCGTCGTCGGTTTCCGGAGCCTTCTTCAACGCGGTCATGCCCTGCATGGCCGTGAGGTTGCGCGGGAAAATATCGAGCGAACGCATGAACAGCGCCTGGGCCTGCTGCGGCTGTCCCTTGCCCAGGAGCGCCCAACCCATGCCGCCCAGGGCCGAGGCGTAGGGAGTTTCCGGGTGGAAGGTGCGCAGCCAATCAAAGACATGCAGCGCCTTGTCGTATTTCTGCTGATGGTAGGCGCTCCAGCCCAGCTTATCCATAAGGTGGCTCCACTTATCCCAGGAGGGCGAAGTGAGCGGCGCGCGCGGCAGAAGCTTGTCGAAGCAGGACTCGGCCAGCGCCCAATCCGCTTGCAGATACGCCGTGGCGCCCAAGCCGAACAGGGCTTCCATGCTCGCGGGCGAGCTGACGAGGATGCGCTCGAATCCGGCGCGCGCTGCCGGCAGGTTCAGGGCATAGAGCTGGCTCCAGCTCAAATCCACAGCCAGGGCGTTCAGCTCCGTGTGCTGCGAAATCAGTTTGGAGAGTTCCTGCTCGTCGAGATAGGCCGGATCAAGGTTCATGCCCGCCAGCAATTCCTCGCGGGCCTGCTGGGTATCGCCCAACTCCACCAGGGTAAAGGCCAGACCATAATGCGGCGCGGCAAGACTGGAATCCAGCAGCACCGCGCGGCGGAAGTCACGCATGGCATCGCCCATGCGGCCCTCGGTGAGGGCGGCGAAACCACTGGCGCTCATGCGGTCCAGGCGCTCCAGACGGGACCTCGGGGCCTCGCGCTGGGCGGCCACGGCCTCTTTCTCGCGCCCCTGCCGGTTGAGCAAAAGCACCAGTGCGCGCCAGGCCAGAAAATTCTTGGGGTCAAGACGCACGGCGTCGCGCAGGTGCGGTTCGGCCAAGTCCAGGTGCCCGCGCGAAAGCAAGGCCAGGCCATCGCCCAAATGCGCGTCCGGGTCGTCCTTGTTCACCGTGATGAGCGTTTGGAACAAGGCGTGGGCCTTATCCTCCTGCCCGGCCCAAAAACTTGCCCAGGCCAAGGATCTGCGGCCCGGACGGCTGTTCGGATTCTGGCGCAGATATTCTTCCAAATAGGGCGCGGCCGTGGTCGGATAAAGCTTATGTGCATAAGCTTCGCCCATTTCCAGGAACAGTTCGGAGTACTCCGGCCGCGAGCGCATGAGCTCCAGCACTTCCGGCGTGGCGGCAAAATCAGGATTCAGGAAGATGGCCTCGGCCAGACGCTCGCTGGCCTGATTGGGCTTGCCCTGCCGGGCCAGGGTGATGCCCATGCCATACGCGCCCACGGGCAAGTTCGGATTCAGACGACGCGCCTCGGCAAAGGCCGCCAGAGCGTCGTCGTACTGCCCCAGGCGCAAACGCGCCCAGCCCAGGCCGTTCCAGCCCGCGGTGGAGCGCTTCTCCTGAGTCACCAGACGGAAGAACTCCGCGGCTGCGGCGTCATACTCTGCACGGTCGAACAAAATGCGCGCCACGCTCAAGCGGCTGTCCACGTAGTCCGGGCGGGACTTGAGCGCCGCGCGAAAGCTGTTCAGCGCTTGCCGCGTGTTCCCTTGCGACAGTTCCAGATGTCCCAACGTGCCTAGCGCAACGGCGTTTGCAGGCTCCAGGGCAAGGGCGCGGTTCAAAAAACCGCGGGCATCATCTGGACGGCCCAGAGCCATGGCGGCGGCGGCCATGCCCACCAGCGGATCGGCCGACTGGGGCTTTAACCGCAGGGCCTCGCTGAAGATATCCCAAGCGCGCTGAAGATCGCCAAGCCGCAGATAGCTCCAGCCCATGCCCAGCTGGCAGGCGGAGTCCTTGGGATCAACATCGTCAAGGTAGCGGGAAAACTTGCTCAGACTGTCCTGATAGTCGGCGCGGTGGAAGTAGGCCAACCCCCAATCCTTGAGCACGGGCCGGAGCAGAGGATCCCCAGTGATTGTTTTCTCAAGGGGATCCGCCATGTTCGGGTCTTCATTAACCAGGCGACGCAGCACAGGCAGGGCCTCCGCCGCGCGGCCCATGCCAAGCAGGGTGCGCGCCTGGCCTTGAAGGGCCTCCGCCTTGTAAAATTTTCCGCTGCTGAGTTCCGCATACAGGGCCAGGGCCTCTGTCGGCATGCCGCCGGATTCCTGCAGATGCGCTGTTTTGAGACGGGAGAGCTCGTCGCGGGGGGCATCGCCAGGGAAACGCGATGTGCGGGAGCGGACCTCGCTCCAGGCGTCCACGGCACCGCGCGGATCATTGCTCTGAGCACGGGCATCGCCCAGGGCGATGAACAGCTCCTTCGGCGAACCAAGCACATCCTGGCCTTTGGCCGCGGCCTCCAGCTGTTTCAAAGCTTCCTGCGGATTTCCGCGGCCCAGGGCGATGAGGCCCAACCCCAATCGCGCGTCCGTGGGAACGGATTCACGCAGCATGTCGGGCAGGCTCTCGCCTGCAGCGGGCGGCGCGAGCTTGGCGATGGCCTCGTTGAACAGATTCACGGAGGCGGAGGTTCTGCCCCGGGCGTATGCGGCCCAACCCGCCCCAAGCACGCCGACAGGCTCCAGGACAGGAGCCCTGCGCACCATATCGAACTGTTCCTCGGCCTCGGGCAAGTGGTTGAGACGCAGCAGCGCAAAACCCAGCACCGCGCGCATATGCGAAGATTCCAAGGCGTCCGGGGGCAGTTGGACAGGAGGAGGCGTCGCCGGCCCCATGGTCGTCAGCGGAGGCTCGGCCTGGGCGGGCGGTTGCACTTTCGGCAACGCATCGCGCAGCACCTTGACCGCCGCCTCGTATTTCCCTTGTCGGTAGAGCTCCAAGCCTTGCACATAGGGTGAATCCGCCCGGGCGGGCGTGGGCAGGCAAAACGCCAGGCACGCGGCCAGCATCAAAGTCGGTACGAAAGTGGTCTTCAGAATGGACACGCGGGCGCGCATTGGATTCTCCTTGGGGGCTCGCCCCGGCTGGCTGGGGCGGCAGGCGGGACTATGCCTCAAGGGGAGCGCTTTCGTCCACCATCCAGGGCCTTGCATACCGAATCAACTGCCAAAATTCTGCGCCGGACTGGTTAATTCGTGGGGGCGTCCGTGGCGTTGCGACTCTGGGTTCGGTGCAGCGATCGATCAAGCCCCTTGCCCAGGCGGTCCAGGGCATTGCGCGAGGCGGTAAACATGTTGTGCAGGGATTGGCGCAGGGCCGCGTGCGGCGACTTGCCGGGCTTGGCGCTGGCCGTGGCCACGGGGTCGCCCGAGAGCACGGCCAACTGCCGATTGGCCTCGTCCAGCGACGTGCGCAAAGCGTTCACATCCTCGCGCATGGCGCCGAGATCCTCGGCCAGCCGGGCCCGCTCTTCCTCTCCGTCCTTTTCCATGCGGTCGATCCGGTCGCGGAGCGCCTGCACCTCGGCGTCGCTCGAAGCAGGCCTCCTGCCGCAGCCCGAGACGAGGCACACGGCCAGCAGCGCGGCGAAACAGGCGGAAGGGGCTCTGCGCATAGGCAGGCTAGGCCTTGGAAAGGTCGATGTCGCGTGTGAATTGCCCAGGGGTCTCCTTGACCAAGGCCTGGCCGGCAATAACCCGGGTTCCGTCGAAAGCGAGGGTCGGGCCGCCGTAGAGCTCCCAGCCCTTGTTCAAGGCCTCGCTCACGCGCAGGCAAAAGGCGGCGTCGTCCGGGCCGGTAAAGTAACGGTAAAGTTTCATGCTCTGCTCCTAGCGGCCCCGCGTGCGGTTCACGGGCACGCGGACCACAATTTTGTCGTAATAAACCTGATCCATCTCCATGAACACGGGACGGCGGCGGGTCTCATTCAGGCGTGTGATCATGAGGTTCAGGCGCTGCATTTGACGGTAGCGCTCCCCCTCGTCGGTCATGGCCTCCAGCAATTCCAGCGCGGTGTGGATCTCGCGCTCGGCCTCCAGCTCCGGCGGCAGGCAGCCCGCGTTTTTCAGCACGCGCCACGCCATTTTGAGTTCCGGCGGCACATGGGCGTCGTCGTCAAGATCAAGAGGCTTGCCCTGGCCGGGAAGATCGTTGAACTCCCCTTCCTCCATGGCTTTCTTGATGCGCTCCTCGGCTATCTGCTCAATGAATGCCAGCGAAAGACTCATGCGGGCATGGTGCGATGAGCGAAGCCGATTGTCAACAGGCCCCGCCCCCATGAGCTGCCCGCACCAGACAATAGCCATCATTCTGCATGTTGCGAGAGGACAAACCTTCAGCCTCGCATCGGCTGCTCCCACAGCGGCCCTCCGATGCTCCGCAGGCAGCATGAACATTTCTGGCAATGCCGCTTTTTTGCGCTTCCAGTCTGGCCTTCCTCTTTACAATGCGCTTGCAGTGCTTACCTTGAAGTCGTAAGGGACCGCAGGTCCCAGGCGATACAACAAAGAGCAGGAGGGAGGTTGAGCCAGTGTGCAAAGCGCAAAAAATCTGGCGGATTGAGCCGCCCCTCGCACAAAACATAGAAAGTGCGCCGTAACAAAGAGTTCCGCAGTCCAAGCCAAGCGCGGACGGGAGCCAGCCGGGTAATCCGGCCACGGCGCACAACCTTTTTGTTTATCCGCCAAGATCAATATTCCCTCTCAAGGAGAACCCTCCCCGCATGGCACCATGGTATGTCGCTGTCCTCATGGGGCTCGTGGAGGGCCTTACTGAGTTTTTGCCCGTCTCCAGCACCGGGCACCTCATCCTCGCCGGCCACCTTATGGACTTCACGGGTCCCAAGGCCGACACCTTTGAAATAGCCATCCAGCTCGGCGCCATCCTGGCCGTTGTGGTGCTCTATCGCGAGCGCTTCATTGGCCTGCTCAAAACCGATCCGGGGCGCCCCTTTTCCGGCCCGCGCGGAATTTGGCTCTTGTTCCTGACCTCGCTGCCCGCCCTCGGCATCGGCTTCGCCCTGCACCACGCCATCAAGGCGCACCTGTTCGGACCGCGCACCGTGGCCATGGCCTTTGTCGTCGGCGCGCTCATGATGTTCGTGGTCGAGGCGCGCGCCGCCAAGAAAAGCCGTGTGCGCCGCGTCGGCGGGCTCGATTCCATGAATCCGAAGCTGGCGCTGGGCATCGGCTTCTTCCAGTGCCTGGCGCTGTGGCCGGGGTTCTCCCGCGCCGGGGCCACCATCATGGGCGGCATGCTGCTCAATGTGGACCGCAAGACAGCGGCCGAGTACTCGTTTCTGGCCGCCGTGCCAGTCATGTGCGCGGCTGTCGGGTACGACATGCTGAAGAACTGGCAGCTTTTCGACTCTGCAGACATGGGCTTTCTGGCCGTGGGCTTCGTGGTGTCCTTCTTCGCAGGCTG
>Ga0209800_10002429_pt1 | contig 16503 bp, 8 predicted proteins | sample Higcelweek8metaG_FD_187174 | JGI IMG/M metagenome (GOLD analysis project Ga0209800, IMG submission 187174) | Freshwater pond sediment microbial communities from the University of Edinburgh, under environmental carbon perturbations - High... | ecosystem: Environmental > Aquatic > Freshwater >...
TTTCTTTTAAAACAGTAACCTTTTCAGTATACGAATTATTAGAAGCATCTTCACTTATTGTAGCAGTATCATTAACAATCGCTGTTATATCATAACTACCTTCTGCTGTAGGAATCCATTCAAGTCCGTTTGTACCCGCTGTCGCTGAAATAGTTACATATCCGTTACTATCAACAGTCCATCTAAATCCTTCTGACCAGATAGAAACAGGCTCGTTATTAATTTTGAACCCAACTCTAAGCTTCCTTCCTGCTGGGCTCGCTCCCTCACCTATATTTCTTATTCTTGCCGACAATATTACTTTTTCACCAGCAACTGGATTAGCTGGATTAAATGATATATCCTCAACCTTAAGATCACATTTGCTTGTTACGTTAATATTTTCAGAGTATGTATTATTGGGACCATTTACGTTATTTGTATCAGTTTCCTCATCTATCTCATTCTTATAGTCTACAATTGCAGTAATTTTGTGTAGACCTTTAACTGCAATCCACTTCCCGTTTGCCATCTGAGTTTTTTTCTCACCTGTAGTTGCATTTATTTTTACGGACTCATTTGGTTCTAATTTCGAATAAAAATACTCGGACCAAGTAATAATATCACTGTCATCGACTTTAAATCCTAATCTAATAAACTTTCCGTGAGTTTTTTCAGTTTCTCCAACATTTTTAATTTTAGCTGAGAATGTTACACCATCACCTTCTATTATATCCGATGGGTTGTAACTAATATCCGTGACCATTAAGTCAGGCGGGTTTCCAACATATATACGCTCATAGTAGGAACTATTATTATCTGTATTTAATTCACCCAAATCTCCAGTATATACAATCTCTGCCCTAACTGTATTTGCCTTAGCATTTTTGAATACTACACCACTTTTGTTTGGTCCATATAACGTCAAAGAATTTGATTTATCTTCTGGTATTGATAATGAAAGTTCATTTGTATAATATGTTGTTTCTGGTTGGCCATCAATTGTCAGTTTAACTTTAAATGGTATACCCTCTATTGTTGATCCAAGCCCAACATTTTTAACAACCACATCAATCTTTTGTGGAACATTCATTACGCTATTTCCATATGTCATTATATCAGTTATTACCAAATCAGCATAACCCGCATTAATATCTTTTTCTATTGAATTATCAAGATAATCTGATTCGCTAATAGTTCCATCTATCGTTGCCTTTACATGATATACTCCTCTTTTACTAAATGTCAAAGGTGTTATTGATGAGTCTATTGTGAATGTTTGTGAACTTCCTGGTCCAAAAGGCGAATAATAACTTGAATAATAACTTGAATAATAATCTGTACTTGTTCCATCTTCATCATTAACAATAGTAAATTTTACCCTAAAAGGCTGATCAGAAGGCACTGACCCGTCTCCAGTATTCGTAATCCCAGCACTTAAGTTAATTTTATTATTTAATTTTACAAATGTTGGTGAGATATCTTTTATCGTTAAGTTAGGTTTTACCCTCTTAACAGTAAGATTATATTTGCCAGTATAGTGTTCATACTGAGGTGCAATTCTAATATAGTATGTCTTTCCAGCTTCTAATGACATCTCATAATATCTTGTTCCAGTAACTTCTTTACCTGATTGGTCAAACAAACTAAATACCAAATAATTATAATTATTTGACATAGCATAATCATTTGAAATCATAAACCTATATGTGTCTGTTTTACTAGGAGTAATACTAAAATAGTCTATATCATTTCCAAAATCTATTGCACCCAATATCTCGGTTTTATCTAATCCATCATTTTTTAGAACTATTGGTGTAGCTAGCTTTTCATCATCACTATAATCATCAATAAATATCGTTTTTTTGAATACATTGTTTTCTTCATCTTGTTCAACAACACTGTTTAGATCATCAATTATCACGGTTAATTCATGCTTACCTTTTTCAGGGAAAGCAATTGTTGTGCCATTTGAGCTAGCATCTATGGTTAATGTGTCCTCGCAATTTTGTTTTAACGTTGAGTTATATTTATTTGACCAAAGTACTTTATCACTGTTGTCGATTTTAATTCCAACTCTAAAGCCCCCAGGAGCATATCCTTCATAAGAAGAGTTTTTAATTTTCACACTAAAAACTGTCGGTTTTCCCTGAATCGGATTATATGGTGTAACATCCAAGATTTCTAGATCAGGTCTTATAGGATCAACCCTTAAAATATATTCACCAGTTTTTGTACCATCAATGGAATCTACGCTTATGTAATATACTTTATTAGCTTGTAGTTTGCGTTTTATGTAGAAATTTTTTATCATATCTTTATCATAGTTATACACTAGAGTTCCTGTATCGTCTGATAATACACCTGAGGTAGCTGTAGTTCCTTTTGTGTATATTTCATAAAATCCATCTTCAGGAACAGAGAATTTGAAGTAATCTACATCTGCTTGATTGATATAGTTACAGTAATCAATTTTTCCTATAATATCTTTGTCGATTTCTATCTCTTTTGCATCATCTTTTAAATTTTCATAATCCTCTACATAGAAGTATTTCATAGCATAATTATTCAACTCATTAATTTCAGGTACTGAATTCAAATCATCAACACATGCGGTTAGAGTATGCATTCCTTTTTCACTATAAGAAAAAACCGTACTCGGCATTGTAAATGTGAGTTCTACTTCTTCCTGTGTCGGAATCGATTTTGTATATACCGGTGTATATAGTATTGTTTGATTTCCATCGATACTCAATGAAACCCTAAATGATTGTCCTTCTTGTGTTTCAATATCTCCAATATTATTAACAACAGCTTTGAATGTTATTGTTTTATTTGTTGTTACATTTTCTGGCTCAATATTTTCAACTATTAAATCTGGATTAGCTTTTGAAATCCTTAACCTGTAGGTATCAGGTGTATAAACACTACCCGTATCCTTCGTAATACGTACATAAACTTTTTGGTCTTTCTTAAGATTCCTCATATCATAACCAGAATAATCACATATATATGCATCATAGTAAGAGCCACGATCAAAATATAGCATACTAAAAAAAGCATCATTCTCACTATAATAATCCAAACGATATGTCCCTTCTTCTGGTGCTTTAAATTCGAAGTAGTCACTATCTCCAGAAGAGTCCATTTTAGCTTGAACATCTTTCCCTACTTCTAAATCAAAATAATCATGTCTTATTGGATCAAGACTATAACTATAATTATCCTCTTCAAAAAATATACATTTGCTTATTGTTGGAGTTACCTCTGTATAATCTTTAGTTGTTTTATTAAAATGTTTAGCAATATTAATAACTTCAAACATATTAATAGAATCGTCTTTATTAAAATCATAGTTAACATCATATTTGTTATCATTCAAAGAACCATTAAAATATAATGCAATTTTTACTACATCCGACATATTAATCGCATCATCTTGAGGATTATCTTTATTCTTTGTATCATATACATCTCCGACAAACATAATTACGGGGTTGTCTTGAGTGCCAAAACTCACATCAGACATTTCAGTACTTAAAGAAACACCAGTACTGCCTAAGATTCTTTTCAGAAAATTCGGTTTACTAACTTCAATTATATAATTACCTGCTTCTTTTGGCTTATATCTTATTTCAAAAAATCCTTCAGCATTTGTTACAGTATATTGCACCCTATCACTTGTTCCATCTGGGTTTATTAAATATATTTTAACTTTAAATCCGTTCTTTAAATATGGGTCTGATGAAATTAAATCAGTAGAAATGTACCCAGAAAATTTGTACATTACATCTGGTGAAAGTGAAAAATAATTGTTCTCCAAAGAACTACTTTCTATCGACAAAAATTCTTCTTTTTTTTCATTTGATGAATTTAATATATCAACTGAAGCATCAATTTTTTTTTCAGAATACAAATCATCATTTACTTCATAGCTTTTAGTTGTAACTTTTGCTTTTAATTTGTAATTATTAACAGCATCCGAACCTATCCATGAATAAACCCTTATGTAGTATTTTCCTGTAGCTGTTATAGGCTGATCAAACTGCTCATACTTATTGCTTCCTAGGTATGAACCGCCGAGACATTCCCCATCCTTGTAAACTTCAAAATCAAAGTCACAGTTTGCAGGAACGCTGTTTAATGATACTGAAAGTTTTCCAGTCTTCTCTGTATCAAGTACAAACCAATCCTCATCAACATTATTACTGATACTTGGGTTTATTTCCATACTATTTTCTATTGCTATTGCATTTTCCACGCTGTCGTTTGTTTCATATATATCAGCTTTATCCCCTGTTGAGTAAAACATCAACTGGTAATTATGATTTGCTGAATTAGTGTTTACAGTATATGACTGCACAACAATATAGTGTACACCTGTGTATGTAGCAGTGTATGTTATGGATTCATCATAATTGCCTTCATTCACAGATATCCCTAAATCAGAACTTGAGCCATCGATAAGCTTCAGGTCATAATCTTCTCTATTAGCTATTCCTTTAAGATTTATTGTATAGGTTTTTCCTGATTCAAGATTCAATTCATAATAATCATCATCTGTCTGGCTCTCCATAATACCAAAAACCGTACCTTCAGCTATAGCCTGAGCATTGTTTTTTGAATGATTCACACCATTGTCAGTCATATAACTAAAATCAGATTCGTTTTTTGCTTCATTCTGACCGTTGTTTTGTTCATCAACTTGCGATTTTTCAACAGATTCCTGTGTAACTTCGCTTGTTTCTTCAGCTGTTAACTTATTCAAGTCTGTTATATTGCTCCTTGCAGTTTGAGACTCACAAACTGCACCATCTTCTGCAACCGATTTTACCTTGTAATAATCAAAAACATTTAAATCTTTTTGATTTATAGTGATCTGATGCTTTGTTGTCATCTCTTTATATCCAACACTTTGTCCAAGCTCTTCTGTCTGCCCATAAATAAGCTCTGAGCTAGATTCCTTTTCTGTTGTCCATGTTACCGTTATGTAACTGCCCTTAATAATACTCATTTTTAGGTTTTGTATACAATTATCATTTGAAGCTGTATTAGTAACATCCTTATTAATCAGTGAATCAACAAAAAGGTTGTTATTTGCACTAAGTGGCTTCATAACCTTATTATTTGCCTGAAGCGATGTATCACAAACAAGTTCAGGCTCTTTTAACTTTTCTTCATTTTCTTCTGTATTTTGATTTGTTTCTGTTGTCTCAGTATTTTCTGGAGCTGTATTTAATAATGCTTCGTTAGCATTCATGCTCCCTGATGTAGAAACCTTTCCTGACGGACTTGATAACTTTTTCAAATTATTTTCAAGTCTCTCTTTTATTCCTTTTTCATCTATTGAAGCCTCAAGTCTTTGCAAAAGAATCGTTTCTGATACAGTCTCGCTATTTACCTTTTTGTTAGCTTTTATATATGAGTCAATCTTAATTGGCGATTCAGGTAATTCACGCAATACTTGTAAAGGTGAAATCGATACAGTTGGCGCTTTTGTTGGCGAAGGAATTTCATTGCCCTTTATTTCAGCGGCTTTTTTAACAATATCCTTCATCTCAAAGCTCTTAGTTGACTGGTCAGTTTGGCTTTTTTGTTTCAATTCTGTTGATGCTGTTTGCTGCTGTAAACCATATGCAGAAGCAGATCCAAGCACCATTTCAGTCAGTAGCAAAAAAGAAACTGCGATAGAAATAGCTCTTCTCTTAGACATAATATCCCCCTTGTAAAATAAATTTAATTTGAACAATTCGAAATAAGGTAAATTTGTGAACTCTCGAATGCTTGAAAGATCAAGATATTATTAACCCTAAAACAAAAACCGCAAATAATAACTTTGTATAAATTTCCACAAATAATATATATTTCTCTAATGTTCCTGTAAGATTCTACATTAATTCTGTAAACGAGTCAATAGTTTTACTAATTTTTACACAACAAAAAAGGTATTACATTTCGATCACTAAATCGAAATGTAATACCCTTTTATTATGCTTGTCCTAATTAAGATCAACTACGTATTTAATATATAATGTTAACTCCTTATATGGTATATTAATTGAAAGAGTGTTTTGATATCCAGTAACACTTTTTATTTTAAATTTGATATATGCATCAGTCTCTGTAAATACACGAGTTTCAATTCTATTCTTAGTATTTTTGTCATATATAAAATTTTTATTATATAAGAACTTAAGATCCTTTAATAACATTTGATCAATCACTTTTAAATCTGTATTTCCATCAACTGAGAATGAAATTTTATTTGTTGTAGGATTTAAAACACCAGTTAGTGTAGTCGTAACCTTCTTTTTTAAAGTTATTTTTGTTCGTTTACCTACAGGCGCTGATACAAAACCATCTGGCAAATCAGCTTCCTTAACTGTTACAGCCTCTGGCAACAGACAATAGAACTCAGCCTCTAAATTCATTGAATAATTAATATTAAATGTACTTAAAGTATCATTAATTAACTTTGTTAGATTCTCATCTTTGTGGGCTGTCTTGTAAAAATCATCTGGTGTTATTAAACCGTCATCTTCTTTGATACCTTTTACATTATCGAACAACTTAGGATTAGAAAGAATTACACTATCTAATATTTTTCTAATCGCAGCATCTGCCTTTACCCATTGATCATTTATTATCATAGGCGGGTTTGGTAGCGTACTGTTTGGATCTGGTTTTTCGTCATCTAAGTAGTTAAAGAATAAAGTCGCAACATTTAACTGTACTGCTTTTTTAATAGCTTTTTCAGCATAACCTGTCCCAGTATTACCGTTATCATTAAAATCAACTATAGTATGACTATCTTTATCATCATTACCAAAATAATATTGTTTTAAATCATCTTCTAACCATCGATTTGGCTCACTTCCTGATATAACAACAATCGACTTCGATGAAGCTTTACTCTTATCAAACGCATTTGTTGATTTTCTTATCCCATCACCTAAATTTGCTCTATTATTATTGATAACTTTAATTTTTTCAATTCCCTCAAATAGTTCATCCTTATCTGTAATTGCATCACCCTCACATAATACATCACTTGAAACTTCATCGTATGTAAGTATACGTATATATGATGATTCATCACTTTTAATGCTATCAATATAAGCTTTTACTGAATCTTTTGCTAATTCAAAATATGTTTTAGGTGCTGGTGGTTGAATTTTTTGTTCGGCTGTTCCAGTTGCATGCTCAATATAAAGATCACCTGGTATTGATCCAAGCTCCTTACCTACAACACTTCCATAAACTTTTACATTATTACCCTTTAAATCAACCTTACCATTAGGTGCATAAAAGATACCATAATATTCAGAATCACTTGTGTTTACAGCAATATTACCTTTTCTTGAATAAATAAATGCACCTGCATTTTTATCAGCGTCTGATATAATCTTTCCTTGAGTATCTTTAGAACTTGTTATTATTTTTCCACCCATTAATACAATATCATAATCAGCAATTAAAAAACCTGTGCCCTTAAACTCTATCCCATTATTATGAACTATTAAGCTTGTGCCAATTCTTATAATCGTATCATCAGGTACTACAAAAGCGTCTTGTCCTGTAGTTTGGAGCTTACCATCATTTATGTTCAAATTCACTTTAGGATTAAATCTTCTTAGATATAACAACCCTTCTTTCAAATTTTGAGGATTCTCAATTTCCTCAAAAGGAGGTTGAATTTTATTAAAATAATTATTAAGATCATCATTAGTAATTGGGTTACCGTTAATACCTTCTATGAAATCTATTATAGCTCCTTTACTTACTATATCTGACTGAAGTATTTCGTTTACATAATCAGGCATAAGTTGTACTGGTTGATCCCATAAAAACAAATCCATATTCAAATCACCAGAATATGGATTTTTCCCTTTATTAGCTGGATCATTTGGATCTTCTGGATCATAATCTGTAACGCTAGTAATTAAACCCGTTGATTTCTTGTTTCCGAACTCGTCCTCTACATAACAATTAATTTCCCCTGATGCAACTGTAACCAAACCATTAGAATGAACCTTTCCCTTAATTACTTGGGATCCACCTTGAATAACAAGATCCTGTCCGCCACCACTAAAAAGTGCTGAATCAAACGGTGTCGGCGCCTTTGTAGGACTTCCACCCCCATTACCTGATATATCAAATAAGAAAGTAACTTCCTTTTCGTTGGTACCATTCTCTGGCAATGTAAACGCCCCTGAAAGTGTATGTTTAATGTTTTTCTTTCCATTAACTTTTATTGGCGTTGGCGTCGACGATGGCAATTTGGTTGGCGTCGGCGTTGGTGAAACTAACGACGTAGTAGATGGCGTCGGGGTTACAAATACTCTAGTAATTTCAGGCGTTTCAACATCACTAACATTGAGATTCAATGCAAATGTTGGAATATTAAGCGAGCTAACAACTGAAATAACAGCAACCAAACCTGCAATACCTTTTCTTAAATTAATCTTACCCATAAACAAACCTCCAATTCTAAAATCTTCCTACTTAAAATAAATGAAATAATTATCTCTTTTTCTTATCTAACTCAGACTATTTACTTAAATGAGTACTCTCCAAACTTTTTATCCCCGTCTTCAGAAAAAATCTTTAGATAAATGTATTTGATGCTTTTAATTGGAGTAGAACTAAAATTCAAAGAGTTAAAATTATACATATCAGTTCCTTCTTCAGAGATCATAATCCGAGAATACACATAATTATCATTTTCTCCAACCAGATATACGTATAGGTTTTTCACTCTCTTGTTTATTTTGCCCGTTACTCTAAACTCTCCCTTATCAAAGTCTGCCTCTACATTATCAATTGAAAACTTCAAATCATCATATGTTCCTGTTTGTCCAATACTTAGCTTGTCCGCTGAATACTCAATTGTAACAGTTTTGGATTCATTATTCCAATCAACTTTAGCCCCTATACTTTCACCAATAAATCTTAATGGCACAAACGTTCTTGAACCAGTTATTTCTGGTGGAACATCAAGGATATTTCTTTTATTATTCACATATGCATTTACATTATCAATCATCAGAAGTATGCTATCTTCTTCGTTTGATGCTAATACAGATCTATCAGATGAATTCCATTGAACCTTCATCCCAAATGATTCAAATATTTTTCTGAAGGGTACTAAAGTCCTTCCGTTTTTTATGTAAGGATTTTGATCAAACACCAACCTTTCTCCATTTAGTATAACCTTAATTTCAATTTTGTTTTCAGACTTTGCAGCTGACACAATATAGACATTACTAAAAGCTAAAACTATTAGAGTTAACCAAGTTGTCAGTAACTTTTTTTGACTGCACTTCCAATTCATTACACTATACCCCCTATATACTATTATTATATAACATTCATAAAAAAAACACTACTATTTTTAGAGTTCTAATGTAAATTTTTTATAATATTTTTTTGTTATGTTACATATATTTTTATATATGATTTTAAGCATATAAAGATAGTCAAACTTTATTTTCACTGTAAATCCTTTTTCGATTTTCGAAACACATAAGTATTTCCCGAAATTTTTAAATATTGAATTAATAGCATTAACGTGATACCATAGTAAGTAATAAATCAATTCTGCTTTTCTAGTATGAAAGGAGATATTGCATATGAAAATAAGAAGAGGTAAAAAAGTCGGTATTTGTTCTTTTTTAGCATTTTCTTTGGTTTTATTTCAGTTTCAATTTATAAATCCTCAAGGTATGCTTTGTTCGTCAAACGTTAGATCTACCATTAATTCTTATGCTTCCATGTCGAATTCTAGAATTATTTCAATCAAGCCTCTCACTAAGCAGGAAAATTATTCGAAATGGCAAAAATACAAAGATAACTCTACTGCAAACCCATATCTTGTGCAACCTTCAGTAACAAATCCTTATTCCATAGGTAAATTAAATCCAACCTACATTCAAGGTTTTTTAAATATATCGAACTTCGCAAGATACCTTTCAGGACTGCCTGATGACCTTGAAACAACTGATTCAGAAAATACATCTGCACAGTATGGAGCAGTTATTGCAGCTGGTTTTGACTCTCCTGATTATAATCCTCCAAAACTTGATGGCATGGATGATGCCTTTTATAAAAAAGCACTTGATGCCCATGAAAACGGTATTACATTGCTGTCAGGTCAAGTATCAAGTCATCTATCATATATGAATATGTTGCTTGATGAGACTTTCGAAAATAGCCTTTTATCTGTTCATCACAGAAGAGAAATTCTTAGTCCTCAAATGAAATATACTGGTTTTGGAGTTGCTGATAAGATTTCAAGACGTTATATTTTAATGAAAACTGGTGATAAAAGCAGAAGCGGGACCTTCGATTATGACTCATATGCATGGCCTAATAGTGGATATTTCCCATGTGAAATGATCTCATCTTTATCTCCATGGATGGTTTCTTTAAATCCTGCCAAATATGACTCAACTAAAACAAGTAATATAAAAGTTACCGTTACTAACAAAAATGATGGAACTTCAAAAGTTATGGATAGTTCTACAAAAGATACATCAAGTATATTTTTTAACACAATAACTAATATTAAAAAGACTGAATTTTGCATCATATTCAGACCACTTTACAAGATTGCATCTGGTCGAGAATTTGATGTAAAAATAACAGGCGTTTTTGCTGCTGATTCAACACCTGTTGAAATAAATTACACTGTTCGCTTTTACCCTCTTTCAGAACCGTTAAATACCACCCCAACCCCTGCTTCCGTTAAAGATACTACTTTTGGTTACATCTCGCCAGATTTCGTAAACAACCAAACCAATACCTCTGACTTAAAAAAAGGATTTACTGTTCAAGTCAAGGGATCAGATAAGTATTCTACAACAAACGAATCTGGTTATTTTGAATTATTTGATGTACCGAAAAACACTGGAAACTATACTCTTGTAATCAAAAAAGAAGGATTCTTGACAAGAGAAGTCCTCGTCTCATCTAATGCTAAACAGATTTCCAGCTTGACTTCTCCTTTATACATGTGGGGCGGAGAAACGGATGATGACAACTGCATAAATATGAAGGATGTATTGAAAGTAGCAACCAAATTTAATAGCAATTATTTAAGCAAAGAATACTTACCTATTTGTGATGTCAATCAAGATAAGGTAATAAATATGTTTGACATCGTAATGATAGGTTCTCACTTCAACTGCACTTCTGAAACCTATAATGACGTTTATAGATAAAAACCCCCCCTGATTTATATAAAAGCAGGGGGTTTTTTACCCTTCAGGTCGTTCAAATACTACTGTCATTACACTGCCTGCAATAATTAACCCCGCACCGATAATATCAAACATGTTGGGATTCTCATTGAGCATAAAAATACCGATAATGACTGTAAATACTGAGGTACTCATTGAAAGCACTCCACCAACAGCGGCTTTGCAATATTTATATGCCGAAGTCATCATTACCTGTCCTAATAAACCAAACAAACCTACTAGTGCTAAAAGAACATACTGGTGAAGCGATGGCCATTTCCATATTGGAATTGAGTATATAAGTGATGCTACCATTCCAAAAATACAGAAATAAAGAAATATTGTCCATGATGACTCATTATTCTTCCTTAGCTGTCTTACACTCGTTATAGCAAAACCTCCTAATACTCCTGATGCTAGCGATAGCAAGTCAGCAATCCTGATAGAGTTTATATCGGGTCTAATAAGTACAATAATGCCAATCCATGCTGTTAGCATACATGCAGCAATTTTTAACGTCAGCTTCTCTTTTATGATTATCATTGATATAATTGCCGCAAAAATCGGATGAGTGTTATTAAGTACAGTGCTGTTTGTCAATGTGCCTTTTTCAATTCCGAGGAAGAAAAGGAGGACCGCAGCTCCTCCAAATACTCCTCTTGCAACCAAAAGACCCTTTTTGTTAGATGTAATATCTACAAATCTAAAACAGGCTAGCAGTAGCACTGCCATTACACCAAAAAACAACCTAAAAAAAGCTACCTCTGCTCCAGATATTTCTGAAGAAATAAGTTTCGCTAAATATGTCATTATAGCAAATGCAATCGCTGAAAGAAGCATTTGAACAGGTCCTAGTATCATCTTATTTTTCATCAATCCTAATCTTCATCTTCTTCCTCAGGCATTTCCCAGTTATGGTATACATTTTGCACATCATCCATATCTTCAAGATGACTAATAAGCTTGTCCATAAACTCAATCTGCTTTGGCTCTTCAAGCTTCGTCATAGTCTCAGGGATAAGAGATACTTCTGCCTCTACGAACTCATAGCCTTTAGCTTCAAGCGTAGTCCTGACATTTGAAAACTCCTCAGGTGAAGTAGTAATTTCGTAGTACTCTCCATCTACCTCGAACTCTTCTGCACCTGCTTCAATAGCCTCCATCATCAGATCGTCCTCATTGATTTTTTCGCTTTTCTCAATCATTATGACGCCCTTTTTATTAAACATAAATGAGACACAACCTGTTGTACCAAGGTTACCCCCATACTTGTCAAAATAATGTCTTACATCACCAGCTGTTCTGTTTTTGTTGTCTGTCATAGCTTCTACAATAACAGCTACACCTCCAGGACCATATCCTTCATAGTTTATTTCCTCATAATTAGAGCCATCCTGGTCTCCAGATGCTTTCTTTATACATCTCATTATATTATCATTAGGCATATTAGCCGCCTTTGCTTTTGCAATAACATCCTTAAGCTTCGCGTTTGCCTCTGGGTCAGGTCCACCCTGCTTGACGATTACAGCAAGCTCTCTACCAAGCTTTGTAAACATTTTCCCCTTTTGAGCATCAGTTTTTTCTTTCTTTCTTTTAATATTCGCCCATTTTGAATGTCCGGACATAAATACCTCCCGTTTTTGTAAATAAATATTAATATGTAATAGATTATAATATTAAAACATAAATTAATAAAGTTGTTTTTCTATAAATTTCTCAGTTTATAAAAAAATTTTTGAGAAATATATTTACATTCTGTTACATTTTTTATACTATATACATGTTGTTTTATTTTGTTTAGTGATATTTTTTCATAATTTTACATCATATGCTACGCTTATCTTTTACTTATTTTGGTTTTTGAGTTTAACTTAAGTCTCTAATTAACTTTAATTACTTTATTTGTTATACTATACAAAAACATTAATTAATACTAAGCTTTAATATAAATGCAAAAGATTAATTGGTTTTAATATTAGTTAGGAGATTTCAAAAATTTCCTTGGTCAATTATTAATGGTGAATAGTAATAAATTCAGTATTTTTGAAATCGCCAGTTGACCAGTTATTTTTTAGGAATCACCTTTTACCGAATAGAAATTTATGATTTAGGGAGGTAAATTAGTGAAAAATAATCATATAAATACTTCAACTCCAATATTTTATTGGATTACGATACTTGTTTGTTTCATAACAGTTATTATTTCCTTTATTATTTTTTTATTAAAAATCACACTTTTATCAGGAAGTAAATTAATAGAAGCTATTTATTTACACAATATTGATTATTTGCTTATTAATATTTTAATAGCTTTAATTTCTTCAATTATTCTAATTAAGATAAATAGACATTTTAATTCCGAAATCAAGAACACCACGAAAAATTCAGATTTATATTATACAACTTTGTTAAACGATTATCAAAGGCAAATAGATGATTTGAATAAAATGTATGCTATTACATTAAAAAAAGACAGAGATATTACTGAATTTTTTACCAATATCACACACGAGCTTAAGACTCCTATTAGTATTATTTTAGGCGCGATTCAACTTATGGAAGCAACAAACCCACCCGAAACCCATGAGAAAAGGCGTTCTTCAAAGCACCAAAAATCTATCAAACATAACTGTTACAGGTTGCTCAGGCTTATAAACAATATTTTGGACATAACAAAAATGGATTCTGGTTTCCTTAAGCTTAATTTATCAAATTGTAATATCGTTTACCTTGTGGAAGAAATCGTTCAATCAGTATCTCCATATGCCAAACAGAAAGGGATTGCTATTGAGTTTGATACAGAAATCGAAGAAATCATTACCTCTGTTGACATTGATAAAATTGAAAGAATAATATTGAATTTGCTTTCAAATGCTATAAAGTTTACCCCTAAAGATGGTAATATCTTTGTAAATGTATCTGAAAGAGATAATCATGTTATTATTTCTGTCAAAGATAGTGGCGTTGGAATTCCAAAAGATAAGCAACGAGAAATTTTTGATAGGTTCAAACAGGTAAACAGCTCTCTTACTAGAGAATTTGAAGGAAGCGGCATAGGTCTTTCATTGGTTAAGTCTTTTATAGATATGCACAATGGCAAATTGAACCTCACTAGTGAAGAGAATATTGGTAGTGAATTTATTATTGAGCTACCAATTAAGAATACTGATCCTATGGAGGATCACGAAACTTTAATGAATATTAATCATTACAGAATAATTGATGCTGTAAATGTTGAGTTTTCTGACATATACTCGGTTGATTTTCAATGTTCTAAGGTTATCCACTGATGTCAAATTACTTTGCCATTTATATCTACGGTAATGAACTTAGTTTCCTTAATATCAATAATCGCTCTTGCATTCGTAGCTTCAACCACAGTCTCTACAAATGCGTCGCATTCTTCAAGAGGTATATATACTGTTATCTCAACATCCTGCTCAAAAACAGTATCTTTTATAATATGACCTTCTGTGAGCAATAAATTCTGAACCTTACCAAAAATTGTATACTCAACAACAATATTAATTTCTCTACAGTTAATCTTTCTTATTATAGTTGCCTTTTCAATTGCTAGAGATGCACTCTTACTATATGCTCGTATTAAACCTGCGGCTCCAAGCAACGTACCTCCAAAGTACCTTGTAACAACAACTGCAACATTCTGTACTCCCATACGCTTTATCACTTCAAGAACAGGCATGCCTGCGGTACCTGAAGGCTCTCCATCATCACTGAACCTTTGAATTATATTTTCTCCACCCAAATAGTAGGCATATACATTATGTCTAGCATCCCAGTAAGTCGACTTCAATTTACTAATGAATAGGAGCGCTTCGTCTTCATTTGAAATCGGCATAACAGAGGCAATAAATCTAGATTTCTTCTCTTCAATTTCAGCTGTTTCATTATTCAATACTGTCCTATACTCTTTTAGCAATACAATCACCTTATCTTTAAAATTATCAAGCAAAATCTCTTTGGCATCAAAAAATAGCAGCATATGGCATACACTGCTATTTTTCATTTTAACACTTTTATTACCCATTATCATCAAAAATATTTTTCTTAATTTTTATGTATACTAGGCGATTTCAAAAATTTCCTTGTTCAATTTTTAAAGGCGATAAGTACTTAAATCAGTATTTTTGAAATCGCCAGTTGAACAGTTATTTTTTTGGAATCACCCTACACTGCAACCTGACAAATAATTTCTTTGTATTTTTTATATGACAAATTTAAAAGCGACTTATCCTGACTGTATGTTACCATCTTCATTGCATCATCAAATCGGTAGTATCCACCATCAATGAAATTTTCTTCTGGATTTAATTTAAACTCATCATTTTGAGATTTCATTATATACCACGTAATTTTGTTACAGATAGGTTTTTGACGTGTTACAGAAAAGAACTCATAATTTGTATTTCCAGCAGCCGATACTATTTGTGCGTATATCCCAGCTTCTTCATTCACTCTTCTCACTGCAACTTCGCTTGATATATCACCGCGACGAATCACACCTTTTGGTAAAACCCACTCATCTTTTTCATTTTTAAGAAGAAATACCTTGTCATCACAAAACACCAATCCTCCAGCACAGTTTCTAACAAGCATACATAAAACCCCCTTTATTTTTTGATATTGGATCCTATTGAACAAAACCGCAAAGCGGTTTTTGTGTCCTCTGTAACCTGTCGTTAGAAATATGGGTACCATAATTTCCCAGACAATAAATATTACCAAATAGTTTTTCTCAAAATCAAGGCTAGTTTTAATCTACCTAATATATATGTTTTTGAAAGATTTATCCGTATTTTAAATTATAACTGTGATATTCTTATATTGTATTCGATGCATTTATTCCTATATATATTATATTACTATTATTTTGTTGTTAATTCAATGTAATTAAAAATTAATTTATTCTTTACTTTAATTTCTAAAGATTCTATTCAAACTTTCCTTCCCTCTGCCAAAGACCGCTTCCCATCGACCGCAATTGCAACCTCGTAAATACCCTCTACCCCCAAGTCCAAAAGCTCCTGCCTGTAATTCTTTTCTTCCATTTGCTTAAAGGCATCTACAATTGTATCTTTAAGAGTTTCCTCGTCATCCTTATCAAACCTTTTAAACTCAATAATGATTCCATTTCCCTTTATATCTCTTGGAATAATCATTACATCATATCTGCCATATCCACTTTCCCTATTTGACCTTATGATGTACTTATCCTTCGGAAGGCTAATAAGCATTCCCAATACAAATGCATGATATGTCTTTT
>Ga0209800_10002432_pt1 | contig 16497 bp, 12 predicted proteins | sample Higcelweek8metaG_FD_187174 | JGI IMG/M metagenome (GOLD analysis project Ga0209800, IMG submission 187174) | Freshwater pond sediment microbial communities from the University of Edinburgh, under environmental carbon perturbations - High... | ecosystem: Environmental > Aquatic > Freshwater >...
GATAATCCTCGCTGCGCAAAGCTTTGCACGCCTGCACCCCGGAATAATCAAACTCGCACGCTTGGCCAATGACGATAGGGCCAGCGCCAATGATGCAGATGGATTTAAGGTCGGTACGTTTAGGCATTTTTCTTCACCAAGGGTTCAGGGGTCAGGATTCAGGGGTCAGGGAAGAAACTTTCTTCTCCAAGCCTAGAAGCAAGCCGTTCAACATTTTTCCAATCTCGGAAAGTTCAGACAAAATCGCATCACCTCGCTCAGAAACAGCAAAATCCAGTCTCTTTGCGATAAGCATTTGTGTTTCCAATTCTGCCGCTGATCCATAGGCGATATTGATAAACCTGATGTAATCACGCGTACTCTTTTTGGCTCTTCCTTCCGCAATATTCGAAGGAATGGAAACGGCGGCACGTCGCATTTGACTGACCAGCCCATACAGTTCTTCTTTTGGAAAGGTCTTCGTCAAAAGATAAATATCGGCGACCAAGTTCATTGATCGTTGCCACACTTCAAGATCCTTATGGCTCAAGACTTTCATTTTGATGTCCTGACCCCTGAATCCTGACCCCTGACCCCTTTCCTCATCATCTCCACAAACCGCTCAAACAAATAATGCGCATCATGCGGGCCCGGTGAGGCCTCGGGATGGTATTGGACGGAAAAGGCAGGTCTATCTTTGAGACGCAGGCCTTCGTTGCTCCCGTCGAACAAGCTGATGTGCGTCACTTCCGCATTGGCGGGCAATGTTTCTGGCAGCACCATAAAGCCGTGGTTTTGGCTGGTGATCTCAACTTTGCTCGTTTGCAAATCTTTTACCGGATGGTTCGCGCCGCGATGGCCGCGCAGCATTTTTGTCGTCTTGGCCCCCAGCGCCAAAGCCAGCATTTGATGACCGAGGCAAATGCCGAACAGCGGCACGCTTTTTTCCAAAATTGCTTTAATCACAGGCACGGCATAAACGCCTGTGGCCGCTGGATCACCAGGGCCGTTGGACAGAAAAACGCCATCGGGCTTCAGCGCAAATATTTCTTCAGCTGAAGTCTTGGCTGGCACAACCGTCACGCGACACCCCGCGCCGATCAAGCAGCGCAGAATGTTTTGCTTCGCGCCGTAATCAATGGCCACAACGTGGAACAAGGATTCAGGCTTTTGATCGTTTTCTTCCTGACCCCTGAATCCTGAATCCTGATCCCTAAACTCATATTTTTCTTCGCACGTCACGGTGACGGCTAAATCCATCCCATCAAGGCCCGGCCAAGCGGCGGCTTCTTTTTTCAAGGCTTCCAGATCGAAAACGCCGTCCGGCGCATGGCAAATCACGCCCGTCGGCGCACCACCATCGCGAATACGCGCGGTCAGCGCCCGCGTATCAAGGCCCGCGATGCCAATCAAATTGTTGGTCTTCAACCACGCGTCCAAAGCGCTTTGCGCGCGCCAGTTCGAAGGCTCTGTCGGCAACGCGCGAACGATCAAGCCGCGCGCGGCAGGTTTGCCCGTCTCGACATCCGCCGCGTTTGTGCCCACATTGCCAATGTGGGGAAAGGTAAAGGTGATGATCTGACCCGCATAGCTGGGGTCGGTCAGGATTTCTTGATACCCTGTCATCGAGGTATTGAAGCACACCTCACCCACCGCGCGGCCTTCCGCGCCAAAGCCGGAGCCATAAAAAACGCTCCCATCCGATAGAACGAGGAGCGCTGTAGGGGCAAGTATTTGGGAATCGCGCAAGCCTGTGCTATCCCGTTCCTGTAAAGAAGGTGTCGTTGTCATGGCTTTCCGGTCTATTCGGGGGTTTCGGCTCAAACGGCCCACTTATGCCCAAAGCGCCGATTCTAAGCAAGAACAATATTGCAAAAGAGAACTTTCATATGGAACAAACCGTTATTTTTCTGGCCCATGGCCGTTATCCGACGGGAACGGCCTTCGATGGTCTTATGGACTTCGCAACCATTCCGGCTTGGGGCCAAACCCTCCAAGGTGCCGTTAATGCGATCTGCAAAAGAAAAAAGATTCACTTTTTTGAGCTTGCCGCGCTTCGCCGCGAACATAGATACAAAATTGGGGAAGGTCTGCTTAACGGGCTATCCCTCTCAGAAAGGATCGATCAAAACGGCTGGGGCGAGCAAGACATTCACGTTCTTCCTGGCTTGAATTTTATTGGCACTTACCATGCGGTGCCTATGCGAGCGTTTAAGCAAAGTCTGCTTCCCCATCTTAAAAAACTTGGCATGAAGCCGATAAATTCTAAAAACATTCCGGAAACGGAGCCTTACGTCCGCATACGCGGCGGTTATCCTCTGCCGCTGGGAAAAGGCCAACGGATATTCTCGCCCGAAGGCGTTCTTGCCCACGGCCCGGTGCTTCCTGCTTGGACGCAGCAAACTTTTTCTTTTCCAGCCGTTGCCGCGGTCCTATGATCCCAGCCAAGCCTGCCTAAAACCAAAGGAACAAAAAATGCTTAGAGAAGACATCACCAACGCCATGAAAGACGCGATGCGCGCCCATGACGAAGCCACGCTCTCCGCCGTGCGCATGCTTATGGCCAAGCTGAAAGACGCCGACATCGCAGCCCGCCCGTCGGGAAACATGGCCGGAATTGGGGATGAACAGATTTTGTCGCTTATGCAGGGCATGGTGAAACAGCGCCGGGAATCGATTGATCTTTACAAAAAAGGCAATCGTCCAGATCTCGCCGACAAAGAACAGGCCGAAATCGTCGTGATTGAGCGCTTTATGCCCAAGCAAATGGACGAAGACGCCATCAAAGAGGCCGCCACCAAGGCCGTTGCCGCCACAGGCGCCGCCAGCATCAAAGACATGGGCAAAGTGATGGGCGCGCTGAAAAAAGACTATGCTGGCCAAATGGACTTTGCCGCGGCCGGTGCGATCATCAAGGGCCTTTTGGGCGGGTGAGCCCTTTTCAGAGAGCGCAGCCTTTTCCAGCCATTTCGTTGACCATCGACACCATTTGACGAATTTGCTTGGCAGAAAAAACGCCGTTTCTTTCTGGAAGCTGCGTAAACACGCGCGGCGTGTGTTCGCGCGCCGTCACAACGACAACTGATTTTCCAGTGGCGCGAGGCTCAAACATAAACGAGACCGCGCATCCCACTTTGCTCTCACAAGCCCAAAAGTTTATGCTGCCGTTTTCGCCCGGATAAACCTTGGTTTCAAGCGTTTTCCATTCGGTTCTTTCCGCAATTCTGCGCGAAAGAGCATTGAACATATGCCCGATATAAGCCTCGGTTTTGTAAGGATTCGAGCCCGATGCCTCAACAAAACCTCTGCTGCTCTTGACCAATTTGTTGGTATCAATTTCCTGAAAAATAACCATTTTTCTCTCTCTTCAACGCACAAATAATTTATCACTTACGAAAACGAATAATGCGTATTTTTGCCAAGGCTTAAGCTTTGTGGTTTGGGCTTATCCGCCGTCATTTTTTCAAGAGCGTTATTGACTTCGCAGACCATCAACGCAAGAACGGCGTCGCTCAAGCTCATAGCCTTTGGATCAATCGTCGCCAGTTTAAGAAGCTTGCGCTGCCCGTTCGTATAATCGCCCTTCATAAGGGAGGCCACTCTCGACGTTGTGGCAAGCTCGGAAAGCTTTCCCTGCTGAACCGAAAGATCAATCACAGGAGTCGTTGAAACATGAGAACCTTTGGCGCAAAACACGGCCAAAAACCATTCCTCGCCATACCGTGCCGTAAAAGCCGAAAAACCATTACGGTCTTTGGGATCACAGATCTTAAGTTGTTGGCCCACGTCCGCCTCGCGAATCGCATTGCGCAACCCAACCAAGGCTGTGGCAAGCAAGCCATCAGGGCCAAGCCCTAATTGGCTTTCCTGATTGCGAACGAACGTCTTATAGCTTTCCAAATCAATTTTCATTTTAAGTTTCCTTTAAAATAAGGCTGAAACATTTTGCACACTGCCATAAACGCGCTAGAAGATCGAGTCGGCTTTGTTAGTTTCAGGACTTATGGTTAATGGCCTTTCCTCCCGCCTTTTTGGATGAGCTGCGTTTACGCCTGCCCCTTTCGGAGATTGTGGGCAAACGGATGAAGCTTGCCCGCGCGGGGCGCGAGTTCAAAGGCTGCTGCCCGTTTCATAAAGAAAAGACGCCCAGCTTTTACGTTAATGACGACAAGCAGTTTTATCATTGCTTCGGCTGCGGCGCACATGGCGACATTATCGGCTTTGTGATGCGCCACGATCATCTGAGCTTTCCCGAAGCCATTGAGTCTCTGGCCGGACAAGCGGGGCTGCAAGTCCCACAAGATACCCCCATCGAGCGTGAAAAGTTCGATAAGGCCAAACGCCTTATCCAGCTTCTTGACCGCGCCACAGCCTTTTTCGAAGACCAGCTTCGCGCCCCCACGGGTCGTGAGGCCTTGGCTTATTTGCAAAACCGAGGCCTGTCGGATGACGCCATTGGGCGCTTTCGTTTGGGCTATGCGCCAGCCGATGCGCAGGCGTTGATCCGTAAGCTGCAAGCAGAAGAGTTCAATTTAAACGAGATGTTAGAGGTCGGTCTTATCAAAAAGGCTGAAGACCGCCCCGACCATTACAGCTTCTTTCGTCACCGCGTGATGTTCCCGGTTGGCGACCGGCGCGGCCAGACGGTCGCCTTTGGCGGACGCGTCATGGATGGCGGCGAACCGAAATACCTCAACTCCCCCGATCATCCACTCTTTCACAAGGGTAAGCTGCTTTACGGCTTATCCCGTGCCCGCGCCGCCTTGGCGCAGGGGCAGCCGCTCATCGTCGTGGAAGGCTATATGGATGTGATCGCACTCGTCGAGGCTGGCTATATCGGAGCGCTTGCGCCGCTGGGCACGGCGATGACCGAAGACCAGCTGGCCTTGCTGTGGCGCATGCTGCCGCCGCTGGATGCCCGCGATCCTGCGCGGGATTACAGCCCTATCCTATGTTTTGATGGCGATGGCGCAGGACAACGCGCCGCCCTGCGTGCCGTTGCGCGCGCCCTGCCCCTTTTGACGGCTGCCCAGACGGCACGCGTGGCCTATCTGCCCACTGGCGAGGACCCAGACAGCTTGCTCAAAGCCCAAGGTCACGGCGCGATGCAGGCCGTCCTTGACCAAGCCAAGCCCATGGCCGACATGCTTTGGGATATGACGATGGAAGGCCGCCGCCTGCAAACACCGGAGGACCGCTCAAGCGCCGGACGTGCTATTCGTCAAAAAGTCGCCCTTATCCAAGATGAAGGGCTGCGCAAACTCTATCAGGACGATATCGAAAAGAGGCTGACCACACTTTTCCAGTGGCCGAGCCAAGACAAAGGTTTGGCGTCGCGCGAAGGCGCAGGTCGGTGGGAAAAGAAAAAGCCATGGGCCAAGGATCGCCCTGGCTCGCGCTTTGCGTCAAGCGCTCTCACCCTGCCCCGCCGCCAACCACCGAGCGCTCTGCATTTGCGTGAAAAGGTCCTTTTGGCACTTATGGTTAATCATCCGGGGCTTTTTGAGGCGTTTGGCGAGGATTTGAGCCGAATCGGCTTTACCAACCCCGATTTAGAGGCCCTGCGGCAACAGGTCGTGGCCCTTTTCGAAGAAGAATCCAACGAAACCCTTGACGCGGCGTCTGTTTATCGCCATTTGTCCGGGGGGGATGGGGCAAAAGGCGGCGCTGTGGGCTTGGCTGAAATTCTTTCGGAGGCCACTTATATCCACGCTGGCTTTGCGCGCCCTGATCGCCCGCTCGAGCAGGCACGACAAGGGTGGAAATCCATCTGGAACAAATATTTGCAAGAACAGCTACAGACTGATCTTCAAGCCGCGACGCGGCAATGGCGGCAAGACCAATCAGACGCGACACTTGCGCGGCTGATGGCTTTGCGCGATCAAGCTGAGGCTTTAGCTCGCGAATCAGCGCAGCAAGAATCCGATGCGGGTGAAGAAGACTTCACTACGCAGACACCTTGAACCGGGGAACGAGTCGAGAGTTTGACCATGGCCAAAAAAACAATTTCAAAAACGACAAAGAAACCGTCTGCACCGGCTAAGGCCGCCGCGACGAAGAAACCTGCGGCCAAGAAGGCTGCGGCTTCGAAGACGAAGACTCCTGTAAAAAAAGCTGCACCCGCACCAAAGAAAAAAATAGTGAGCAAAAAACCAGCAGCTAAACCCGTCGCCAAAAAAGCCCCGGCCCCCAAAGCCAAGCCCGTGAAAGCTGCCCCCGCCCCCAAAGCGCCCGCGCCTAAGGCTAAAGCCAAACTCGAAGTCAAAAAGCCAGAGCCGAAAAAGGTCGAGGCTAAAAAGCCGGAACCCAAAAAGGTCGAACCCAAAGCTGTCAAACCGATCAAGGTCGCCGAAGAAAAGCAACCTGTCGCCGCCAAACCTGCGCCTGCCAAGCCTGCGCCGTCTAAAAGCGTTGCCGCCCAGAATGCCGAAGATCACGACGCGCATAAAGGCGATGATCCGTTGCTCGATTCCACGTCTGAAGCCGTCAAGAAAATGCTCAAAAAGGGCAAAGAACGCGGCTATGTGACCATTGACGAAATCAATGCCGTTTTGCCTCAGGATAAAATCAATTCGGATATGATTGAAGACACGATGGCGATTTTGTCCGAGATGGGCATCAACGTTATCGATTCCGAAGATGAAGAGCCACCGGCCAAATCCGACGAAGAATCCGAAGAAGCCACCGAAGGTGAAACCGGTAAAGGCAATGTCGAGGAATCCGAAGTTGGCCGCACGGACGATCCGGTGCGCCTGTACTTACGCGAAATGGGCACGGTCGAACTTTTAAGCCGCGAAGGCGAAATCGCCATCGCCAAGCGCATCGAAGCCGGACGCGAAATGATGATTGGCGGGATTTGCGAATCCCCACTCACCATTCAAGCGCTGCTTGGTTGGCATGATGCGATGGGTGAAGGCAAATTGCTTTTGCGCGACATCATTGATCTTGAAGCAACCTATGGCGGCAGCCCGAACAACGAATCCGACATGCTTGACGAAGGCGCAAGCGTCGAAGCCGCCGAGCCTGCTGAACCAGAACCCGAAAATCCGGAAGAAGAAGGCGATTTCGACGCCGAAGGCGACGATGAAGAAAACCTCTCGCTCTCCATGCTTGAGGAAAAACTTCGCCCGCAAGTCATGGAGACGTTCGAAAAGATCGCTTCCACCTATGCTAAGCTTTTCCGCCAGCAAGCGCAGCGCCATGCCGCGATCCAAAAAGGCGAAGAGCTCACCGCCGCTTCGGACAAAAAGTTTGACCAAACGAAAGAAGATCTTGTCGATCTCGTTCGTACCGTTCGCCTGAACAATCACCGCATTGAACAGCTTGTTCAACAGCTTTATACGCTCAACCGCCGTCTTTTGGGCATTGAAGGCCGCCTGCTCCGTTTGGCGACCGACAGCGGCGTGAAGCGCGAAGATTTCTTGGCCCGCTACGCCGGGCACGAACTGGATCGCAACTGGCTTGAGGATGTGTTTAATCCCAAGGCGAAAAAGGCTGACGCCAAGAGCGCCAAGGAAGCCAAAGACGCGGCCAAGGGCAAGCCCGCCAACGCGCCGGAAATCAAGCTCGTCCCCGCCAATGCAAAGGCGTGGGTCAAGTTCCTTGAACGCCACGAAGGCGAGACGGATCGTCTGCGCGCCGAAATCGCTTCGATCTGCGATGAAGCTGGTCTGCCGCTTGAAGATTTTAAACGCATCGTCATGACGGTGCAAAAAGGCGAGCGTGAATCCAACCGCGCGAAAAAGGAAATGGTCGAGGCGAACTTGCGTCTCGTGATTTCCATCGCCAAAAAATATACGAACCGTGGCTTGCAATTCCTCGATCTCATTCAAGAAGGCAATATCGGCCTGATGAAGGCGGTCGAAAAGTTTGAATATCGCCGTGGTTATAAGTTCTCGACCTATGCCACATGGTGGATCCGTCAGGCGATCACGCGCTCGATCGCCGATCAGGCCCGCACCATCCGCATTCCGGTGCATATGATCGAGACGATCAATAAGCTGGTGCGCACCAGCCGCCAGATGCTTCACGAAATTGGCCGCGAGCCGACGCCGGAAGAGCTGGCCGAAAAGCTGCACATGCCGCTTGAAAAGGTGCGCAAGGTGCTGAAAATCGCCAAGGAACCGATCAGCCTCGAAACGCCGATTGGCGATGAGGAAGATTCGCACTTGGGCGATTTCATCGAAGACAAAAACGCCATTCAGCCTTTGGATGCCGCGATCCTCGGCAACCTGCGCGAAACAACGACCCGCGTGCTGTCCACCCTCACCGCCCGCGAAGAACGCGTACTCCGCATGCGCTTCGGCATCGGCATGAACACGGATCACACGCTGGAAGAAGTCGGCCAGCAATTCTCGGTCACCCGCGAACGTATCCGCCAGATTGAGGCCAAGGCCCTGCGCAAACTGAAACATCCCTCGCGCTCACGCAAGCTTCGCAGCTTCCTCGATACTTGATAACTGAGCCCTCAGACGCCGGGCGCGAGTCCTCCGGCTCGCTTGGCTTCGCTCGCATAAGCTCGCGGGCCCTGTTCGGGCCTTGAAGGAAGAGAGCGGTGGAGCCATTAAAAAGTCGTCATCGCGAACGCACGCTTGTGCGTGTGACGATCCAGAGTCGGTTGAATAAGCCCCTGTTCTTGTGACCCTGGATCCCGGATAAACCCTTCGGGTTTTCCGGGATGACAATGATTTGGGGGGTGGAGAAGAATTCTTCCCTGCCCCCTTGCCCTCAGACGCCGGGCGCGAGTCCTCCGGCTCGCTTGGCTTCGTGCGCAGCGGCGCACGGGGCCTGTTCTGGCCTTAAAGGAAAGAGAGCCACGTCAACATCCCATCCCACACCGTCATGCTCGCGTAAGCGGGCATCCCGTTTGGTTTTCTTTCTTTATTCCCCTCAGACGCCCGCGCGAGTCCTCCGGCTCGCTTGGCTTCGTGCGCAGCGGCGCACGGGGCCTGTTCGGGCCTTAAAGGAAAGAGAGCCACGTCAACATCCCATCCCACACCGTCATGCTCGCGTAAGCGGGCATCACGTTTGGTTTTCTTTCTTTATTCCCCTCAGACGCCGGGCGCGAGCATCCGGCTCGCTTGGCTTCGTGCGCAGCGGCGCACGGGGCCTGTTCTGGCCTTAAAGGAAAGAGAGCCACGTCAACATCCCATCCCACACCGTCATGCTCGCGTAAGCGGGCATCCCGTTTGGTTTTCTTTCTTTATTCCCCTCAGACGCCGGGCGCGAGCATCCGGCTCGCTTGGCTTCGTGCGCAGCGGCGCACGGGGCCTGTTCTGGCCTTAAAGGAAGGAGACGGGGAAGCCATTTAAAAGTCGTCATCGCGAACGCACGCTTGTGCGTGTGGCGATCCAGAGTCGGTTGAATAAGCACCCGTTCTTGTGACCCTGGATCCCGGATAAACCCTTCGGGTTTTCCGGGATGACGATGATTTGGGGGGTGGAGAAGAATCCTTCCCTGACCCCTTGCCCTCAATGGCCTTCGGCCATATTCCTCCTCATGCGCCCGGGTATGCCACCTGCGTGGGGTATTTTTTTGCTAACGGCATGGCCATAAACACACCGTCATCCCGGACAAGCGGCAAGCGTAAGCGCGCCGCGCTGATCCGGGATCCAGCGGGCCTTTCCGTTTAGAAACTTGAACGTTTTCTTACCTTCAGCGTAGCCTAGATTCCGGCCTACGCCGGAATGACAATGATATGATCGAAAGGCCTCGCACAAATAATAGCCCCCCCGTATGTAGCGGGTTCGCATTCCGGCTGAATGCCGTCTTCTGGCTTTTTATGAAAAAGAAGGATAGCGTAAAAAAATCCTCATTTTCTCTTTATCCCCTGAACCTCCATGAATAAAACCTTCCTCCTGTCGCTCTTGCTTCTTGGTCTTTGCTCGGCCCCGGCTCTCGCCGCCGAGGAACCCTTGCTGCCCGCCGCCTGCGCCGCGTTGATCGAAGCCGCACCGCAAGCCCTCAAAGCGCAAGACCGCTTGGCCGTCCCTTTTTGGAAAGAGCGCTATAACGCCAAAAAAGAAGGCGTTTCCGCGCAGAACCGGACGCTCTTTTTCGGAGATTCCTTAACCCAGCTTTGGGAATATAGCGGGTTTGCCGAACGCTTTGCGGCCTTTGCGCCGTTCAATCTCGGCATAAACGGTGACACAACACAGAACCTTTTATGGCGAATTCAAAACGGCGCCCTGCTGCGCTTTGCGCCGCAAAGCGTGGTTCTGTGGATCGGCACAAATAATCACACAACCGCCAATGAAATCGCAGGCGGCATTGTCGCGGATCTTCGCACCATAAGGGAGAAAGCCCCCAACGCGCATGTTCTCCTGATCGGCCTGATCCCACGTGGTGACACGCTACGCGATGATGCGAAGTTCGCGTCCGTCAACGCCATGCTTGCAACCTGCGCCGCACCCCCCTTCATTCGCTTTGCGGATTACAGCGCTGCTCTTCAAAAAGCCAATGGCGACCCAGACGAAGCTTTTTATGTGTTCGATGCTCTCCATCTTTCAAACAAGGGCTATGCCCGCCTTGGCGACCTGATCGAAAAGGATTTGAAAGAAATGAACGCGCAACCCCGCTAAACACGCACCAAGACAATCTTATAGGGGATGTCGAGTTTATGCCCGGCAAAGCAAACTTGCGTGCCCTTATCCAAAAGCACGGCGGGAATCCACGCCGCGCCAAGCCCGGCTTTGACCTGCGCTAAAAGTGCTTCGGCAGAGGCGCTTTCACACAAAGGCGCACCCGTGATCATCAGTCCCCGCGCAGCCAAAAGCCGCGTGACCTGCGCCCCATACATTGTGCCCGGCGTATAAACCAAAAACGGGCCTGTGAGCTGGTGGGCGCGAAGAGAAACCCTGCTTTTGCTTCCCGCCTTTTCCACTAAAACAAGGCGATCCTCCGCCACGGTTGAAGCGACCAAAGGCGGCGCGATGTCATCAGCTTCAAAAGACGGCACAAGCGCCTGCTCCGCCCGGCCCTGCCGCACGGCGTCAAGGCAGCCTGCAATAGAGGCCACCGTGAGCGTGTACTGACTATGCACGTTTTCGATCAACCAGCGCGGCACAAAACTCGTGGCCAGCGTGTTGGTCGTGCATAATCGGAAGGGTTGTTTGAAGTGGCTGGCGATGCTCATCGTCGCGCGGCGGGCATCAAGCATGTCTTCGCGCAATTGCCGCGCACGGTTTAAAAAACCTTCCCCAGCTGGAGTCAGCACAACAGGGCGTGAATCGCGTTCAAAAAGTGGCGCGCCCAGCCAAGCCTCAAGCCGCTGGATGCGGCGGCTATAGGCCGATTGCGTCGTGCAACGGTCGGCCGCCGCCCGCGTAAAGTTCCGCGTGCGCTCTAGGGCCAGAAAATCATCGATCCACGTCAGCTCCATAATGCAAAAAATACATCATATGATGAGAAAGAACAATTGGATTTTTAGCCCGCGCCTTGGCATAGTCCCCTTCGCTTGGCACACTCTTAAAAAAGAAAGTTTATCCGATGGTCGATACCGTGAAAGCCCCTCTATCTCAAACTTGCAGTCAGTTCGGTTATCACGAAATCGGTGAACCAACCAGGCGGGTTTGTGCCAAGCCCATACCCGGCGTTCTGCCCATCGTTGAAGAAAAGCGAGGTGGTTTTGTTCGCTTTGTGAGTCTTCTAGAAATCAACCGCGCCCTGACGCCCTCTTAAGCGCCGCACAAGCCCCCCCGCGTGCGCGCAAAAAAAAAGGGACTGCCAGACGGCAGCCCCTTTTTTAGATTCCTTTTTTCAAACGGTCTTAGGCCGCTTTGCGCGAGCGCAGATAGTCGGCCAATTTCTTATCGTGATGGCCAATATGATCTTTAAGCCAGGAGGCTGCAAATTCTAGAGCCTTCCGTCCCGCATCGGCATCGCCAGATTCGAGCTTCTTGCGCAAAGCCTGATACTGATCCCACCCCTCTTTGTGCGCGGCATGATGCTCACGCAGGTTTGGATAATGATGAAGCTCCATAAGGCCTTCTTCATCAATGCAGTGCCGCTCTAACGTCCGGCCATAGGTGTCGATCATTTCAAGCGCACCCTTCATGCCATTCCCCGTCATCATATCGGCAAAGAAGCGGTTGATTTGGTCGATCATCTTTTTGTGATGGCCATCCAAAACGCCATGGTCAATCGAAAGGCTTTCATCCCACACGGCGAGTTTGAGCTGGTCCTTGTCCGAACGCACCATATCAAGGAACTCCCGAACCTCGTCCTTCAGCTTCGTCGCTTGTTCGGAGAGTTCGCTTGCCGCACTGCTGATTTGATGCGCCGCCTCCCCAGCCTCATGCGAAGCCGTTTCGACCTGAGAGATATTGGATGAAACTTCACGCGTACCAGCAGCGGCTTGCTCCACATTGCGCGAAATCTCGCCTGTCGCTGCGCCTTGCTGTTCAACAGCAGCCGCAACCGAGCTGCTGATCTCGCTCATCTCATCGATGACATTTGCGATCAACGCAATGGCCTTCACTGCCTCAGCCGTTCCGGTCTGGATCGATCCGATACGGCTGGCGACTTCATCCGTTGCCTTGGCCGTTTGTCCGGCAAGGTTCTTCACCTCACTCGCCACAACAGCAAACCCCTTTCCCGCATCACCTGCGCGCGCCGCCTCAATCGTGGCGTTGAGCGCAAGCAGATTGGTCTGGCTCGCAATGTCGTTGATCATGGAAACGATTTCGCCAATGCCGGTCACGTGTTCGGCCAAAGATTGGATCATCACCTTTGTTTTATCCGCTTGAACGTCTGCCTTCGCTGCCACTTCTTTCGTGTGCGTCACCTGCGTGGTGATCTCACGGATCGACGCGGCCAGCTCTTCACTCGCGGAAGCCACAGCTTGGACGTTGCTCGACGATTCTTCAGCCGCGCCAGCCGCAGCCGTTGACTGCGCGCTGGTTTCCTGTGCGCTGGACGCCATTTGACGGGCCGAGGCATGAAGCTCAACCGCCGCCGCCGTCACCGTTTCGATGACACCGCCGACCTGCGCTTCAAACGAATCTGCCATTTCACGCATGGCGGCTTTACGTTCTTCTTCCGTGCGAAGTTTTTGGTCTTCGTGTTGCTTTTGGAGACGTTCGTTTTCAATCGCGTGCTCTTTGAACACTTCGACCGCCGCCGCCATTAAGCCGATTTCATCCTTGCTATCGAGCGATGGAATGAGAACCGTTTTATCGCCATCAGCCAACCGCTTCATCGCCGCCGTCATGTTCAAAATGGGCCGTGTAATCCCACGCCCAATCACGACAGAAAAGAACAAGCCAAGAAGCAAAGCCAGCCCGGCAAGCCAAGCAACCCGGCTTTCGGCTTGCGCGATGGATCCAAACGTTTCCGTCTCGATCTTCTTCAAATGTTCTTCTTGCAGCGCCAAAACTTCGTTGGCAATCACGCGAAAGCTCGCGCCCTGCGCTGCCAATTTATTTGAGACAGCATCGTCGATTTCATCAATCTTCGGCGCCAGCGTATCGAACGTTTTTTGATAAAGCCGCGCCTGATCGATCAGATCAGCTGCGAGTTGTTTGCGCGCAGGCGACGTTTGCCTATCATCCAGTTTTTCTGCAAGAGCCATAAAGGACACTAAACGTTCCGTAGCGTTTTTCCGTTCATTGTCGTCGGCGTTGTTGATATAACGCAAAACGGAAAGGCGAGCCAACAGCAAGGCCTCTTGCGCTTCGCCTGCACTTACGGCGCTTTCCGCATCGCCATCATGCTTTGCGGCGGCAACCAGTTCAGTCATTCTCTTGCGCGCGTCCGTTCCGATCGCCCCCAGTTGCGCAATCATTCCCGTTTTTTGCGTAAAGAGCCCCGGAATCGTATCAAAAAGTTGCATGTAGTTTTGGAAAAGCGTCTGCATCGCACGAAGTTTTTCAAGAGACGCCGTATCCGATGTGACCTTGATCGCTTCTGGAATAAGCGTTTCAAGCTCGGCGCGGGCGTCTTTGATCCGTGTCATAGATTTATCGTCGCCGGAGGCCGCATACCGTGCGGCATTGCGACGAACTTCGCTGATCATCTCAGCGATTTTAGTGACGCGCACAGCATTGCTTGACACAGTTTGATAAACCGTCACGCCCCGTTCGATACCCAAAAGGGAAGAACCGCCAATCCATGCAACCGCGGTGAGGAGAAAAAGAACGACACCGAACCCGGCAAAAACGCGTATGCCGATCTTAAGCTGAGAGAAAATGTTCATTGTTTGCCCTGTTTTTGCTGCGAGAGAGGCTGCGGGAGGGATACCTGTGTAAATCCATAGGTATGTCTGTGGCGGTTTTTTGAGGTTTTGTAAATACCCTTTTATGCAACTCCTGATAGTCCGCACTCAATAAAGGCCTTTGTTCATAAAGCTTTACACTCGTGTGTGGATATTTAGATCTTGTTAACCAAAACTAGGCTTACGTCATCCTGTGTCTTTTGTTCTCTTCTCCTGCATAATTCCATAGGTATCCGTCATGTTCTCCTCGTCCAAAGCCGATCGGCCTTCTTCGACCGCTATTTCTTCGGAAACGAAGGGCATCATCGCCACAGAGGCGTTGGCTCAAGAGATTCAAAAGCTCATTACTGATGAAACAACAGCAACTTTTTTGAATCGTGAGGATCCGCTCGGAGTCTGCCTTAAACCAGCCGCCAAAGCCCTACGCGGCAAGACCCATGCGATGCTTGAATCCATCGTCAATATTTGGGTTGAGCAAACGCGCCCCCTGCTCGGCATCGCAGAAATGTTTCGCGATATGCGCGATCTGGAAAAGCGCAGCCAATCCATGGCGGCCGCAGCAGAGGAAATGACCACTTCAATCAAAGAAGTCGCACGGACGGCAGAAATTGTTGCCGAAGACGCCAAAAACGTCAAACACGAGCTTGCCGCAGGCGTGGCTCAGGTGGCCCAAGCCTTGGGCTCGATGGACGGCATTTCCAGCGCCTTCACCACCATGACCGGCAAAGTCCAAGTTCTCGATAACGCTTCGGAACAGATTGCCTCTATTCTTAAGACGATTGAGAAAATCGCCGCACAAACGAACCTATTGGCGCTGAACGCCACGATCGAAGCCGCCCGCGCTGGCGAGGCTGGCAAAGGCTTTGCCGTCGTGGCTGGCGAAGTAAAAACCCTAGCCAAACAAACGGCAGGCGCGACCGAAGACATTCGCAAAAGAATTGCCGCGCTCAAGGAAGGCATGAACGACATGCTGGCCTCTATGACGGACGGCGCACAAAAAGTTGAAGTGGGCACAACCATCATTCATTCGGTCAACGATCACATTCATCAAATTGGCGAACGCGTTGAAGACGTCACGCAAAAGATGGTCGGCGTTTCGGAAACCGTCCAGCAGCAGTCCGCCGTCGTCGATGAGGTGAGCAGCAATGTGGCCGCCATCGCAAGCATGAGCCGAGAAGTGATTCAGAAAGTTGAAGGCGTAACAGGCGGCATGGAAAAAGCTAGCGCGTTCGTCAAAGAAGGTCTCGCCGAAGTGACGAAAAATCTGGATAGCGAGATGCTCGTTCTCGTGGCCAAAGCCGATCACGCTTCGTTCAAAAAGCGCGTGATCGATACGATCTTGAACAAAGACAATTGGACGGCCAAGGAAGTCAGCGACCACCACAATTGCCGTTTGGGCAAATGGTACGATCAGGTTTCTGATGCTGTTAAAGCCATGCCCGCCTACCCCAAGCTTCTTGACCCACACACAAGAGTTCACGCGGCGGGCAAAAAGGCTCTTGAGCTTTTCGAGCGCGACGATTACCCGGGGGCCTTGGCCGAAACGCAAAAGCTGGACGCCGCCTCGCACGAGGTCATCGCCCTACTGGATGAGCTTCACAAAAACATCGTTCGGGATCAAAAAGCCTAAAAAAAGACCCTGAAAACTTGGGAAAAGCCCTCCTCGACCCCGTTTTTATCCTTAATCCGGCGTGGTCTTGCGCATAAAGCTTGCACCACCGTGCCAGCTAGGCTAAAAAGCGCCACCACTACGTCCCCTTCGTCTAGAGGCCTAGGACGCCGCCCTCTCACGGCGACAACACCGGTTCGAATCCGGTAGGGGACGCCAACAAAACAGCCGCCCAAAAGGGCGGCTGTTTTGTTGGCATCCTCTACCACGCTGAAGAGCCTGTACCGGTTCGACCAAACAGTCTAGGAGACTGTTTGGCGCGAGCACGGCGCAGCAGCGCGCAGTCCGAAGCGCAGCGCAGGATAAAAACAGGCGGACAGCCTATTTTTACAATCCGGTAAGCATTACGGCAAACACCTGCTCTTGCGGATAATCCGCTATTTTGCCTTCGTGAAAGAAGCCCCAACGTCCCCCCTACGGCTCTCTACCGTCACTAACGGGATATACAAAAGGTTCTTTGGATATAATTAATTCCAAAACATGTAAATCAGAATAATGACGGGAAGAGGTACCCCGAGCAGCCACAGAAGAATTCCACGTCTCATGATACATCTCCTGCTTCAGTTGGCGCGGATCAAATTACCTGATTGTCTCATGCGATTCCGTCGTGCTCTTATTGAACAAGCCATTGGGATCA
>Ga0209800_10002433_pt1 | contig 16489 bp, 12 predicted proteins | sample Higcelweek8metaG_FD_187174 | JGI IMG/M metagenome (GOLD analysis project Ga0209800, IMG submission 187174) | Freshwater pond sediment microbial communities from the University of Edinburgh, under environmental carbon perturbations - High... | ecosystem: Environmental > Aquatic > Freshwater >...
TGTAATTACCCACACGGGCTTATTAGGTCGCTGGCAGGAAATTAGCACAAATCCAAGAATTATATGCGATACCGGGCACAACGAAGCGGGTATACGCTTAGTCGTGGATCAGTTAAGAAATGAAACACACGACCAGCTCCATATTGTTTTTGGAATGGTGAACGACAAAGATATAGATACAATCTTGCCACTCTTACCACCCGATGCGAGGTATTATTTCACAAAGGCCCGGGTTGAAAGGGCACTCGATGAGAAAATACTAAAAGAAAAAGCTGCTTCATTTCTTTTGAAAGGAGAATCATATCAAACAATCGCGGAAGCATTAAATGCAGCAATCTCGAATACAAAAGTTAATGACCTGATTTTTGTTGGAGGCAGCACATTTGTTGTTGCAGAAGTTGTTTAAGTTGAAACTTTATTGAAGCTAACGATGAGGTTAAACATAAATCCCATTTTCAAATTAATTGCTCAGGGTGAACACCAGACACAAGACTTTAAGTATTGTATCAACGATTCACGGAAGATTGCCAAATCGCTGGTTGCTTTTGCCAATACCGATGGAGGCCGCTTACTTATCGGAGTGAAAGACAACGGGAAAATCATTGGTGTTCGTTCAGATGAGGAATATTACATGGTAGAAGCTGCAGCAAAAATCTATAGTGATCCCAAGATCGAATTTACAACTCAGCAGTGGAACGTTGAAGGAAAAGTCATCCTTGAAGTGATGATTGAGCCAAGTACTATCAAACCTCATTTTGCACAAACCGAAACAGGAAACTGGGTCTCATTTATCCGAAAAAACGATGAAAATGTATTAGCCAACAATATTTTACTTAAATCGTGGAAACTCGAACGAAACCCCAAAGGGCTCTTGTTCAAATACGATGAACCACGCAAAAAACTGATTGGTTATTTAAACGAAAATCCTTCAATCACCCTTTCAAAATTTGTAAAAATCGCGCTGATCACACGCAAACAAGCCGAAAATATACTGGCAGAATTCCTATTCATTCAATGCATTGAAGGCCATTTTGATGAAATTCCAGTCACTTACCGACTCAATCAAAACTTTGATATTGAAAACAATATAAAGAATTCATTTCTTAACATCTAATTCTAAACTTTTCTCCAACTTTTAAGTTAATTTGGTGAAATTAAATTCTTCCTATGAACCTGAGAAATTTCCTGCTTTTTTTCCTGCTTGGCCTTACCGCCAAATTTACTGTGGCTCAAGATGATTACAAGATACAGTCTGATCAAGATCTAAAAATATATAACGGTGGAAAAAGTTATTCTGCCGAGCGGTTTAAAGAGCCGAACCAATCTGACACACCAAAAAATGTCATATTTCTAATTGGTGACGGAATGGGAGTTTCACAAATTTTCTCCGGACTGGTTGCGAATAAAGGTGATCTTTATTTGAAAAATTTTACAAATATTGGATTTTCGGCTACCCAATCTGCCTCAAATTTTATTACCGATTCAGGGGCAGGAGGTACGGCTTTAGCAACAGGTAAAAGAACATACAATGGTGCTATCGGGGTTGACACCGATACTGTTCCAATTCAAAATATCAGGGAAAAAGCTGAAGTAAAAGGATTGGCAACCGGTGTCGTTTCCACTTCAGCGATCACACATGCTACTCCAGCGTCGTTTGTTGCCCACCAGCCCAGTCGTGATTCTTACGAAGAAATTGCCTCCGATTTTTTGAAAACCAACATTGATGTTTTCATCGGTGGTGGCTTGAATAACTTCAACGTTCGTAAAGATTCAACCGACCTAACACTTGAATTAATCGACAAAGGTTATCAGGTTGTTGTAGGTATTGATTCTATTTCAAAAGTAACCGAAGGTAAACTGGCCGGTTTTACTTCTGATGAACACAATATTACAATGACTGAAGGAAGAGGAAATGTTCTTCCAGTTGCAACTAAAACAGCCATTAATATCTTAAAAAAAGACCCCGATGGTTTTTTCCTGATGGTTGAAGGTTCTCAAATAGACTGGGGCGGACATCAAAATAATACTGGTTATATAGCAACCGAAATGCTTGATTTCGACCAAGCAATTGGTATTGCACTTGAATTTGCCTCACAAAATGAAGAAACACTGGTGGTTGTTACTGCCGATCACGAAACCAGCGGATTTGCTATTGAAGATGGTAATTTTACAACCGGAGAAGTAACGAGCGATTTTACCAGCGATACCCATACTGGTGTTATGGTACCAATTTTTGCTTTCGGTCCCGGAGCACAACACTTCAGGGGTTTTCACTACAACACCGATATACCAAAATTAATCAGCGAACTGGCAGGGTATTGACTCGATGCTCGTTGCCCGATACAGGATGCTCGATACTAGGTACTTGATGTTCGAAACCTGATAGAGGATACTCAATGCTATTCCCAATTTTCCATTTCCAAATTGTCGAATTGAAGGTCAGCCATAACTAATTAGCACATTACCGAATTAGCACATTATTACATTGCCGAATTGTCGAATTAGCACATTGTCGAATTATTATTATCCTCTATATTAATCGACTAAGCCCCAGCTCCTCTCCTTTTTTCAGCATCAATTGAAATGCTTCTTCGTAGTTGTTGTGGATTTCACCTTCGAGAATGGCTTCTTTTATGGCATTTTTGATGACACCAACCTCAAAACAGGGCGTTAAATTAAATGTTTCCATAATCACTTCTCCGGTCACAGGAGGTTGAAAATTGCGTATGGCATCACGTTCCTCAATATCCTTCAACTTTTCTCTGACCAGTTGAAAATTTTTAAGGTAGACATTGACTTTCTCTTCGTTTTTCGATGTAATATCTGCATCACAGAGGGTCATCAACAAATCAATATCATCGCCCGCTTCAAAAAGCAAACGTCTCACGGCCGAATCTGTAACCTCCTCTTCTGACAGAACGATTGGTCGCATGTGCAGATTAACCATTTTTTGGACAAACTTCATCTTCTCATTCAGAGGAAGTTTCAACCGTTTAAACATCCCTGGAATAATTTTAGCGCCCAAATAATTATGCCCGTAAAAAGACCATCCCTGATTTTCAATGTATTTTTTGGTAAGTGGTTTTGCTACATCGTGAAGCAACGCGGCCCAACGCAACCATAAGTCGTCGGTTTTAGCAGCTATTTGGTCAACAACCGCGAGTGTATGATAAAAATTGTCTTTATGCCCTACCCCATTGACAATGTCTACGCCTTTTAACCGGGCTATTTCAGGTAAAATCAGTTCGAGCAACCCCGCTTTATCCATCAATTTAAAACCCATTGAAGGACGGGGTGAAAGTAAAATTTTATTAAGCTCATCAACAATCCTTTCTTTCGAAATAATTTCTATTCTCCCTTTACTCTTAGATATTGCCTCAAACGTTGAATCATCAATCCTGAAATTCAGCTGGGTCGCGAACCTGATAGCTCTCATGATCCTCAAGGGATCATCGTCAAAAGTTATATTCGGATCAAGGGGAGTCTTAATTAATTTCTCCCTTAAATGCGTTAATCCATTAAACGGATCGATTAACTCTCCAAAGTTATTCCGGTTTAAACTGATGGCCATGGCATTAATCGTAAAATCGCGACGATTCTGATCGTCGACAATCGTTCCGCTTTCTACAACAGGTTTCCGTGAATCGCGTGAATATGATTCCTTTCTGGCTCCAACAAATTCGAGATCACAACCTTTGAAATTGAATTGAGCCGTACCAAAATTCTTAAATACACTAACATTAAGTTTTGGATTTAAACTTTTAGCCACGTTAGTGGCCAGTTCAATACCATCGCCAATGGTCACAAAATCAATATCCTTCGATGGCCGCTCCAATATTAAATCGCGGACATAGCCCCCCACAACATAAGTTTCGAGACCCAAATTCTCCGACTGATCAGCAACAGCCTGGAATATCTTCGTATTAATATATCGTGAAAAATCAGTCATTTTTAAATGGAAATTAAACACTTCATGTGTGTGACAAAAGTAACAGAAAAAAGATTTATGCAACAGTACCTTTGTGGTGTAAACTTATCGCAGGATGGGTTGTTAAAAAACAGTTGAAACAATTAAAAATTAAATAGTATGTTAGAGCACTTAACAATTGACACATTCAAAACAAAGGTCTTCAATTTTGAAGCGAATAAGGAATGGAAATTTGAAGGCGAAGCGCCTTGTGTTATTGACTTTTATGCCGACTGGTGTGGTCCATGCAAAATGGTTGCTCCTATTCTCGAAAAACTTCAGGATGAATATGGGAATAAGCTGAATATCTATAAAGTAAATACCGAAGAAGAACGCGAATTAGCATCCATGTTTGGAATTCAAAGCATCCCTTCGCTTCTTTTTGTACCGAAAGAAGGCAAACCACAAATGGCCATGGGAGCTTTACCTAAAGAGACTTTTGAACAGGCATTTAAAGAAGTTTTGGGCGTTTCCAAAGACTAAAAAAATAACTAAAGCCTCGAAATTATTCGGGGCTTTTTTTATTTATCAAATCCAATACCTTTTCCAACCTGACCCCTCGGGAGCCTTTAATCAAAACGAACCGGTTTTCAAGATTGCCACGACCAATTTCACTTAACAGTTCATCAACATTGAGGTAATATTTAGATTCAGAAGGTAAAACTGTTTTTTGAAAATTATTTCCCACCCAGTATACATCAGTTATTCCTGAATTGGCGACTAAATCGACAATTTTCTGATGCTCTTTTTCCGAATCGGATCCAAGTTCCAGCATATCACCAAGAATCATGGTCTTATTAGGTTTGTCAAGTTGAATGAAATTCCTGATCGATGCTTCCATGCTCGAAGGGTTGGCATTGTAACAATCGGAAATAACCATACTACTTCCAATTTTCAAAACCTGAGATCGGTTATTGGAGGGATAATAACTTTCAATACCTTTTTGGATAAGCAATGGATCAATATCAAAGTGCAAACCGATTCGACAAGCAGCCAGAACATTCTCTAAATTATAAGCCCCTGTAAGATTCGTTTTAATATAAAGCCACCCTTTTGGGAAAAGCACCTTGCAAACAAGTAACAAATCGCCATTTACAGTTTCACCGATAAGTTGAGAGTCATAATTTTCGGACGAATAGGTAAATCTCTTAACGAATTCGGGAGCCATAGATAAAAGATGTTCATTGCCCACATTGATAAATATACCTTTACCTGCTTTTGCAATATAATCATACAGTTCTCCCTTTGTTCTCTTAATCCCTTCAAAGGAGCCAAACCCTTCTAGGTGTGCCCTCCCAACGTTAGTAATGATCCCAAAATCGGGTTCAGCAATAGAACACAACAAGCTGATTTCACCCGGATGGTTAGCCCCCATTTCAATGACAGCGATCTCGTGTTCATTCGTAATACTTAAAAGGGTTAATGGCACCCCAATATGATTGTTCAGATTTCCGGTTGTGGAAAGCACCTTGTATTTTTGGCTTAAAACATGAGATACAAGCTCTTTGGTCGTCGTTTTCCCGTTCGTACCCGTAATGGCAAGAACCGGAATTCTCAAATGTTTCCTATGAAAATTGGCTAGGTTTTGAAGCACTGTCAAGACATCATCAACCAATATAATCTTTTCATTACCTTTTAAATCTTTTCTATCGGCAACGGCATAATCGGCGCCCGAACTTAAAGCTTTTTCAACAAAATCATTCCCATCGAAGTTATCGCCTTTCAGAGCAAAAAAGATACCTCCTTCACCTGCCAACCTGCTATCAGTAAAAACGTTCGGGTGATTCAGAAAAAGATCATAGAGTTTTTCAATTGCATTCATTGATAATAAAATAGTAGTAAAAAAAATCCTGCTCAACCAGAGCAGGATTTTTATATCTTAATTTTTAGATGTTTGATTCTGAACCGGAGGCCCCAGACGCGTCATAGCACATCTGAATCCAATATCAGCGGCTGATTCCATTTCATCGAGATGCCTTCTTGATCCGGGGTTTAACCAATAGGCGCGGTCTTTCCACGATCCTCCTTTATATACCCGCTCGTGGTCGGTGATCGTTGAGTTGATAACTCCTTTATTGGTTGTCTGGACATACATCATCTTCGTAGTTCCAGTTAAATTTTTGAGTGAATCTGGTCTGTTGCCTAACCAATTGTTATCGGCAATCGAACGATAATCACCATCGACATAATTCCGATAATCTGCAATCGTATCAATAACGGGTTGTCCAAATTGATCAAAAATTACTTCTTTATTTGCATCCCTTCGGTATTCAGTTATAACATTTCCTCTGAAAGGTTGAAATTCTTCGACATCGAGAGATGTTAACGGACGATAAACATCGGCAACCCATTCATTCACGTTACCTGCCATACAAAATAGACCATAATCATTCGGGTCATAAGAGAAAACATCAGCAGAAATATCAGCAGCATCATTCAGCGCTCCAGCCATACCCATAAGGTCACCTCGGCCACGGGTGTAGTTTGCTTTCATTTTCCCCTTACTTACTTTTTCATCTTCACGAATGAAAGTTCCGGTCCAAGGATACATTCTGCGTTGTGTAAGCAATTCACCATCAGCTTCACCAATCAAACCCAAAGCGGCATATTCCCATTCAGCTTCGGTTGGAAGCCTGTAATTTGGAAGCAATAAACCGTTTTCCCATCTTACCTTTTCGTTGTTTTTACCAGGAACTCCCTGATAATGGTTCATCAAATACCCTTCTGTTGAAAAAGTTGTACCATCCTGCTGTGCAGAATCAAGTGAAAGAAATCCATTTTCAATCAAAATGTATTCATTCACCCTGTCGGTCCTCCACTTACAATAGTTGTTGGCTTTAATCCAATTAACACCTACTACGGGATAGTTACTGTATGATGGGTGCCTCAAGTAATTATTTACCCAAGGTTCGTTGAAGGCAAGTTCACTGCGCCAAACGAGTGTGTCAGGCAAAGCGCTCCTATAAATCTCTGGATTTTGTGGATAAACATGAGATAACCAAGCCAGATACTGCCTGTAATCGAAATTGGTAACTTCTGTTTCATCCATATAGAACGAAGCAATTGTAACTCTCCGTGGCTGATTGTCCCAGTCGCGCATGACATCTTCGTCAATACGTCCCATGATAAAGGTTCCACCTTGAACCAAAACTAATCCAGGTCCGGTTTGTTGTTCAATATACTTTGGATCCGTAAAACCAAAAACCTGCATATCATCTGACTTCCAACCAGTTGTTCTGGAAGTTGACCCTCCTGAACGTAAAAGCGAACTCGAAGAGTTGCTTTTTTTAGTCTCTTTACAACCGGATAAAACCAGAATAAACAATATTAGTAACAATGAAATTTGTCTCATCTTCCAAATTATTACAATGTTTTGCAACAAATATAACTAAAATGATAAATACTTATTGCATAAAAGCTGTTTCTTTAACTCAATAAAAATTGATAATCTGATATAATTCAAAGCACAAAATTAAGGTTTATATTGAAACTGCCTCGAACCATTTCCTGAAAAACGTCATTTGTATTTACTTATTTTAAACTTTGTCAAAAATATATCAATGCTATAATAAATTATATTTGGAATCGTTTTAATTGAAATTGAAAGATGATGAGATTTTTTTCTGCCTTTTCTATATTCCTGATATTTTCACTGAATATCTTTGCCGGTAAAGTTACACATATTGTTGATTGGGAGTCATACCTGAAAGATTCCAATAAAAATAAAACTCAGGCTGAATATGTCGCACACATATTCTCCGAGAATAAGTTAACCCGTGAGATTCTTTCGGTCTCAGACATTATTTGGGAAGCAGTAACCGATACGGCGCTTATCTCGAAATTTAAAGTCGAAACGTCTAAAAAAATCATGACATCGGTCAATCTCTTTTCCGCTTCAGGACAGCAAGTTATTGAAGTTTCTATCGATCCTGTCAAACAGGAAGGTGATTCCATATTCCGGATAAAAAGTTTTTGTGTCTCGATTGAAAAGAATCAATCACCAACTTTCAAGTCAGTAAAAATATATAACAGTCAATCCGTATTGGCTACAGGAAATTGGTTCAAGCTCTCAACTGCCACTTCTGGTATTCATAAAATATCCTATTCACGGTTGATCGAAATGGGGATATCGAACCCAGCCAATTTGGCTGTTTACAGCAACGGTGGTTTTATGCTTCCAAAAATGAACAACGTTGACTATCCCGATGACCTTACTCAACTACCTGTTTTACACAAAAAAGACAAGAATGGTCAGGATTGTGTCTTTTTTTATTCAACTGGAACAACAGAATGGAAATATGATACATTGAGCGGTAAATTCATACACACCTACAACCTTTATTCGGATACGACCTTCTTCTATCTTTCATCTGATGTAACCAAATCTCCGGAACCTTCTGCTTCTGAAAATATAAATTCAACTCCGGATACAACACTGAAAACTTATGTAAGTTGTGCCCTTTATGAAGATGACAATATCAATTTGATTAAATCAGGCAGAAGATGGTTTAGCGAAATAATCGTTCCTTTTTCTAAATTTTCGAAGAATTTCAATTTTCAGGATGTATCTACCGAAAGCAATGCAACTGTAACTATTGCGTCTGCAGGACGATGTTTTTCCCCATCGTACAATATATTAAACATCAACAACACATTCACTGATACAATACAATATAACTCAGTCGCCAATTATGAATACTTTGATTTTGTTAATCTGAATCAAAGTGACTTTAAGGTTCCGCCCAAAGAAAGTATGACCGTCGAGATGAATTATAAAGGCGATAACGGCGAGTCGTGGATTGATTACATTTCACTGAATGTTCCTTCAAATTTAATCTTTAAGGGTTCAGAACTTCTTTTCAAATCACCAGAATCGTTGAATCACAAAATTATAAAATACGCTATATCAACGAGCAACAACAATGGCGTGCTTTGGAATATAACCAATCCACTCAATCCAAAGCAGATTATAACGACCAGTGAAACAGGTGGCATCTCATTTATTGATGCAGGATTAACTATCAATGAATACATTCTATTTGATCCGGTTAATGGCACTTTTTCTGAGCCTAAATCCCTCGGGAAAATCAAAAATCAAAACATTCATGGATTACCATCGTATGAAATGATTATTGTTACACATCCTAACTTTCTGGCACAATCGGAAATCCTGGCAGAACATCATCGGCAAAAGGACAACATGAGCGTATTGGTTTTAACAACCAATGAGATATACAATGAATTCTCTTCAGGATTGCCCGATGTTTCTGCTATCAGGAATATGCTCAGATTTTTTTATTCCCGAAATAATGGTTCCGCTGCCCCATTACGGTATGTTTTACTAATGGGCGACGGATCGTATGACAACCGAAGATTCGACGGTACAAAAAATAATTACATCCCAACGTTTCAATCTGAAAATTCAATCAACAAGGGAGATTCTTACGTCATGGATGATTTTTTTGGCTTACTCGACGACAATGAAGGTGAATCTACTGGATTACTTGACATTGGGATTGGCCGAATTCCGTGTAAAACAGCATCTGAAGCCGAAGATGTTATCAATAAAATCACAACCTATTGCTCTTCGCAAACATTAGGAGACTGGAGAAATGTTGTTTGTTTCATGGCTGACGATTCGGATGAAAACAGCAGGGGTTCTTTCTTGAATGATGCAGAGGAACTGATTGATTCAATAAAAAAGAATTATTCCGGCTTCTTTACCAAGAAAATCTATTTCGATTCCTATCAACAGATTTCCACATCATGGGGTGAAAGATACCCCGATGTAACCGCCGAAATAAACAGAAGCGTTAACGAAGGCGCTTTGATCTTGAATTATATTGGCCATGCAAATACATTGGCGCTGGCTCAGGAAAGTGTACTCGGAATAAATGATATCAGTTCATGGAACAACAGTCAGGCTCTACCATTGTTTTTAACAGCAACCTGTGAATTCGGACGGTTTGATGATGATGCTGTTTCAGCCGGAGAAGAAATTCTGTTAAACCCAATCGGTGGTGGCATCGGTCTTTTTACTACAACACGGGTTGTATATTCAACTAACAATCAACATCTAAGCAGGAATTTTTATTCAAACATTTTCAAACACGATGACAATGGTGAGAAATTGAGGCTTGGTGATGTGATGAAAAATGCTAAAAACCTCACAATCGGAGATACAAATAAGTTCAATTTTTCATTGCTTGCTGACCCAGCCTTAAGACTTTCTTTTCCGAAATATAACATCCGTACCAAAACCATCAACGACATCGATATCGAAACCGGTAACGTTACTATTGGCGCCCTCGACAAGGTTACCATAAAAGGTGAAGTTGTCGATCCTAACGGTTTGGTTTTGTCAAGTTACAATGGCAATATAACAACGGTTGTTTACGATAAGCAGATCGAAATTGAAACGCTCAATAACGATGGCTATGGTTCAATGAAATACCCGGTACAAAACAACATCATTTATAAAGGTGAATCTTCAGTTTCTAATGGTGAATTTGAACTTTCTTTCATCGTACCAAAAGACATATCCTACAATCTGGGTAAAGGAAGGATCATTTACTATACATCAAATGGTGAAGAGGATGGAAACGGATCAACGACACAATTTAATATTGGGGGTTCAAGCAGTAACCCGGTGGTCGACAATGATGCACCCGAGATGGATCTTTTCATCAATAACGAAAGTTTCAAATCGTACGATCATGTTTCGTCAAGCGCCTTGTTGTTGGTCAATATTTTTGATGAAAGTGGCATAAATACTGCGGGAACTGGTATCGGTCATGATCTGGTTGCTATTCTTGATGATGATTTTTCGAATCAAATCATTCTAAACAATTTCTATTCTTCTGAATCAAACAGTTACCAAAATGGAAAAATCACCTACCCTCTCTCTAATCTCGAACCAGGAGAACATAAAATTTGGGTAAAGATTTGGGATGTACAAAATAATTCTTCAGAAAAAGAGATTTACTTTGTCGTTGAAGATGGCTTCCGTGTAACCAACGTTCAGAATTTCCCAAATCCGGTTCGATCGATTACCGATTTTGAAATAACGCACAACTTACCCGGAGAAGTATTCGACGTAACCATCGATATTTATAATCTAAACGGGCAAAAAATAAATCAACTAACCGAATCGGTAAGTTCAATCAAGTCTACAACGATTAAAGTCCGTTGGAACATTTTTCAGTCATCCTCTGCTGTATTTAATAACCAGATGTTGGTTTACCGGGTAACTCTTTCAAACGACGAGGGACTTAATGCAAGCGGAGTAGGAAAAATCATGATTAACATGTAGAATTTAATTTTAATGACAATAAGTGAAAATTCATTCCGTTATTTTATTTTTGAAACCTTTTAACAGGCATTTGTAAAATTTTTAATATGAAACGAAATATTCTTCTCATTGCTTTAGCTTTATTTTCATTCGTTGAAGTTACTCAAGGACAAAAATCATCAACAACAGGTTCTCTTGTAGTAAGTTCAGCTGTTCCATTTCTATCAATTGCACCCGACTCAAGGGGTGGTGCGATGGGAGACGCTGGTGTTGCTACCAGCCCTGACATTAATTCTCAATACTGGAATCCCGCGAAATTTGTTTTCAACGAAAGCCGTTCAGGAGTTGCCCTTTCATATACCCCCTGGCTGTACAGCCTTGTTAAAGATATGAGCCTTGCCTACCTCACCGGATACCATCAACTCGATGATAAACAATCTCTTTCAGGAAGTTTACGCTATTTCGATTTGGGAAGTATGGAATTGTTTACTTCATCGGGAGGTGGCGCCGGCAGCAGTTCTCCAAACGAATTTTCTGTCGACTTCGGTTATGGCCGCAAACTTTCTGACAACTGGTCAGGAGCAGTTTCTTTACGTTTTATCCTTTCAGATATCTACAATGGAATTGGAGATGTCGATTTAAAGGCAGGTACTTCATACGCAGCCGATGTTGCTTTTTTCTACAATAAAAAGTTTTATAAAAACCGTAAATATTCGACCATCGCGTATGGTATTAACATATCGAACATCGGTTCCAAAATATCATATAATTCAGGCAATACAAAGGACTTTATTCCTACCAACTTAAGAATTGGTGGTTCTTATTCAACAGAAATAGATAAGTATAATAAAATTGGCTTTACACTCGATTTCAATAAGCTCTTAGTGCCTAGTCCGGAGTATGACACTATTGGTGGGGTAATATCTTTATCAAATCTTGGCAATCAAAGTATTGGCCCAATCGAAGGTATTTTCAAATCGTTTGGCGATGCTCCTGGTGGTTTTTCCGAAGAACTTTCAGAAATTACCATCTCGGTGGGTGCTGAATATTGGTACAGCAACCAGTTTGCAGTCCGTACAGGGTATTTCCATGAGCCCACATCAAAAGGTGACCGGAAGTTTGTCACATTTGGTGCTGGTTTGAAAATGAATGTTTTTTCGCTCGATTTTTCTTATATCTACACGTTGAGAAAGACAAGTCCGCTTGAAAATACCTTACGGTTTACCCTGGGCTTCGACTTGGATGATTTCCAGAAACAAGGCAAGAAAAAAAGAAAATAACGATGGAATTCAGGGTGGGAAACGGTTACGATGTTCATGCACTTGCCGCGGGTGAAACCCTTTGGCTTGGCGGAATTCAAATTGAACACGAAAAAGGTACCGTTGCCCATTCCGATGGCGATGTTTTGATCCATGCCCTCTGCGATGCACTTCTCGGCGCACTTGCATTGGGCGATATCGGCACCCATTTCCCCGACACTGACCCTAAATTCAGGAATATCGACAGCAAAGTTTTACTGAAGGGTTGCTATGAACTAATTACCGGGTTTGGATATCACATTGTCAATATCGACTCAACCATTTGTGCCCAACGCCCAAAATTGAAAGACCATATCGGAACCATGCAAAAATGCCTTGCCTCTGTCCTCGAAATTGAACCAGACAGGGTATCGATAAAAGCGACAACTACAGAAAAACTTGGGTTTATTGGAAGAGAAGAGGGAATCTCGGCTTATGCAATAGTTCTGTTACAAAAAACTTGATCGGTAAAAACGCCCGTTAAGATTCCAATTTACTATCATCTCAATCTCTCTTTTGGTTTCTGCTGCTGCCAAAAGTTACTTCTTCCTGATCAATAAAGCCGATATTGGATTGTGATCGGAATAAGTAACATCATGGCACCGATAATTGTATGCCTTAAACTGATCAGAATGAAAAATATAATCGATCCGGTATTGAGGCAACTGACCTCTGTATGTGCTTGAAATCCCCAACCCCGACTCTACAAAAGAATCATCAAGCAACGAACTTATTTTCCCATAAGTAAATGAAATTGGGGTATCGTTAAAATCGCCACAAACAATTACGGGGAAATGGCATTTAGAAATATGGTCGGTAAGTTTAATAACCTGCCTTGAACGGTAAATATTCCCTTTCTTAAGTTTAGATCCAATATTTTTCAAATCCCTGATCTTCCTTTTATCGAAACTAAGTGAATCTAGTATGGAGTATTCCCTCGAATTTATTCCATACGATTGAAGATGACAATTGTAAATTCGTACGGTATCCGAATTAATCGTAACATCGGTATAGATAACCATGTTCTTGCTGTCTTCGAATCTGATTTCTCCCATGTTTACAATCGGATAACTTGTAAACGTCACCGGTCCTCCCCAATTACTCTGATGCGCTAACTGACAATGCTTAATGCCCGGGAACAACGATTTCAATTTTACCGGATTCAAAATCCCTTCCTTCTGAAGTTTAGACTCCTGAAGACAAATTATATTCGCTTTTTGTGAGGCAATGAAATCGATAATCGAAACTTTTTCTTTCTTCTTGTCAAGAAATGAATAAAAATTATAAACATTAAAGCTTACAATTTTAATCCCTTCTTTCTTTGTTAAACGCGGAAATAACTGAATATAACTACTATTAACATGTAAACCAATCAAAATGGTAATAAGAGAGATAAAAAGGTACCTCCAATAAAAAATGATCCAGAATACAATGAAGAAACAATTTATAACTAAAAAATAGGGATATGCCAGCCCCATGATTGATGGAATCCAAAATTTACCGGGGTTAACTTCCGAAACCAGATAGGTTGCCAGCAACGCCAAAACAGCCATTGCATTGACACAAAGAAAAATATATTGGATTAATTTCTTCAACGACTATGTATTATCAAAACCAACCAAAGATAGTAACTTGAACAATTAAATAATAACAAACTTATAATTCTCATTTCTCAGAATAAGTATGCCTTTTTCAATGAATTGATTAGACAACTTTAAAAAAATTGCGACCTTTACGCAAAATTTATTTTATGAGAAGAGATCGATCAGAAAAAAGCCCGGTAAGAAATCCTAAAAGCAACAAGTCACGCGAGGATAAGAAGAAAACTACAGCCCGGAAGCAAGAAACAGAAAGGAAACCAGAAAGGAAACCAATAAATAAACAAGAGCCCGGAAAAATTAAGGAAGAAAAAGCCTGGAAAAAGAATTTACCCGGAAAGAAGATTGTAAGAAAACCTGACGCCCGGAAGAAAGACCTCAAAAGCAATTCAAAACCTGACAGACCTGTTGTAAAGAAAGGATTTTATCCCGACGAAAAAATCAGGCTTAACCGGTTTTTGGCCAATTCAGGAGTCTGTTCACGCCGCGAAGCCGACACCTTTATTCAATCGGGATGTGTTACCGTGAATGGAAAAATTGTAGCCGAACTCGGTTCCAAAGTTTCTCTCAGCGACGATGTCAGGTTTAACGGGCAACAACTTACACCCGAAAGAAAGGTATACTTGCTTTTAAATAAACCAAAAGGATTTGTTACCACCACCGACGACCCTCAGAATCGTAAAACAGTCATGAATCTTATCGAAAATGCTTGTCCTGAAAGAATCTATCCGGTTGGTCGTCTCGACATGGATACCACCGGGTTATTGCTTTTCACCAACGATGGCGATTTGGTTAAAAAACTCACACACCCAAGCCATTCAAGAAAAAAGATTTACCAGGTCAGTCTCGATAAACCACTAACCAAAAACGATTTGCTTGAAATTTCAAGAGGCGTTACCCTTGACGATGGATTTGTTTCAGCTGACGCTATCAACTATTTAGATGAGACAGATAAACGTGAAATCGGCATTGAAATCCATTCAGGTCAGAACAGGGTTGTTCGAAGAATTTTTGCCCATCTGGGTTATGAAGTAATAAAACTCGACCGGGTTTATTTCGTCGGCCTTACAAAAAAGAACTTACCCCGCGGGAAGTGGCGCTTTCTTACCCAAATCGAAATAAATCAGTTAAAAATGCAATAACGATGTAATTTTTTGATAATCTTCCTTACACATTAACTGTATTGAAAGAAGCTTTTCTAAATATCGTTACTACAAATCAGGGGATCATACATAAGGTGTGTGGTGTCTATTGTGATACAACTGAAGATCGCGAAGACCTTTTTCAGGAAATCCTTTCTCAGTTGTGGCGCTCGTACCCTACGTTCAGGAATGAATCGAAGATTTCTACCTGGATGTATCAGGTCTCACTAAACACGGCCATTACACATTTCAAAAAAGGCAAACGACGGCCCGATCGGAACGAATTTAGTAAGAACTTTCTACAGATTGCCGATGATCATTACGACGACACGTTTGAAGACCAACTGAAATTATTACACCAAGCCATCGCCAAGCTTACTGGAATAGAGAAATCAATTGTATTACTCTATCTCGAAGACAAAAAATATGAGGAAATTGCCGAAATCATCGGGATCACACAAAATTATGTACGGGTCAAAATGAACCGGATCAAGGGGAAATTAAAGAAACTTATGGGGGAAGCATAATGGAACTGGATGAATTAAAGTCGGCTTGGAATAAGATGTCTTCTGAAAATGAGAAGAAACTTCAGCTCAACGAAGGCGAAATCCAAAATTTACTAGGGAACCGTACTCGTGATATTACTGAAAAGATAGGCAGAAATATCCGGATTGGGATGATCATTGTATTGGGTTGGGTCTGTCTGTGGCTCACTATTGATTTCATTTTCACCCCCATCTTTAACAAATATCTCGATGGAGACGATATTTCCAAAGGGCTAATGGATTGGTCGTTCATCCTTGAGGTTTTCGTCTACGTGCTAATTATTGCTACAATCATCATTTTTTGGATAAGATACAACAGAATTGAAAAACAGAACATCTATTCAACCGACCTTAAAAGTAAACTTTCACTGCACATCAAAATATTAGATTCATATAAAACGATGTTTTACATCGTACTGATAATCATTTTATTCTATATCACCATTGCCTTCAGTGGTGGTTTCATTGCCAAACTCACTTCTCCAACCGACGAGTTGCAATTCAATATCGCAACGATTCCCTTTATCAAATGGGTTATAATGGCCGTTGTCTTTTTATTCACATTGGGGATTTTCATAGCCATTTACTACTTTTTGTTTAATTTCTTCTTCAATAGGCTATACGGAAGGTACTTAAAGCAACTAAAAT
>Ga0209800_10002434_pt1 | contig 16484 bp, 11 predicted proteins | sample Higcelweek8metaG_FD_187174 | JGI IMG/M metagenome (GOLD analysis project Ga0209800, IMG submission 187174) | Freshwater pond sediment microbial communities from the University of Edinburgh, under environmental carbon perturbations - High... | ecosystem: Environmental > Aquatic > Freshwater >...
CAAGTGTTGCCCGAAGATTTCCATCCCGGGTGCAGTATGGTTTGATGGATTAAAGAACAATGCTTCGGGAATTCCAAAGATTTCCTTTCGTGAAGAATATTCCGCAATGATGAGTTTAAAAAGTTTTACGGCTGGAATAGTTGAAAATGCGGCAGAGTGCATCATTTGGAAGGAAAAGTTTATTAATTTTAACTTACGTAAAAGTAAGGAATTTTTAAAATGAAGGAATTTTTATTCGGTCAAACTTCATGCATTATACTTTCAGCTGGTAGTTCGGAGCGTATGGGAGAACCGAAAGCATTATTACGGTTCAGTGAGGACGAAATGTTTATTCAGAAAATTACCCGAACATACATTCAATCAGGTATAAAACAAGTAATTGTGGTTGTGAATAATGATCTGAACAGTGCAATTCATAAACTCAATATACCTTTAGCTGATGAAGTCGAATTAGTAGTTAATCACTCCCCTGAAAAAGGCCGTTTTTATTCGCTTCAAACGGGAGTACAAAAATTGAAACCCGGCCATTCCTGCTTTTTTCAGAACATTGATAATCCATTTACTTCAGCCGAAGTGTTAAACTCGCTGATTGAGTGCAAACAGGACGCTGATGTTATTATTCCGGTATATGATGCAAGATCGGGGCATCCGGTACTTTTCAGTTCTGCAGTAGCTCAGCAAATAATCGATATAAGTGATACTGAAATACGAATTGATCATTTTTTGCAAACTTTCGCAACTAGAAAGGTCGAAATCACTGAAAACAGGATTCTGAAAAATATTAACTCTCCTGAGGATTTTTCAGAAGCCGGGTTAGGAAAAATTAGCTAGACAATTCCCGCATAGTTATAACTTTACGGGAATGTAATCCTTTAAAGTTATGACTTTACAGGAATATGCTCGTTTTGAGTCAGTCAATTTATTTGGAAGAGAGATCAATAAAGGTACGGAAATTTTCCCTGGTAATGCATTGATCAACACTTTGGTAAGTTTTCGAAAAGGTAGTCGGGAGTCGCCTTGCTTGTTTTGGATTCCACTTGAATTCAAAGCCAAATATCGCACCATCTTCTTCTTCAATATAATCTACTTCCTGCTGCTGTTTGGTGCGCCAGAAATATTGTACGGCAGAAGATTTGCTATAATTAAGTTGTTTTTTGCGTTCACTAACCAGAAAATTTTCCCATAATGCACCAACGTCTTTGCGTAACGGCAAAGGTTGAAATTGTCCGATTACAGCGTTGCGAACTCCGTTATCATAAAAATAGATTTTTCTCGCCGATTTTATTTCATTCCTAAGGTTCCTGCTGAATGAAGGTAAACGGAAAATGACATAGGCTTTCTCAAGAATATCAATATAACTTGCTACGGTTTTTGGATCAAGTCCGCAGATCTGTGAAACTTCAGAATAAACTACTTCGTTTCCAATCTGCCAGGCCAATGCCTGCAACAATTTTTGAATAGAATCTGGTTTTTTGATATTTGCAAATATCAGAATATCCTTATATAAATAGCTTTCTGTTAATTCTTTAAGAACTAATTCCTGATCCAGCTTGTTTACAAGAACATCCGGATAGAATCCATAAACCAAGCGGTTTTCGATATCCTGTTCCGCTTTTACAAAACCAATATGAGTCTGCCATTCCGACCAGCTAATTGGCCAAAGTGTATAAGTCCATTTACGGCCAGTAAGAGGTTCATTGGTTTTACTTAACAATTCAAATGAAGATGATCCACTTAGAATTAGCTGAACAGATTTTAACTGATCAACAATTATTTTTGCGGTTAAGCCAATTTCGTTAATGCGCTGACTTTCATCGATTAATATAATCTTATTCGGTCCAATTATTTGTTTTATCTGCTCGGTATTAGGTCTGTCCAATAACGTTTGTATTGTAGGATCGTCTCCATCCAGAATTAAAACATCACTCATTTGACTAAGTATCTTTTTTAATAGAGTAGTCTTCCCGACCTGACGCGGTCCAGTGAGAATTATTGCTTTTCCTGAAAATAATCGTTTCCTAATCTGATCTTCCAAAAATCTGTTAATCATTTCAATGATTTTTATAGCTGCAAATATATAAAATTAATATATCAATTCCCGCATAGTTATAACTTTACGGGAATACAATCCTTTAAAGTTATAACTTTACAGGAATACAGAAAAAATTTCAGCCACTACCTACCATGGAAAAACATCCTGATCTGACCGAACAAGGCAAAAAAAAAGAGGACAATCGCCCTCCTTTTTAAAATTATTGGTTACTGATTTTATTCAGCCAGAATAAGAATCCGGTTTTTTAAAATTTCAGCAACGCCTCCTTTAACATCAAAAAACAAAGTTGCTTTTTTGTCATCAATTACTTTCACCTTTCCTTTTTTCAAAGCGGCAATCATAGGAGCGTGGTTGTTCAGTATTTCGAACGAACCGTCGAGCCCGGGCAATTGAGCCAACGAAACTTCACCTTCGTAAATGGTTGTGTCAGGAGTTACTATTTCTATTTTCATTTTTTGAGGCTTTGGGTGTTAGGATATAGGTGTTAGGGGGACGAACTTCTTAAAACACTAATTCCCTGCAAGCATTTTCTTGCCCTTTTCAATGGCTTCTTCGATGGTTCCCACCAGGTTGAAAGCAGATTCGGGATACTCGTCAACTTCGCCGTCGAGGATCATTTTAAATCCTTTGATAGTGTCCTCGATACTTACAAACGCTCCCGGAATTCCGGTAAACTGCGTAGCAACAAAGAACGGTTGCGAGAGGAAACGGGCAACACGACGTGCGCGGTGAACTACTTGTTTATCCTCGTCAGAAAGTTCGTCCATACCAAGGATGGCGATAATATCCTGCAATTCCTTATAGCGCTGCAGAATTTCTTTTACACGCTGCGCAGTATTATAATGCTCTTCGCCAACAATATCCGGATTAAGGATACGTGATGTTGAATCGAGCGGATCAACAGCAGGATAAATTCCTTGTTCGGCTATTTTACGATTCAATACAGTTGTTGCGTCAAGGTGGGCAAATGTTGTAGCCGGAGCCGGGTCGGTAAGGTCATCGGCAGGCACATAAACAGCCTGAACTGATGTAATTGAACCGCGTTTTGTTGATGTAATACGTTCCTGCATCACACCCATTTCGGTTGCCAGTGTTGGCTGATAACCCACTGCAGAAGGCATACGGCCAAGCAAAGCAGATACTTCGGATCCGGCCTGGGTAAAACGGAAAATGTTATCGATAAAAAAGAGGATATCGCGGCCACCACTTTGTTCGTCGCCATCGCGGAAATATTCGGCAACGGTAAGTCCCGAAAGGGCAACGCGGGCACGAGCTCCGGGGGGTTCATTCATTTGACCGAAAACAAGTGTTGCCTGGGATTCAGCAAGCTGAGTGTGATCAACTTTCGAAAGGTCCCAGCCTCCTTTTTCCATATCTTCTTTAAAAGCATCACCATAGTTGATAACGCCTGATTCAATCATTTCGCGCAACAGGTCATTGCCTTCGCGGGTACGTTCGCCTACGCCGGCAAATACCGACATACCGGAATAACTTTTGGCAATGTTATTGATAAGTTCCATGATGATAACCGTTTTTCCAACTCCGGCACCACCGAAAAGACCAATTTTTCCTCCTTTAGAATAGGGTTCAATCAGGTCAATAACTTTTATCCCTGTATATAACACCTCTTTGGAGGTCGAAAGGTTTTCGAATTTAGGCGGTTCGCGATGGATACTGGCAACCCGTTCGCGCGAAACGGCAGGCATTCCGTCAATCGAGTTTCCGATTACATTAAACAACCGGCCTTTGATGGCATCGCCAATAGGCATTGAGATAGTCATGCCTGTTGAAACAACTTCCATACCACGGCTCAAACCGTCGGTAGAATCCATAGCAACGGTGCGGACAGTATTTTCACCAATATCCTGCTGACATTCCAGAACAATCACATTGCCCTGTTCATTTGTTACCTCGAGGGCATCATAAATATTAGGAAGCGGAACATTTTCGTCGAAATACACATCAATCACCGGACCGATGATCTGTGAAATTTTACCGATTATTTTTTGAGCCATATGAATTTATTTTAGAAAGCAAATTTAAAAACAAATTGTAAAGTTTAACGCAATTTCTGGTTATAAATAGTCAGGTTTTTAATTATTTGTCTGCCCGCAAAGTGTCATCACCAGGCACAGTGCTATCGTCTTCTTCTTTTCCTTCTTTCCTGTCAGCTGGATTTACATCATGTGAGTTAAAAAACTGACGTTGGAATAAAACTAATATCAGCACTCCTGAGGTAATAGCTGAGTCGGCAATATTGAAAACCGGGCGGAAGAAAATAAAGCTCTGTCCACCCCAGAAAGGTACCCATTGCGGATAAGTTCCCTCGAGGATAGGAAAATAGAACATATCCACAACCTTGCCATGAAGCAAAGTGCTGTATCCTCCCTCGGCAGGCATAAACCTGGCAACATCAAAGTAAGTGCTTTCACTGAAGATCATTCCATAAAAAGCACTGTCGATAATATTACCCAAGGCACCGGCTAAAATGAGGGAAAATGCAAAAAGCACACCAAAACCGGTTTTTTTATTTGCAAGGTGAACAATGTACCAGACTAAAAAACCGACAGCTAAAATCCGGAACAAGCTTAGTGCAAGTTTTCCGTATTCGCCAGCAAACTGAAGTCCGAAGGCCATACCGTTGTTTTCGGTAAAATGAATTATGAACCAATTGCCGGCCATCATAAATTCCTGGCCAAGAGTCATATTGGTTTTAATCCAGATTTTTAATGCCTGGTCGACACACAGAACAATAAAAACAATTAGAAATGATTTTTTAAGCACGAGATACGGTGTTCCTTTTTATTTCTGTTTCAGTTTGGCTTCCATGCTGAGTGTAGCATGAGGAACGCTGCGCAGTCGCTCTTTCGAAATAAGTTTACCTGTTTCGCGGCAAATTCCATATGTTTTATTCTCAATACGTACCAAAGCATTTTCGAGGCTCTGGATAAATTTTTCCTGACGGCCTGCCAATCGCGCATTTTCTTCTTTCGACAATACCTGGTAACCTTCTTCCAATACTTTAAAGGTTGGAGAAGTATCCATAATATCGTTTCCTGCACTGTTAGTGTATGCTTCGGTAAGCAATATCAGGTCGTGACGGGCTTTTTCGAGTTTTTCGAGAATAAGCTCGCGGAACTCAGCCAATTCCTCATCCGAGTAATGGGTTCTTCCTTTTTCGTCATTTACTTCTTCCGCTTTCATATGTTCCGGTTTTAAAAGATTCAATACTAATTTATTTTTAAGCAGTTAAATTTTTTCAACGCTAATAGCAACAGTAATGTCATCAGTTAGTTCAAGCGTTTCGATGTTCATTGTAATGTTATCCGAAATGGTAAGTGATTCCGCCAGTGTTTCTGAGCAAATATAGTTATTAAAGTTTACGATCGCCGATTCCGCCAAATCATTTTTTTGCAGCACTAATTTTATTTTATCAGTAACCTCAAAACCACGGTCCTTTCGGATATTCTGTATGCGGTTAACCAGTTCGCGGGCAATTCCTTCCTGCCTAAGTGGTTCAGAAACAGTAATATCAAGAGCTACAGTCAGCGTTCCCTGGTTGGCAACTACCCAGCCGGGTATATCTTCTGTAATAATATCAACATCCGAAAGCAACATCTCAACTGTTTCGTTGCCGATTTGCAGGTTTAGCTGGCCTTTGGTTTCAATAATACTGATATCAGCCTGTGTTAGTTCGCCGACTGCTGTTGCAATTTCCTTCATCAGTTTACCATACCGGGGACCGAGGGTTTTAAAATTCGGCTTTATCTTTTTAACCAGGAACCCGGCTGATTCATCAAGGTATTCAAGCTCTTTAACATTAACTTCGCTTAGTATGAGTCCGCTAACTTTTTCGAGTTGTTCTTTAATGTGTTCGCCCGAAACAGGGATCAGTATTTTTTGCAGTGGCTGCCTTACACGCAGATTGGTTTTTTTGCGAAGGCTGAGCACCATACTCGAAATCTGCTGAGCAAGTTGCATGCGTTCTTCCAGTTGTTTGTCGATTTTACTTTCGTCGGCAACCGGGAAATCGGTTAAATGAACGGACTCAGATTTATCACGTCCCGAAACTTCATTCAGATCGATAAAAAGCCTGTCCATAAAGAACGGCGCAATGGGTGATGCAAGTTTAGCCACCACTTCGAGACAGAGGTACAATGTCTGGTAAGCTGAAATTTTATCGTTTGTATATTCACCTTTCCAGAAACGGCGGCGCGACAAACGAACGTACCAATTGCTGAGGTGTTCGTTTACAAAATCGGAGATCAGGCGGCCGGCACGCGTTGGCTCGTAATCAGCGAATGCTTCGTCAACATTTTTTATCAGGCTATTGAGTTCCGACTGTATCCAGCGATCAATTTCGGGTCTTTCGGCAAAAGGAATATCTGCTTCAGCAAACCTGAAACCATCGATATTAGCATACAACGCATAAAAATTATACGTATTATATAATGTTCCGAAAAACTTACGCTGCACTTCGGCAATGCCATCGATGTCGAATTTAAGGTTATCCCAGGGCTGCGAATTGGTAATCATGTACCAGCGTGTAGCATCGGGACCGTATTTTTCGAGTGTCTCGAAAGGATCAACTGAATTGCCAAGTTTTTTCGACATTTTATTGCCGGTTTTATCCAGTACAAGCCCGTTGGAAATTACATTTTTAAAAGCAACCGAATCGAAAGCCAGCGTTGAAATGGCATGCAGGGTATAAAACCATCCGCGCGTCTGATCCACACCTTCCGCAATAAGATCGGCAGGGAAATATTGAGGATGTCCATCATTTTTCTTGAAAGGATAATGGAACTGCGCATACGGAACAGCGCCGGAATCGAACCATACATCAATAAGGTCGGTTTCGCGTATCATTTTTTTGCCGGATGGCGATACCAGGAAGATATCATCAACGTACGGGCGGTGAAGATCAAATGAATTGTAGTTTTCGGCTGAATTATTGCCAGGCTCGAAACTTGCATAAGGATTGACGGTCATAAAACCGGCTGTGATCGATTTTTCAATTTCAGCTTTCAGCTGCTCAACTGAACCGATGCAGATTTCTTCGCTACGGTCCTCGCTCACCCAGATCGGAAGCGGAGTTCCCCAATAGCGCGAACGCGAAAGGTTCCAGTCAACAAGGTTTTCGAGCCAGTTGCCGAAACGTCCGGTTCCGGTAGCTTCGGGTTTCCAGTTGATAGTTTTATTGAGCTCAATCATGCGGTCTTTCAGCGCTGTAGTGCGGATAAACCACGAATCGAGCGGGTAATAAAGTATAGGTTTATCGGTACGCCAGCAATGCGGATAGGTGTGTTCGTATTTCTCGGTTTTAAAAGCGCGGTTCTCTTTTTTGAGTTTTACAATGATATCCACATCCACATTTTCGTCTTTTTGCGGATCGCCATCCTGGGCATACTCTGATTTTACAAAACGGCCGGCGAATTCACCCATTTCGGCAGTAAATCGTCCGGTTTTATCAACCAGCGTAAGGGCTCCGATTCCATTTTGTTTTGCAACTTTAAAGTCGTCGGCACCAAAGCTTGGCGCAATATGCACTATTCCTGTTCCATCTTCGGTAGTTACAAAATCGCCGGTGATAACCATAAAAGCATCGCCGGTTTCGGGCTGGGCATAAGGTAAAAGCTGCTCGTAACGAAGGCCTGCAAGCTGAGCACCTGTGAATTCTTTGAGTATTTCGAAAGGGATGATTTTCTGTCCGGGAACATACTCGCTCATAGCCATTTCAGCATTTTTCTCAGGGAAATATTTGCTCAGAAGCGGCTTGCCTACAACAACTTTAACTGGTTCGTAAGTATATGGATTAAAGGTTTTCACCAAAACGTATTCAATATGTTTGCCCACTGCCAGCGCGGTATTCGAAGGCAAAGTCCAGGGAGTGGTTGTCCAGGCAAGGATAAAAACATCAGTTTTATCATTGCCAAAAAGCGAAGGAATGAGGTCGTGCCCGGTATCCTTGCGCACTTTAAACTGGGCAACCAGGGTGTTGTCCTTAACGTTGCGGTAACTTCCGGGTTGGTTCAGTTCGTGTGTGCTGAGACCGGTTCCGGCGGCAGGCGAATATGGCTGAATGGTATAACCTTTATAAACCAGGCCTTTTTTGTAAAGTTCCGAAAGCAAATGCCAGCAAGTTTCGATATAGGTATTATCGAAAGTGATGTATGGATTATCCAGATCGACCCAGTAGCCTATTTTCAAAGTAAGTTCATCCCAGCGGTCTTTGTATTTCATTACTTCGCTGCGGCAGGCTTTGTTATAATCGTCGACGCTTATTTTTTTACCAATGTCCTCTTTGGTAATTCCGAGTGTTTTTTCAACGGCAATTTCTATAGGCAAACCGTGTGTATCCCATCCGGCTTTACGTTCGACAAAAAATCCTTTTAATGTTTTGTAGCGGCAAAAAATATCTTTGATGGCACGGGCCATAACATGGTGAATACCAGGCATTCCGTTGGCCGATGGCGGTCCTTCGTAAAAAATATAGGGAGTATGTTCGCTGCGGTTTTCAAGGCTTTTCTCAAAAATGCGGTTCTCATTCCAGAAATCGAGCACTTCGTTTCCGATGCGTGTTAGGCTAAGTTGTTTGTATTCAGTGTATTTAGTTCCCATGAGGAGGTAATTTAAGCTGATTTTTAAAAGGCTGCAAAGTTACAATAAAAAGTGATATAAAAAAGGGCTGAGCTTGTGTGCTTTAAGCAGTTAATCCGGCACTACTAAACTGCTGGTTTTTTAAACGAAATCAGGATGTGAATTGAGTAAAATGACTGAATTTTGAAGTACATTTAATAGCAAACCCGATAGCGCATGGATTGGTTGGGTAGATTACAAAAACATTCGTTAATCAAGATTATACCACGAAACTACATTTTGGTTTGTGCGCTGCTGGTTCTCCAATCCTGCATAAACCAGGCTTTTTGATTTTACAAGTTGCGGAGCGAGGTTTTCAAAATAGGACATACCTTTGAATAAGTCGCTCATAATAGTTTGAGTTGCCTTGATTTCAATAAGGTTAAGGCGTTCATCATCCTGCCATAAAAGATCAACCTCATGTCCTGCCGAATCGCGCCAAAACCAAAAATCACGCAATAAGTTAAGATGATAATTTGACTTTACATATTCCGAAACGATCATGTTTTCGAAAATACTGCCTTTATGTGCACTAAGTTGAATGCTTCCGGCATCGTAAATTTTCAGCAGATGGCAAAGTAAACCACTATCATAAAAATACAACTTTGAACTTTTAGTAACTCTTTTGTTCATGTTGCTGAAGTACGGTTGAAGCTGGAAAACAATAAAACTGCTTTCTAAAACTGAAAGCCATGACTTAGCCGTTGGTTGCGATATTCCACATTCATTTGCCAACGAATTAAGGTTGATTACATTCCCGGCTCTACCGGCACATAAACTGATAAAATTCCTGAAAAGCTTAAGATCCCTGACATGAATGATTTCTGTGAGATCGCGCTCAATATAGGTTTGAATGTAGTTTGAATAGAACATTTTTGACGGGATGTTCCTATCGTAAATAGCCGGATAAAATCCTTTTTGCATATTCACTGCGAAATCGGGGTCCAATAATCCAGCCGATTTCAGTTCGGTGAAGTCAAACGGCAACATTTTAAACAAAGCTACCCTGCCTGCCAGGCTTTGGGTGATGTTTTGCAAAAGTTGGAAATTCTGGGAACCCGATAAAATATACTGCCCCATTATCCGGCTTTCATCTACCAATGTCTGTATGTATGAAAATAATAATGGAGCTCGCTGAACTTCATCAAATATAACGTACTTATCGTATTGTTTTATAAAAGCACTGGGATCTGTTTCGGCAAAATTACGGGTATCCGGATTTTCCAGATTTACGTAGCGATAGTCAGGGAATTCGTCTTTCAGAAATGTTGTTTTCCCCGATTGGCGTGGTCCGGTTAGTGCTATTACCGGATATTTATCGAGATAGAAAACTATCGATTTTTTTTGTACTCGCCTAATATTCATAATTAATTGTTTTTGAACGACAAAGATACGATATATTTTGAAATTACATAGTCTGTATTTTGAAATTACATGAATTGAATTTTGAAATTACATGAACTTAACTTTGAAATTGCACGAATTCTATTAAAAAATTACACGAGGAAAATACAACCCAGAGATTGAATATATGCTTGCAGAGTTAAATGAGAAAACCCCTCTGCAATAATGCAAAAGGGTTTTTCGCCTGCTTAAATAATTTGTTTATTTCTTCTCTATCACCCAATATCCCCAGGGTTGCAGGGTAAGATTAAGGTTTGAACTGTTAAGTGTAAAATCAGCATTAGTGAACACATCTTTGTAATCGCCGTCGGCTTTACTGCCTTTGAGATTAAAAGTAACTTTTTCGGTACTCAGGTTTACGAAAACCACCACACGGCTTTTGCCTTTTTCGCGGATAAATGATAGCACTTTAGTTGGTTCGGTATTTTTCAGTTGTTCGAAAATTCCTCCGTAAGGAGCATTCCAGAGGGCTTCGTTGCTGTGTTTTAATTCATTCAGCTTTTTGTAGAAAGGCGAAAAATCAGCCAGGGCCCAGTTTATGCTATCTTTGGTAAAGAATTTCAGGCGGTGGTTAAGGCCAGCTTCCTGTCCGCTGTAAATTAACGGCATGCCTGGCAGTGTATAAGTAAGCACTGCAAATGCACTTTCGCCGGCACCGAATTTTTCCTGTGCTGTTCCGTTCCATGAATTTTCGTCGTGGTTGGTGATGAAATTCATCTGGAACGCATTTTTGGGCAGTATTGAATCCATTTTCACAACCTGGCGTGCGATTTTGTTAACAGAGTCTTTTCCCTGGGCAACATTATGCATTACATGGTGCATGCTCCAGCCGTAATTGGCATCGAATGCTTTCAGGCAGAGCTCAGGATGATCTTCGTTTTCAGCAAGCATAAACATGGGTTTCACTTTTTCGAGTTCCACACGGGCCGTATCCCAGAAATCAACAGGTACTTCACCGGCAACATCGCAACGGAAACCATCAATATCGCAGCTGGTAATCCAGTGTTTCATAGCATCGATCATAGCCGCCCGCATTTCCTTATTTTCGAAATTAAGTTTGGCCACATCGGTCCAGTCGAAAGGAGCAAGTATTTTACCTGTGCTGTCCTGCACGTACCAATCCGGATGGTCGATAATCCAAGCATTGTCGCGCGAGGAATGGTTAGCCACCCAATCGATAATAACTTTGAAACCCATTTCGTGCGCTCTGGCTACAAGGGCTTTAAAATCAGCTTCGTTACCGAATTCAGGATTAATGCCTTTATAATCTTTAACAGAATAGTAGCTACCGAGGCTTTCGGTAAATCCGTCCGGAATTTTACGATCTACAATTCCGATCGGGTGGATGGGCATAAACCAAAGGATGTCGACACCCAATTCTTTAAGACGAGGCAAATGAGTTTCAAAAGCTTTGAATGTGCCTTCGGGAGTATACTGGCGAACGTTTACCTCATAAATTACAGCGTTTTTAGCCCATTCAGGATAATTGGCTTTTACTTCAGGGCCAACAGGTTTTGTTTTACATGCAGTAAACAGAAAGGATATGCAGCAAAGCATAAGGAAGAAATTAATTAATGTTTTCATTTTTTATTGGTTTTTGGTTAATTGAATGCCGCAGAGACGCGCGAATCGTGCGTCTCTACGGCATATATTTCTAATTAATGATTTCTATCTTTAGAGGGTTTCCATCCCAGGTGAAGTTTACATACAGCCATTTCTCATCAAAAGTAGCTGTGGTTGTCGTTCCTGCAGGTATTCCTTTTTCGGCTTTTATTTTAACAGCTTTCCCGTTAAACATAATTTTTGCAGTTTTTTTGTCAGTCCTAATTTGCAGTTTCATGCTGCGGCTGTCAGGCATACCTTCCCAGGTTCCGGTTTTTGAGATTTCAATTGTCGTTTTGTTTGATTCCTGTGATCCCTTGTATGTTATCAGTTCGTATTTCCCTTCACTTAACGATTTGCTGTCGAGGCCATTATCTTCGAATTGTACAAACGTGGATTTCCCGGTAGGATAATACCTCACTATATAATCACCTCCGCTGTATTGGTCGGTGGTGGTGAGTGGTTTAGTCATAGGAATAAAACTTCCTGCTTTGGCAAAAACCGGAATATTTTCGATATTTAGCGGGAAATCAATACGCTTTTCCCCTGTGTATTCAACACCAGTATGGAAATCGAACCATTGACCTTCGGGGAAGTAAATGCTTTGTGTTTGCTTTCCTTTTTCGATAACCGGAGCAACCATCAGGTTTTCGCCCCACATGTATTGGGTTTCAGCGTTACAAGCATCTGTATCAGCGGGATACTGATAAAAAATCGGGCGCATCAATGGCGATCCTGTGGTGGCATTCTGATAGGCAAGGGTGTAGTTGTAAGGGAGCATCGCGTAGCGCAATTTCATATAGTTACGAACTATTTCCTGGGTTTTGTCACTCCAGTAAACCGGCTCGCTGGGATGCCCTGATCCGTGCGGCCTGAGGATTGGCGTAAAAACTGCAAACTGCAGCCAACGGGTATAAAGTTCATCGTCCTTCACCCCTTGTGCAAATCCACCGGCATCGGAATGAATATAACCCAAACCGTTCATTCCCATGGTTAACAATAAAGGCAGTTGTGCCTGCAATCCACCCCAGCTGCGCGAAACATCGCCTGTCCAGGGATAGGCGGCATACCGCTGCGAACCTGCAAACCCTGAACGCTGAAGGTGAAATAAGCGTGTGTTCGGGTAATTTTCGGCGTATTTCTCAAACAGCATTTTATCCCAGTAATGGCCATAAATATTATGCACCTGGTCGGCTTTGCCAATTACATGATAAATATCTGAAGGATGGCTCTCGGGTTCGCCCAGGTCGCCCCACCAGGCAGCTATGCCCATGTCAATCTGCTTTTTGTATTTTTCCCAGAACCAATCACGGGCCTGGGGTTTAAAAATATCAATCAGGCTTCCGGCTCCAAAATAGAATTGTTTGTCGATATAGGTATTGCCCAAACTATCGGTTACAAAAACACCTTTTGCCGCAGCTTCGGCATGATTGGCGACAGTATCTATCACATAAGGTTCAGTAATAAGGATGGTTTTAATGCCCTGTTTCATGAATTTTTCGATCATCCCGGCCGGATCGGGCCAGGCTTTTTTGTACCAGTCGAGTTTGCCGAGATGCCCCTGTATACTATCGCCAAACCAATAAAAATCGAGGATTATGGCATCCATCGGGAAATCCTTTTCTAGCATAAGAGTAACAATACTGTCAGTTTCTTTCTGATTGCGGTAAGCCATGCGGCTTTGCAGGTTTCCCAATGCCCAGCGCGGAGGTAGAGGCTGACGACCAGTAAGTTGTGTGTATGAATCGGAAATTCCAGGAAATGAACTTCCTGCAACCAGGTAATAACGTGCTGTTCCGCCTATGGCATTCCACTCCGTAACAGTGGGTTCGGTGAAACCAATATCAATAAACCCTTTCTGAGGATTATCGAAAAGTATGGCGTATTTCCTTGACGAAATAGTCATAGGTACTGAATAATTGAGCATAGTAGCACCATATTCATACCCATAAAACGGTCTGTTGTATAATTGAAGTTTTTTGCCGCGACGGTCCATGGGTATCGCCCGTTCGCCTGTTCCATAAACTTTTTCGCCGGGTTTCAGCGAAAAGCGTACGCCGGTATTGCCGGGATTATTGAAAAAACCACCTTCTTCGCTCAGTAAAGTATCGCCTTTAAAGATGTAGGTAAGATAAAAAGGATCGGCATGGGCGGTTATGGTCATACTACCATTTCGGAGAATATAGCCATACGGAACCTCCTCCGAAGTAAGCGAAACTTTGCCCGGTTTCATAATAACCGAATGTGAGGGATCGGCTTCGGAAATTCCTTCCGGAAAATATGTTACTTCAATAAGGCTTTCGGAATAAGGTTTTACTGCGATTTTACCTTTATCAGTGAAAACATTCCACATGGTCGGCAGCTGCTCAATGCTCACAAGCTTATGCACTTCACGGTTACCCGCTGTAGCTGCCTGAATCTTTGGCACATATCCGTTTACGGGAACAACAATATCATCGTTTTCTTTAGTTTTTCCGACAAGGGTTCCATCCTGATTTCGGAAAACATAAGCAAGCTGGTTGGCAACATCTTCAGCCCGAAGTTTGTAAAACGAGTTTATCACGAAACGGAAGGAATACAGGTTTTCGCTTTCGCGTTTCATGAGTACACTTTTATCATCTTTTCCCCAGTTACCCACTACATATTTCCAGTCGTGACCATCGAGGCTTTTATTGGTAATAACACCGGTGTGCAGATACACGTCATCCTTATAGCCAAAAAGTGCCTTATTCCCTTCGGCGGCATTATAGTATAGGGTAACTGAATCGGAAACTGAAGGGTTTGCAGGTACCAGCCATATTAACTGGGCAAATGAAACCTGGTAAACTAAAAAGAAAATTGCAATCCCTAGGAAGCGAGCTAATTTTTTCATTTTGTGGATAACTCAATAATTTTAACACTTTTAGCCGGTACTTCTATCTTGCTGAGATCCTTAATCTGGCTACCGGTAAAAATATCTTTCCCGCTTTTGAATCCTTTCAAATTTTCTTCGTAACGACTGGTGGTAATTGTTTTAAGATACTTTTCGTTGTTATTGATAATCACCATTACCGATTCCTTACCCAGGGTGCGGAAATACACGTACATGCCATCTTCCGGGATATAATGAGTTAGTTTACCTTCCTGAACTGTCTTGTTGCCTTTTCGCCAGGTGAAAAGTGCCGACATAAAATCTTTCATATCTTTTTGTTCGCTGCTCAGATTTTCGCCTGTGAACATATTTACTTCATCACCTTGCCAGCCGCCGGGGAAATCTTTCCGCTTCCCGGGATCACCTTCGAGTTTGCCCCTGTCGAGGAGTGCTTCGGTACCATAATAAATCATAGGCATACCGCGTGTGGTGGCAAGAAAAGCAAGTGCCATTTTTACATTTTCAGGGGTTTTTAAAACCGGAAAAGTACGTTCGATATCATGATTATCGGCAAAAGTTATGAGTTTGGAAGGATCGCTGTACAGGAAATCCTGCGAAAGCAATTCGTATAAACGTGCCAGTCCTGTATCCCAGCCTTCGTTTTCGGTAAAGGCTTTTTGAATAGCCATCATAAGCGGGAAATCAAAAGCATGTGTCAGGTTAGAACGGTAACCATCACTGTTTTTTTTGTTATCAAGCCAGTAGCTGATCTGTGGCGGATAATTAATCCATGCCTCACCTACTACATTAAAGTTTGGATATTCTTCACGAAGCGCTAACATCCAGTCGGACATAAATTCTTTGTCAGGATAAGGATAAGTATCCTGGCGTATTCCATCCAGACCGGCAAATTCGACCCACCATATACTATTCTGAATGAGGTATTTGGCAACGTAGGGATTTTTCTGGTTGAAATCGGCCATTGTAACATCGAACCATCCGTTAGCCATTTTCTTTTCGTCGTATTGCGAGCGATACGGATCGGTGATAACACCTCCGCGATAATTGGAGCGGGTAAATTCGGGCCACTGGTTCACCCAGTCTTTGGTTGGCAGGTTTTTCATCCAGTACGAATTGGTGCCGAAATGATTAAAAACCATATCCATAACTACTTTAATACCTTTTTTATGGGCGGCATCCACCATCTGGCGGTAGTCGTCGTTAGTGCCGAAACGCGGGTCAACTTTATATAAATCAGTTATTGCGTAACCGTGATACGAATAAGCCGGCATATTATTTTCGAGAAAAGGCGTACACCACAGAGCGGTAACACCAAGTTTCGACAGGTAATCGAGATGTTCGGTAATTCCTCTGATATCACCGCCGTGGCGACCGTTCGGATTGCTGCGGTCAGCTTTTTCGAGCATGCCGGGCATATCGTCGTTATTAGGATCGCCATTGGCAAAACGGTCGGGCATAATGAGGTACATCATATCAGCAGTTGTGAAACCAGCGCGCTTAGCCGACCCTGTCAGGCGAGCTTTAAGTTCGTATTTGTAGTTGATAAGAACGGTTTCCTTTTCCATAAAATCAATAGAAACCATACCCGGTTTAGCGCTGTTGCCGATAACCAGATCAACAAATAAATAGTCGTCGCCGGTGCTGACCGAGTTTTTTACTTTCACCCCGTTATACTCAATAACAGCTTTGGTTTTGCCAATATCTTTCCCATGAACCATCAGTTGAAGGGTGTTATTTTTCATGCCTGTCCACCAGAAAGGAGGTTCCATATGATCGATTGACACCTGCCCGAAAGCAGTACGGAAAATTAAAATGCTTATAAAAAGCAGGGAGATATTTTTCATAGTTTAGTAATTTGGTTTGGCAAAGATATAGGAAAAGAAACCATATAAAACACCGCTATTTGACGCAATCGTT
>Ga0209800_10002436_pt1 | contig 16479 bp, 13 predicted proteins | sample Higcelweek8metaG_FD_187174 | JGI IMG/M metagenome (GOLD analysis project Ga0209800, IMG submission 187174) | Freshwater pond sediment microbial communities from the University of Edinburgh, under environmental carbon perturbations - High... | ecosystem: Environmental > Aquatic > Freshwater >...
CTGCCCAAGGCTCCTGCCCGGCCGGAAGCGCTGGAGGAGATAGGCCATGCCGGCTAGGCTCGCCGTGGTGGACGATGAATCCGCCGCCCGCAAGCGCCTGGGCGAGGCCTTCACGCGGGACGGCTACCTGGTGGAGACCTTTGGCGATGCCGAGAGCTTTTTGGCGCGGCAAGCGGAAGCGGCCTTCGACGCCGTGCTGCTGGACCTGCGTCTGCCGGGCCTGGACGGCCTGACCGCGCTGAAGCGCGTGAAGGCCATGGGCGGCGATACGGAAGTGGTGCTGGTGACGGGCTTTGGCGGGCTGGAGCCAGCCATAGAGGCCATCAAGCTCGGAGCCTATCATTTTGTGGCCAAGCCTGTGCGCCTAGCCGAAATACGCAACCTCATCAAGGCCGCCTGCGACAAGGTGGCCCTGGGCCGCGCCAACCGCCAGCTGCGCCAGGCCCTGCGCGAGGAGACCGGGCTGGAGTCCATGATCGGGGCCAGCGCGGCCATGCGCGGCGTGTTCGAGCTGGTGCGCAAGATAGCCCCGGTGAACTGCAACGTGCTCATCCAAGGCGCCAGCGGCACGGGCAAGGCCCTTGTGGCCAAGGCCATCCACAAGCTTTCGCCCCGCAAGAACCGCACCTTCGTGTCCTTCAACTGCGGCGGCTTCACCGAAGAACTCATCTCCAGCGAGCTCTTCGGCTACGAGAAGGGCGCGTTCACCGGCGCCGCGGCCACGCGCGCGGGCCTGCTCGAATCCGCCGGGGGCGGCACGGTGTTTTTGGACGAGATAGGCGAGATGCCGCCCTCCATGCAGGTCAAGCTGCTGCACGTCATCCAGGAGCGGCGCATTCTGCGCGTGGGCGGCACCAGGCCCATAGACCTGGACATCCGGGTCATTGCCGCCACCAACCGCGACCTGAAGCAGGACGTGGCCGACGGCCTGTTCCGCGAGGATTTGTTCTACCGCCTGAACGTGGTGAACATCCACCTGCCGTCGCTGAGCGAGCGCAAGGAGGATATTCCCCTGCTCGCCCGGCACTTCATCGACAAGTACAGCCTGCTCTTCCACAAGGCCGTGCGCGAGGCCAGCCAGCAAGCCTTGCAGGCCCTGACGGACTATGCCTTTCCTGGCAACGTGCGCGAGCTGGAGAACATCATCGAGCGCGGCGTCGCCTTGTGCGAGGCCGAGACCTTCGGCGTGGAGGATCTGCCCTGCGAACTGCGGCAGCCAGCCGGGCCGAAAGCCCCAAGCGCCCCCCTGGTGAGCCTGGAGCAGCTGGAGCGCCAGCACATCGCCCGGGTGCTGCAGTCCACGGGCCGTAACAAGAGCCTGGCCGCGCAGATCCTCGACGTGCCCCGCACCACCCTCTGGCGCAAGCTCAAGCAATTCAAGCTGGACTAAACTGAACCGGTTTGGACGAAGCGCGAGGCTGCCGCGCGCGTAGGTGGGCAGTGTCGTGGCGGGGGCGGATCCGCGCAAGCCGAATCCGGGCTGGACTTGCAAGAGAATGTTGGGCAGCGCCGTGCCCGGCTGGAGACGAATCCGGCCCGCGCGTCTGTCGGCCGTGACAAAACAGCACTGGCAAAATGGTGCTGGCGGGCCGACGCTGTCGGCGTTCAAATGTCATGTTTCAAAACGGAACATCGTCTCCCCGCAAGAGGGACAAACTCTAGCGCATGTCGGCACGGTGCGATATTTTTTATACACAATCTCGGTATGTTGTGCGTTAAGCCGCGCCGCCGTGCACCCGCCTCAAGTCTGGCACGCATCTTGTTATCCTCGGTCCATGAAGAAAGCCCCCGCGCCTGAAAAAGTGTCCGAGGAAACCGACCCGTTTTTGAGCCTGCCCCAATGGTTCACCGAGCGCGAAGTCATTCCGCTGGAGGATCACCTGGCCCTTGTGGTGTGCCACGAGACCATGCGCGCCATCGTGGCCCTGTGCCGCGACATCGCCGACTCGCCCGCGCCCGTGCTGCTCACCGGCGAAACCGGCGTGGGCAAGAGTCTGCTCTGCCGCTTCATCCACGCCAGCGGCGACCCCTACGCGCCCTTTGTCCCGCACCTTACGGCCGGGCTTGACGAAGCCGTGCTGCTGGAGCGACTCTTCGGACCGCCGCACAAGGTGGAAGACGAAGCGCCGCAGCCGCTTGTGACGGAAGCGGCCGGAGGAACCCTGGTGCTGGAGGAGATGGGAGATTTGCCGCCACAGGTGCAAGAACGGCTCATGGCCTATTGGGACGCCGGAACCGGCGATGGGGAATGGGGACAGCAGGAAGCTGGCCGGACGGAAGCTGGCCGGAAGGAAACCGGCGGGGAGGGGACCGGCCAGGCAAAGGCCATGCGCGCCGGGCCGCTCCGCTTTTTGTGCACCACGAACACGCCCCCGGCGCGGCTGTTGGCGCCGGGAGCCTTGCTGCCCGCCTTCCTCGAACGCTTCCGGCACATCCATGTGCCGCCCCTGCGCGAACGCAAGGAGGACATTCCCGCCCTGGTGGCCTATTTTTCTCGTCTCAAGTCCTCGCGCGCGGAATCGCTCAAAGGGCTCAAGACCCTGGCCACGCGCCTGGCGGACCACGCCTTCCCCGGCAATGTGCGCGAGTTGGAGTCGTTGATGGCCCTTGAGGCCGGAGGCCTGCCGTGGCGTTGGCGCATTACTGCCGCGGGCAAGGGAGCCTGCGTGCAGACAAAGCCGAGGAAGCCGCATGGGCAGGCCAAGGGATAAAGGCAGCCGTGAATGTTGTTCCCCAACCCGGCTTTCCTGTCTCTCAATTTGCACCTGATTCTGTCGATGTTGGATGTGAGATTTCTTCTCTTGACCGGGGTGCAGGGGCAGCGTCCCTGCATTTTTCAGGCGACGCCGACGGGGAGTATGAATATGCCTCCGGCGGCCGGGGCCTGGCCGCCCCCGGACCCGGCGATATGAGGAGCCGATTGTCCCCATGACCGAGTGTGCGGAACAGGGCCCAAGCTCTGCCGCCTTTACCTCTTCCCTCCGCCTGCTCCGCGCTCCATGCCCCAATGACAATGCAGGGCCGATACGCTACGGCTAGTCCATGTCCACCCTGCGTCTTCTGCACGTCATCACCGGCCTTGGCCTCGGCGGGGCCGAGAGCTGGCTTGCGCGCTTGCTTTCCCGCCTGCCCGGCGGACAGTTCGAGTGCCGGGTCGTGTCTTTGCTTGCCCTGGACGGCGAGGCGGGCGCATTGGCCGGAGCCATCCGCGGGCTTGGCGTGCCAGTGCACAGCCTGGGCATGCGCCGCGGCAGACCCGGCCCAGCCGCGTTCCTCCGGCTAACGGGATTGCTGCGCCAGTGGCGGCCGCAGGTGGTGCAAACATGGCTGTATCATGCCGATCTGCTGGGGTTTTTGGCCACGCGGGCCAGCGGCTGCGGCGCGGCCGTGAGCTGGGGCCTGCGCAGCGCCTACATGGATTTCTCCCACTACGGCCTGGGCACGCGGCTCACGGTGCGCGCCTGCGCGGCGCTTTCCGCCTGGCCAGAGGCGGTGACCGCCAACTCCCACGCGGGCGCGGCGCACCACTTGGCCCTGGGCTACAGGCCAAAGCGGCTCGTTGTGCTGGGAAATGGCGTGGACGCCCAGCGTTTCCGGCCCGATGCCAAGGCGCGGGCGCGGCTGCGGGCGGAGTGGAGCGTTGCCGAAAGCACCCTGCTGGTGGGGCTGGTGGCGCGGGTGGACCCCATGAAGGGACACGCGGTGTTCTGCCGGGCTGCGGCGCTTGTGCTCCAACGCTTTCCAGACGCGCGCTTCGTATTCTGCGGCGCGGGCACGGAACCGGGCGCGACGGAGCTGGACCGGCTTGTGGCGGCGAACGGATTGTCGGCGGCGGTCATCCGCCTGGGAAGGCGCGCGGACGTGCCCGCTGTGGACACGGCCCTGGACGTGCTGGCCCTGGCCTCCCTGGGCGAGGGGTTCCCCAACGCCCTGGCCGAGGCGCTGGCGTGTGGCGTTCCCGTGGCTGCTCTGGACGTGGGCGATGCGCGGCGCATTGCCGGGCCGGGCGGCGTGGTGGCGGAGGCTGGGGCTTCCGGGCCGGGCGCGGATGCGGCGGCGCAGGCAAACGCCTTGGCGGATTGCCTGTGCCGGGTGCTGGGATTGGAGACGGCGGCGCGGCAGGAAATGGGCGCTGCGGGCCGGGCGCATGTGCTAGAGAACTACGAGGAAGACGCTGCGGCGGCGCGTTGGGCCGCGCATTTCACGGCCTTGGCGTCCAGGCGCTTATAGGTTTCCGATAAACTCACATCTTACTGTTTTAAAAAGTCTTTACGCTGTCGACAAGCTTCCGATAAAACGCTAAGCTTCGGGCTTTGCAACGGGTTTGAAGCGGTATCCGACGCCGCGCACGGTCTCGACCCAGTCCGCATAGGGGCCGAGCTTGCCGCGCAAACGGCGCATGTGCGTGTCCACCGTGCGCGAGGTGCCTTCGAAGTCCGTGTCCCACACGGTGTCCAGCAGCCGCTCACGCGGGAGCACCCGCCCCCGGGAGGCCACAAGCTCCTTCAAAATCTTGTGCTCCGTGGCCGTGAGACCAGCGTCCTGTCCGTCAACAAGCACGGTGTGCGCCTCGAAATCGATCTCCAGCCCCCCCTCGCGGAAGCCCTCGGCCTGGCTCTCGTGCGGGCCAGCGCGGCGCAGCACGGCCTTCACCCGCAAAAGCAGCTCGCGCGGGCTGAAGGGCTTGGCCACGTAGTCCTCGGCCCCAAGCTCCAGCCCCACGATGCGGTCCACCTCGTCGCCCAGGGCCGTGAGCATGATGACCGGCACCTGCCGCGTGCGCGGGTCCTGCTTGAGCTTACGGCAAACCTCAAGCCCGTCCATGCCGCCGGGCAGCATCACGTCGAGAAGAATCAGGTCCGGCTTCCCGCGCGAGGCCAGTTCGAGGCCGCTTTGGCCGTTGACGGCGGTGCGCACCAGATAGCCCGCGGCTTTGAGGTTGTAGGCCAGCAGGTCGCGGGTCTCGGGATGGTCCTCCACCACAAGGATGTTCTTCTGCGGCACAGGGGCCTCCGGATGGGGCGGGGTGTAAAGTTGCGGGCGATTGAAGCCGATATCAACAGTGTTGCCGGAACATATCCCCGCAGGCCCAGGCGCGCAAGCCCCGTCGGGGGAGAAGCCATCCGGCCCAGCACCAGCCGACTGACCACCGGGAGAGCGCATGTACTACCACGGATTCCAAAAGAAGTTCCCCTCCAGCAGCGCGCCCTGGACCCCAGGCGACGACCAGCTCGTGGGGCTGCTCTTTTCCAAAATCATCAACCGCACCGCGGGCAACGCCGGGGCGGAGCCCCCTGCCCTGGCCGACGAAATGGCGCACAACCTCTTCGACCTCATGCTGTACATCAGCAAGGACTTCCGCTCCTGCTAGAGCGCGGGCGAGAGGGGAAGGGGACTAGGCGACGGCGGTGAGCATGGGGCGGACGGCCCCGTAGTTCTGGGCGCAGGCGATGTACGCCGCAATGGCCTGCCGCACGCGCGAGGCCGGAGCGGCCTGCCGTTGCGCCGTTTGCTGCTGGCTTGTCTGCTGTTCGCTCTCCGGCTCGGCGTCCTGGCTTTCCTCGGCCATGGGCAGCGCCTCGCCCGCCTGGCGCGTTCCCGCTCCGGCCAGGGTTCCGTTGGCGCCATACGTTGCGGAGTCCGTCTGGCGCTCGGAAACTTGCCTGCGCCAAGCCTCCAGCATCTCCGAGCTGAAGCTGCGGCCCGTCTGTTGCGCCTCGGTCTGGGCCGTCTGCTGGGCTTCGGCCTGGCGGGCCGCGGCCGCGTCTTCCGCGCTGGCGCCGCCTGCCGCTCCAGTCTGCGCACCGCCAAGGCCGCCCTCAAGCGTGTTGGTCGCGAGGCCGGAGGCGGCGGCCCCAGCGGCGGCGCTCCAAAGCACCTGGTCAGTGGAATAGGTGATGCCCAGCGGGCCGAGCTTGAGGGAGACCCGCCGCGACTGGAGCTGCGGACGCGACGAATCCAGGGTCTCGGCGAGGCCCGTGGAGGATGTGGTTGCGTTGCCGATGGGAGCGGACATGGCCGTCTCCGGGGGTTGCCCGGGCGTCCGGTCCAAAAAAAGACCGGAAGCCGCATAAACCGCCAATGGTCCAGCAATTTACCCCAAAGCACCCTTCGGGATTGCCGCCCTCACTCCAGTGGGGGACCAAGGCAGAAGCGTCTTCCGTCCGTGGAAGCCGTGCGCGGGCCGTGTCGCCTCTCGGCAAACGGGTCATCGCGCCATGCCTATACTGTAACCAGCGCGCGTCTTGTTGGCAAGCCCTCCGGCGGGGCAAAACAGGCCGCGCCTTGCAATCGCCTTGCGAGCGGGCTACAGGAAGCCCAAACAGTAACCCCGGAAGGTGATCCATGAACTATCGCATCCTGGAGAAGAAGGTGCTGATACCAGGGCAGACGACCCTCCTGGTCATCGACGCGCCGCACGTGGCGAAAAAAGCCAAGCCCGGCAACTTCGTCATCCTGCGCACCAGCGAGAAGGGCGAACGCATCCCGCTCACCATAGCCGACTGCGACCCCGAAGCCGGGACCGTGACCATCGTGTTCCTCGTGGTGGGCAAGAGCACCGCCGAACTCAACACCTTTGAGGAAGGCCAGAGCCTGCACGACTTCTGCGGACCGCTGGGCAAACCCACACACATTGAGAAGCAGGGCACCGTCATCTGCGTGGGCGGCGGCACCGGCGTGGCCGCCATGCACCACATCGCCAAGGGCCACGCGGCCATGGGCAACCACGTGGTGGCCATTGTGGGCGCGCGCAACAAAGATTTGCTGCTTTTCTGCACCGAGCTCGGCAACTTCTGCCCCGAGGTGCTCATCGCCACCGACGACGGCAGCCAGGGCCACCATGGTTTCGTCACCGAGGTGCTCAAAGCGCGCCTGGAAGAGGACAAGGACGTTTCCGAGGTCGTGGCCATCGGCCCCGTGCCCATGATGGAAGCCGTGAGCAAGGTCACCAAGCCCTTTGGCGTCAAGACCACGGTGAGCCTCAACGCCATCATGGTCGACGGCATCGGCATGTGCGGCGCCTGCCGCTGCACCGTGGGCGGAAAAACGCAGTTCGCCTGCGTCGATGGCCCGGAGTTCGACGGCCACGAGGTGGACTTTGGCGAGCTGCGGCTGCGCCTCTCCCAATTCCGCCCGCAGGAGCAGGAATCCATGCAGTTGTTCCAGCACAAGTGCCAGTGCGGGGAGGGCAAGTAACATGAGCGCCACACCCGAAAAGAAGGCCAAAAAATCCACGCCCCGCACCGACATGCCCGTGCAGCCGCCCTTTGTGCGCATCCAGAACTATCTGGAAGTCGCCCTGGGCTACTCCGAGGCCGACGCCATGGCTGAGGCCGGGCGTTGCATCCAGTGCAAAAAACCCGGCTGCCGCCAGGGCTGCCCGGTGGAGATCGACATCAAGGGCTTCATCGGCCAGTTGCAGAAGGGCGATCTGCCCGGCGCTTACAAGGTGCTGCGCGAGTTCAACTCCCTGCCCGCCGTGTGCGGCCGCGTGTGCCCCCAGGAAACCCAGTGCGAGGGCATGTGCATTCTGGGCAAGAACCCGGACAAGACCGGCGGCGCCGTGGCCATTGGCCGCCTGGAGCGCTACGTGGCCGACACCTTCGCCGCGCGCCTGGCCGGGGGCGACGCCGCCTGCCTGCAGATCACCGGCGAGGCCGCTTGCCGCATGACCCGCGACGACCTGAAGGTCGCCTGCATCGGCGCCGGGCCGTCCAGCCTCACCGTGGCCGGCTACCTGGCCAGCCTGGGCATCAAGGTCACGGTCTACGAGGCCCTGCACGAGGTCGGCGGCGTGCTTGTCTACGGCATCCCCGAATTCCGCCTGCCCAAAGGCATCGTCCGCCGCGAGGTGGACGCCATGCGCGACCTGGGCGTAGAGTTCAAGACCAACTGGGTCGGCGGCAAAGCCATCACCGTGCAAGAGCTTTTTGACGAAGGCTACAAGGCCGTGTTCATCGGCGTGGGCGCGGGCCTGCCGCAGTTCATGAAGGTGCCCGGCGAGAACAGCATCGGCGTGTTCTCCGCCAACGAGTACCTGACCCGCGTGAACCTGGGCCGCGCGTACGACTTCCCCAACTACGACACGCCCATCTTCAAGGCCGACCAGGTCTGCGTCGTCGGCGGCGGTAACGTGGCCATGGACGCCGCGCGCACAGCCCTGCGTCTGGGCGCGAAAAAGGTCTCCATCGTCTACCGCCGCACCAAGGCCGAAATGCCCGCGCGCCTGGAGGAACTGGAGCACGCCATCGAGGAGGGCGTTCAACTGGAGCTGCTCTGCGCGCCCCTGGCCCTGAACGCCGACGAAAACAAGCGCCTCGTCAGCATGACCGTCCAGAACATGAAGCTCGGCGAACCCGACGCCTCCGGCCGCTGCCGCCCCGTGCCCATTGAAGGCGACACGCGGGAGATTCCCTGCCAGCTCGTCATCATCGCCGTGGGCACCAAGCCCAACCCCATCCTGCTCGAGGCCACGAAGGGCCTTAAGCTCAGCAAATGGGGCTACATCGACGCCAACCCCGAAACCGGGGAGACCAGCATCCACAACGTCTTCGCCGGCGGCGACATCGTCACCGGGGCCGCCACGGTCATCAGCGCCATGGGCGCGGGCCGCAAGGCCGCCAAAGAGATCGCCAAGCGTCTGCTCGGCGTGGACGCCTAAGAGAATATGCGCCGCAGTCCGGGGGGCATGATGCCCCCCGGGCCCCCTCATACCAGCAAAAAGCCCCTGCCGAGCAGACACTCGGCAGGGGCTTTTTGCTGGAAGGCGTGAAGGGGAAAAACAGGCCTGAGCGCTGTGAGCTTCACGGAAAGAAGTCCAAGGCGACGCCTATTGAACGCGCGGCTCCTCCCGCCAATTCCATGACGGGCCAAAGCTTCAAATAGAAACGTTCAAGCCGGGACAGCCAATCCTATCCAGCGTGCAGCCTGTGTCCGGGCGCGGCCAGCTCGGGCAGCATGGCGAAAGCCGTCGGCGGCATGGGGCTGGCGCAGCCATGATGGAAGGATTTGCCGCGCGCCAGACGTGTCTGGCAGTCCTGGCAAAGGGTGCCGTCCGAGGGCTCGAAGAAGCGGTCCGTGCGGTTGATGGGGCGTCCGCAGGCGGCGCAGCAGTGTCGGATCATGCGACCTCCCTTGTTGGGGTGCGATGGATGCCATTTATAATGCATCATGCGTGCCTTTCCGGTTTGTCTTATCGACAGGAAAGAGGAAGACCTTATGCCTCGCATCGGTTTTTCCTCTTGGCTCGTCGCGGCGGCTCTGCTATGCCAACAGCATGCAGCAATTCACACCCATCACCGCGGCGCCGCAAACGGTCCGCCTCACCCAGGGCGTCCGCGCCGCTGGTTGAGCCGCCAAGGTGGCTCCAGGGGACCTGGAGCGGATTCTCGCCGGCCTTTTGACAGGCCAGGACGATCGCATACTCTCGGGGCCGCGCGGCGGTGGCGAGGACGCGGTGGTGGTGCGCTTTCCGTCCGGCCAGGCCCTGGTGCAAACCGTGGATTTCCTGACACCAGTGGTGGATGACCCCTTCCGCTTCGGCCAAATCGCCGCGGCAAACGCCCTGTCCGATGTCTACGCCGTGGGCGGCGAACCCTACACGGCCATGAACGTGTGCTGTTTTCCGGCGCACACCATGGACCCGGCCATTTTGACGGCCATCCTCAAGGGCGGGCTGTCCAAAATCGAGGAAGCCGGGGCGGTGCTGTGCGGCGGGCACAGCGTGGAGGACACGGAGATCAAGTACGGGCTGTCCGTGTCCGGCGCGGTGGACCCGGAAAAAATCGCCACCAACCGGGGCCTCAAGCCCGGCGACGTTCTTTTGCTCACCAAGCCCATCGGCACCGGCGTGCTGGCCACGGCCATCAAGGCTGGCCGGCCAGGGGCCGAACAGCTGGAGGAGCTGCTGCACTTCTGGTGCGCCAAGCTCAACCGGGCGGGCGCGCAGGCCATTCGCGAACTGGGGCTCAAGGCCAGCACCGACGTGACGGGCTTCGGCCTGGGCGGGCACCTGCTGGAGATGGCCGCGTCCAGCGGCGTCACCGCCGAGCTTGTTCTGGCGGAGGTGCCCTTCCTGCCGGAGGCCCTCGACATGGCGGGCATCGGCCTCATCCCGGCGGGCAGCATCCAGAACCGCAACCACTATCTGCCGCGCGCCGCGACCGGTCCCGGGCTCGACGAGCTTCTCGTCACCCTGGCCTTCGACGCTCAGACCTCGGGCGGGCTCATCCTCGGCGTGCCGGAGGACAAGGTGGCCCTGGCCCAAGAGATTCTTACGCGGGCGGGCGACCTCGCCGTGGTCATCGGCCGCGCCGTGGCCCCGCTGGCCTCGGGCCAGGCGCTCTCGCTGATCTGACGCCCCCTGCGCACCGCTCATCTCACACTGTTCACCGGATGGTGTTCACCGCATGGTGTTCACCGCATGGTGCTCACCGCATGGTGTTCACCGCGCGCTGTTCACGCTCCGCGCCTGGCGCGCCGCGCCCCCTCCATTCGCGTCGCCGCACGTCGGGGTGAGCAGCCGCCGGCCCTCGCCAGCGCCCACAAACAGATATTGCGCGGCCTCGCATACGTGGGAGAAGCGGCTCTTTTCCGGCGCGTCGGTGTAGCGGTCCTCCCCGGACACGGCGAGCCGCCGGAAGCGCCAGACCCCGGCCATGCCCGCGATGAGCGTGCGGCAGCGGGGCGAGAGCACGAGCCCGGGCTGGCCCTCGATGTCGCGGTCCAGAGCCGCGGCCACGGCCTCGCGCCGCAGCAGGGGATCGTTGGTGTTGGTCGGCCGGGCGTAAAGCCCGCTGGCGCGCAGAATGTCATACGGCGTGCGCTCGTCGGTCTGGGCGCGGGCCATGCCCGCGGGGTCGCCCCAGATCTCCGGCGCCAGGCCGCCATAACGCGAGCGCAGCAGGTCGTTCAGCAACCCGGCAAAACGCACCATGCCCATGCTCTGCGACACCAGCTCATCCAGCAGCAGCCAGCGGCCATTGGGCAGGCGCTGGGCCAAGGCAGCGGCCGGGGTCAGGCCGAAGTCCAGGCCGATGTAAAGCGGCAGGCCGTCCACGGCATCAAGCGGGGCGGACGCCACATGGCGCGGCTCGTCGAACTCCGGGTACACGGGCAGGCCGTCCTGCACAAAGCCGTAGCGGCCGCAGTAATACACCCGCACATGGCGCGCGCTTTTGCCCGCCATGCGCCGCAGGTAGAAATCCCTTGGCAGGTGGTCGAGATTCTCGGCCCTGGGGTTGGGGATGAAGACCCCGCCCCGCTCCATGAGCCCGCCCGGCTGGCAGAAGAACTCCCAGCCATCGGGCCGGGCCTCTTCGGCCAGGCGATGCCACCAGTGGTCCGTATCCGGCGGGTTGGTATCCAGAATCACCCCGGCCCAGGAGCAGCCGCCCTCGCGGTCCGAAGGAAAGCGCTCCACGCGGTCGCCCAGGGCCTCGACCAGCGTCAGGGGCAGCTCGCGCGCCTCGTTGACCCAGGCCCCGGTGAGTTCGAGCGACAGCAGCTTGCGCGCGTCCTGGGGCCGGTCCAGGGCGCGGAAGAGCACCTCCGTGTCCAGGGTGGTGCCGTCGGGCTGGGGCAAACAAACCCGGTGCGCCATGTCCGTGTGGCTGAAGGGGCCAAAGTCGTCCTCCGGAAACCACGAGAGCCAGGTGCGCAGGGTGGTGTCCTTGAGTTCGCGGTAGGTGTTGCGCACAACGGCGAAGCGCGTGCGGCGGCGGCCCTCCGCGTCCGGAGCCTGGGCAAAGGCCTTGGCCATGAGTTCGACGGAGCAGGCCGAGGACTTGCCCGAGCCCACAGGGCCCATGAGACCGCGATACAGCGCACGCGAGGCCATGAACCGGGCGATGGTGGGCGGGGCCTTGTAGCGTATGCTGATGGATTCCGGCAGTTGGTTCGTCATGGCTGCGCAGTGTAGCACGGCTATTGCGGCTGGACAAAAACAGCAATGATTTGGCCGGTAAAAAGATGCATTTTGCGGGTTGACAACAAGCCGGACAAACAGGCGCGACCGGCCCTGCCATCCTGCCGGATCAGCGCCGGCTGAGAACGTGACCGGGAGCATGCGCAAGAAACGACGACACCCCGCCGCTGCCCGAACCGCATGCGCGCAGGCTGCGGAAAAGCAAGGCGGCCGCGCGGCTGACAAGCGCCCCGGCATGGGCTATGCTGCCGCAGGAGGAACAGGGGCATGAGCACGACGCTCAAACGATTGGCCATGAGTGTGCAGCCCTCGCTGCGCGGACGCGTGTTCGCGCTTTTGGCCGGGCTCACCATCTGCGCCTGCGCCGGAGCCACCGCCACCTACTGGCTGGCCCAGCACTACCTCTACGCCACCGACATTTTGCGCCAGGTGAACCTGAGCCAGCAGGTGGGTGCGCTCTCGCTCTCCGAGCAGCTCTCCGGTCTGGAGGCCGACGCCCTGGCCGCGCGCCAGGACCCGGTGCGCTTCAAGGATTTCAAGGACCGCGAGTCAAGCATCGCCCAGGCGCTGCTGCAGGTGCGCGCCTCCGAGCCGCTGGAGGCCGGGCGCGAAGCCATAAACCGCATGGACCAGGGCTTCCGCGATCAGGCCAAGACCCTGAACGAGCTTGTGGCAAGCCGCCCGGGCGAGGGCGCGCGGCTGGCGGCCATTGCCGCGCAGCACCGGCAGGCGGCGCAGGACGCAACGCGCGAGCTGTTCGACCTGCACACCCGCGACGCGGACCTGGGCGTTTCGGCCATGCGCTCCTTGGCGCGCACGGCCACCACGGCCTCGCTTTTCGTCATTCCGGCTGGCGCGGTGCTGGGGTTGCTGCTCGGCTGGGTGCTGTTGCGACAGGTGCTGGGGCCCATCCGGCGACTAGCCCTGGGCGCGGCGCTGGGCGCCAGCCACGCGCAGGAGGCGCAAAACGCGGACGGAACGCCCTCCGTTCACGACCCCAGCGGCGACTCCGACGAGGTGCGGGCTGTGGGCGAGCTTGTGGCCGGGCTGCTGCGTGATGTGGACGAGACCCAGGCCCTGCTCAAGGAATCGCGCGAGCATTTGGTGCAGGCCGAAAAGCTGGCCCTTGTGGGGCAGCTGGCCGCGGGCGTGGCCCACAGCGTGCGCAACCCGCTGACCAGCGTGAAGATGCGGCTGTTCTCGCTGGAGCGCAGCCTGGACCTCTCTCCGGGCCAGCGCGAGGATTTCGAGGTCATCAGCGAAGAAATCCGCCACCTGGACACCATCGTGCGGAATTTTCTGGAGTTCTCGCGTCCGCCCAAGCCCAAGCTCCAGCACGTGAGCCCCTCGGACGTGGTCGACATGACATTGGTGCTTTTGAAGCACCGCCTGGAGACCTACGGCGTGGACGTGCGCCTGCTGCGCGAGCAGCCCCTTCCTCCTGTGGATGCGGACCCGGAGCAGCTCAAGGAGGTGCTCGTGAACCTCATCCTCAACGCCTGCGACGCCATGGGCGAAAACGGGCGCATCGAAATCGCCGAGGAGAGCGGGTTCATGGACCCGCTGGGCCGCGTGGCCATTTTGCGCCTTACCGACTCCGGCCCCGGCATTCCGCAAGACATTGTGGACCGCGTGTTCCAGCCCTTCTTCAGCACCAAGGAGGAAGGCACGGGCCTGGGTCTGGCCATCGCCAAGCGCATCATGGAGGAGCACGGCGGCTACATCCACATCCGCCCCGCAGACCGGGGCCAGGGAGCCAGCTTCGTGCTGGTGCTGCCCGTCAGGGAGAACGTATGGCTCAGATCCTGATCGTGGACGACGACGCCCAGCTGCGCCAGAGCTTCGGCAAGATTCTGGAGGGCGAGGGCTTCGAGGTCCGGGCCGCGGCCTCCGGCGAGGCCGGAGTGGAGGAGGTCAAAAGCCTGCCGCCGGACCTGGTCATCATGGACGTGCGCATGCCCGGCATCACCGGCATTCAGGCCATGCAGCAAATGCGCGCGGCCTGCCCCGGCCTGCCCGTGGTCATCATGACGGCCTACGGCGGCACCGAGACAGCCATTGAGGCCACCAAGCTGGGCGCCTTCGACTACATCCTCAAGCCCTTCGACATTCCAGACATCCTGCGGCTCATCGCCCAGGCCCTCACCGCCGGGCGGCTCAACCGCGCGCGCGTGGCCATTGGCCCGGAGGACAACGCCGGGACCGAGGCCGACGACGGCAACAGCGACGCCCTGGTTGGCCAGAGCCGCGCCATGCAGGAGGTCTTCAAGGCCATCGGCCGCACGGCCCCCACGGACGCATTGGTGCTCATCCGGGGCGAGTCCGGCACGGGCAAGGAGCTGGTGGCGCGCGCCCTGTGGCAGCACAGCACCCGCGCGGACAAGCCCTTCGTGGTCATCAACTGCGTGGCCATTCCGGAAACGCTGCTGGAAAGCGAACTCTTCGGCTACGAGAAGGGCGCCTTCACCGGGGCCGGCTCACGCCGGGTGGGCAAGATCGAACAGGCTCAGCGCGGCACCATTTTTCTGGACGAGATAGGCGACATGCCCATGAACGTGCAGGCCAAGATCCTGCGGCTGTTGCAGGAACGGCAGATAGAGCGCCTGGGCGGACGCGAGACCATTCCGGTGGACGTGCGCATTCTGGCCGCCACCAACCGCGACATGGAAGCCGCCGTGGCCGAGGGCCGCCTGCGCGAGGACCTCTACTACCGCCTCAAGGTGGTCACCGTGCCCCTGCCCCCCCTGCGCGAGCGCGAAGGCGACGTGCCCCGGCTGGCCAAGCACTTTCTGGCGCGCCTGGCGCGCGAGATGGACATGCAGAACCCCGGGCTCACGCCCGAGGCCCAGGACATGCTCACCGCGCACCCCTGGCCCGGCAACGTGCGCGAGCTGGGCAACGTGCTCAAAAAAGCCCTGATCTTCTCGCGCGGGTGCCCCATGGGCCCGGAGGAAATACGCCAGGCCATCGGCCTGAACCGCGGGCCGGGCGCGGCCGCACGCAATCAGCAGGAGCCGTCTGCGGCCATGACCGACGACACCCTGCGCGCCTTCATCCGCCGGGCGCTCATGGACGAGGCGGACAACGCCGCCTACGACCACATTCTGGACACAGTAGCCAAAAGCACCATTGCCGAGGCCCTGGAGGTCACCGGGGGCAACCGCACCCGGGCGGCCAAGCTGCTGGGCCTCTCGCGGCCCACGCTCATCGCCAAGATCGAAAAGTACGGGCTCAAGGTCACCACCCAGGTGCAGTAGGCGCAGCAGCGGCCCGCGCACGAAGCCAGCTGGGCTGCGCCGGGCTGACGCCCTCTTGGACAGCGGCGCGCTTTCATCGTATGGGAGACAAACACGGCGCTGGGCCGCAGGCGCTTGCGCAAGTCCAACGCGGCCGCGCCTGGGCCGATGCACGGACGCCGGACAATGGCCTGAAGGCCTGGCGCGGCGATCACCAACCGGGAACATACACCACGACCATGACGCGCAAAAAAACACTTTCCCTGGTCCTTGTCCTCCTGCTCCTGGCGGGCGGAGGATATTACCTCGTCCAAAAGAACCGCGCCGCCAAGGAAACCAAGGTGCTGGCCACCGCCCGCGTGGAGCGCGACTCCGTGCGCCGCGTGCTGGAGGCCACGGGCATCATCAAGGCCCAGGTGGGCGCCAGCGTCAAGATCGGCGCGCGCGCCACGGGCGCCATTTCCCGCGTGTACGTGCGCGTGGGCGATACCGTGAAGAAGGGCCAGGTGGTAGCGGAGATCGACGCGCGCGAACTGCTGGCCCAACGCGCCGAGGCCGCGGCCCGGCTCAAGCTCTCCGAGGCCAAGGCCAAATTCGCGGCCATCACGTTGCCACGGCACGAGAGCCTCGTGCGCCAGGGCATGGAGGCCCAAAGCCTTCTGGACGAGGCCGTGCAAAACCACCGCGTGGCCAAGGCCGACGCCGACGCCGCCCGCGCCGTGCTCGACACCCTGGACGTGCGCATTTCCTACACCAAGATCGTCAGTCCCATCGACGGCGTGGTCTCGCAGGTCACGGCGCAAGAAGGTGAAACCATCGTGGCGGGCCTGCAGGTGGCCAACCTCGTCACCGTGCTCGACCCGGCGCGGCTGGAGATGTGGATCTACGTGGACGAGACCGACGTGGGCCGCGTGAAGCAGGGCCTGCCCGTGGAGTTCCGCGTGGATTCGCAGCCGGGCAAGACCTTTGGCGGCACCGTGGACCGCGTGTACCCCGACCCGGAGATCCGCGACAACATCGTGTATTACAAGGCCCTCGTCACCGTGGACCGCGAGGAGGCCCTGTTCCTGCGGCCAGAGATGACCACCCAGTGCAGCATCGTGGTCGACACGCGCGAGGCCGTGCTCACCGTGCCCAACCAGGCCCTCAAGTGGGTGGCGGGCAAGCAGACCGTGTTCGTGGTGGACAAAACCCAGCCCGACGGCGTGCGCCGGGTGGAGCCCAAGCTCGGCCTGCCGGGCCTGGAGCGCAGCGAAGTGCTGGAAGGCTTGGCCGAGGGCGAAGAGGTGGCCACGCAGATTGTTCTTTCCGGGCAGG
>Ga0209800_10002439_pt1 | contig 16469 bp, 15 predicted proteins | sample Higcelweek8metaG_FD_187174 | JGI IMG/M metagenome (GOLD analysis project Ga0209800, IMG submission 187174) | Freshwater pond sediment microbial communities from the University of Edinburgh, under environmental carbon perturbations - High... | ecosystem: Environmental > Aquatic > Freshwater >...
GTAAAGACCCCTTCCTTTTCCAGGTCATCTGCAGTACGGGCAATCCGGTCGGTCTTCTTGACCTTATCAATGAACGCCTCTATCTCGGCACGGCGATCAGACGTGGTCAGCTCCAGCGCCTTGGGGTGCTCAGGTGCCAGAGACATGAAGGTAGCGCCAAACAGGGTATCGGGACGGGTAGTAAAAACCCGGATCTCCCCTTCCCTGCCATCCAGCTGAAAATCGATCTCGCAGCCGATACTCTTGCCGATCCAGTTACGCTGCATGGTCAGTACCCGCTCCGGCCAGCCGGGCAGCTTGTTGGTAAAATCAAGCAGTTCCTCAGCATAATCAGTAATCTTGAAGAACCACTGTTCCAGCTCTTTCTGCACCACCTCGTTATCACAACGCCAGCAGCCGCCATCTTCAACCTGTTCGTTGGCCAGCACGGTTTCACAGGAAGGGCACCAGTTGACAAAGGATTGTTTTTTGTAAGCCAAACCTTTCTTGTACATCTCAAGAAACAGTTTCTGTTCCCAACGATAGTAGGAGACATCACAGGTTGCCAACTCCCGATCCCAGTCGTAGGACAGTCCCATCTGCTTCAGTTGGTCCCGCATGTAGGCCATATTATCGTAGGTCCAGGCGGCCGGATGGCATTTGTTCTTGATGGCAGCATTTTCAGCAGGCATACCGAAGGCATCCCACCCCATCGGGTGCAGCACGTTAAAGCCGCGCATCCGCTTGAAACGACCCACCACATCACCAATGGAATAGTTGCGGACATGCCCCATATGGATACGACCGGAAGGATAAGGAAACATCTCCAGCAGATAGTATTTCTTTTTTGAAGGGTCTTCAGTCACCTTGAAGGTCTTCTGAGCCTCCCACTGTTTTTGCCATTTTGCTTCAACTTCCAACGGATTGTACTTATGATCTGCCGACATCAGCTACTCCTCACGGTATGATTTCTTCATATAATTTAGTTGCTCGTTCTACGTTGTCAGATTAGCATTGATGCTGAAACCTTTAACCCCTCCCCGCTCCCCTTACCTAAGGGGAGAGCCTTTAAAACCTCCCCCTTATGAAAGGGGGATTGAGGGGGTTAAGGTTTACTGTTTTGAATGTGACAAAGCAGAATTAATAGCCACCACATTCAAGAATTGCCTGACTTACACCCGGCAGCGGCACCACCCGGTCAACACAACCGGTCGCAAACGCCTCACGGGGCATGCCGTAAACCACGGCACTGTCTTCAGACTCAGCCAGCACCTGCCCTCCCCGCTCTTTTACCGTCACCACCCCTTGGCTACCGTCATTACCCATACCGGTCAAGACCACCGCCAGCATGCGGGAGCCATAGATCGGCGCGCAGGAAGCAAACAGTACATCTGCAGAAGGGACATAGCGATCACTGGCATCAGGTGCAACAACCCGCGCTTTGATAGTGGCCCCGGACTCCTCCAACCGCAGATTGCAACCGCCAGGAGCGATCAGTATCAGTCCTGGCTCAATCTTGTCTCCATCGCAGGCCTCACGCACAGCAAAGGGCGAGGTTCGATTAAGACGATCGGCAAAGGCACGGGTAAAACCGTGGGGCATATGTTGGGCAACCACCACGGCAAAGGGATAGCTTTTATCAAAGGAGCTGAAGATTCCTTGCAAAGCAGGAGGACCACCGGTTGAAGAGGCGATGGCCACCAGTTCCAGCGAACGTTTACCAGCGGCTTGTTTCAGTTTGCTCGGTACTTCCCGTCTGGGCGGCAGTTCCGGTAAACGGATTTTTTTACTCAGCATACTCACCATCACCTGCTTGACCTTCCACTTCAGATCCTGTTCAATACTGCCCAATTCAAGGGCATTACCCTGAACCGGCTTGGCGACAAAATCAAGTGCCCCCATTTCAAGGGCTTTAAACACCTTGTCAGCATCTGATAGAGCGCTGATAACCAGTACCGGCAGATTAAAACGGTTATTCAGAATCCGCAGCAGCGTAAAGCCGTCCATCCTTGGCATCTCAAGATCAAGGGTGACCAGATCCGGCTTCAGGGCGATAACCTGCCGAATCCCCTCTTCACCATCAACGGCATAACCGACCACCTCAACGCCAGGTATCCCCTCCAGTATCTTGCTGATACTGCGTCGACTATAGGCCGAATCATCCACCACCAGTATCCGGGTCAGTTTCATCAAATCACCCCGGCAGAACCGACCGGCTTCTGATACACCATGTCATTTTTAAAGTGGCGCAGATTAAACAACGTAGTGATATTCATCAATGATTCCGAATGTCCTAACAGCAGAAAACCTGACTCACGCAGAGCCCTGAAAAACGATTCCACCACTTTTTTCTTTACCGCCTGATCAAAGTAAATAATCACATTACGACAAAAGATCAGGTCAAAACTGCCAAGCATCTTCATTCTGGTACTGTCCAGCAGATTCAGGTGGCTGATGGTAACCAGGTTCCTGACATTGTCCATCACCCGATAGCTGCCATCCGGCTGCGGAGTAAAATATTTGGTACGAAAATAATCACTGGTGGCGCGGAAGGCCGATGCACTGTAGATCCCCCGCCGGGCATGCTGCAGCACCCGTTGACTGATATCAGTACCGATAATCTCGATTGACCAATCGTGCAGACTCTCCAGCTCAAGCAGCAGCATGGCAATGGTGTACGGTTCCTCTCCGGTGGAACAACCGGCGCTCCAGACCCTTATCCGCCGTTTCGGCTCCTTTGCTCCCCTGGCAGCAGCACAAATCTCTGGAATAATCTCTTCAGTAAAGGCCTTAAGCTGATATTCTTCCCTGAAAAAATAGGTTTCGTTAGTGGTCAGGAGATCCATGATCTCCTCCATCTCCTGCTCCCGTTTGCGATTAAAGCGTAAAAACTGGTAATACTCACGAAACGATTTAAGTTGATGAGTGACAAGGCGACGACCAAGTCGTTTTTCCAGCAGATAGGCATTATGGTCGTCAAACCAGAGTCCGCTATGACTGTAGACCAGATCCCGCAGCAGCCGGAAATCCTCATCGGACATCGTCAATTCTTGATCAGGCGGACACATCTTCAGACCGTACCGATCAACGATATGATCTCGGCTCTGACAAGATCATGTTCCTCATGCCCAAGTGCCATCTGCAGTAATGACAGCTTCTCATATTCAGGAAAAGCACTACAGGCCCTGACCGCCGTAATCCTGACATCCCAATCCGGATGGCAGAGGATATGCTGCATCCAGGGGGCCAGTAGCAAATGATTGTGACGATATAAAAGCTCAACAGCCCGTTTCAAAACCTCACCGTCACGCTGGCCCAGGCCGCACGATACAGCCTGCAGTCCCCGATCAGAATCGAGCAGTTCCAATGCCTCCAGACAGGCGAGCTGCACCACCTCGTCACTCTGTTCCCAAAGCATCAAGATGTCTGCCAGAGCATCATCTCCGGCAATTTGTACCAGACTACGCAGAGCCGCAGCCTGTACCCAGGAATCCCTATCCACCAGAGATAAGCGAAGCGCCGGAACAGCCGCAGTGTCATGGCAGTCCCCCAACGCTTCTGCTGCAGCTATACGAACATCTGGATCTTCATCAACCAGCGCCATGATCAGATGAGGACAAGCGTTGGTGTGTCCCAATGTTCCAGCGGCTCTGGCTGCAGCCTCGCGCACCGCTGCATCCTCATCCTTCAGTAAACTGGCAATATGCTGTTCATCATGCAGTGCTGCAAAAAGCTGGGCAGCGCCTTTACGCTGTTCACTATCCGCTGCATCCGCCATCTGACAGGCAGCAGCAGTAATCAGATCCGGTGCAACATCTGCATAACGTCGCAATGCAGCAAGTGCTGCTTCACGTACAGCTGCATCTTCATCGTGCAGTAATCCGGCAACCAGTGTTGGCAATTCAGCATCATTAAGTCTGGCTGCTGCAGATGCAGCGGCGGCACGTACCTCCGGGACGCTGTCACACAGTCCACAGCGGATGGTTGCTACCACCTGGCGGTCCTTTTGTCCCCCCAAAAAGCTGCATACCGCTGCACGTTCAGCCGGATTTGCCGTTTCAGGGAAAAAGGTGATGGCTGCCTTGATAGCCTGATCGCCCAACGCAACAAGGGCCTGTTGTGCATCTGCAGCCAGCCTCTCGTCAGTAAGCGCATGAAACAGCAACCTGACTCCACGAGAATCGGCCATATAGCCCAGAATGGCGATAACCGCATCACGCATGACTGGACTGGCAGAGGAGAACAGGGTAGTCAACTGATCAAGCAACCCCTGATCAATCAAAACAGACAACCGATCCCTGACCCTGTCTTGCTCAGCCGGGTCAAGACGCGGCAACACCTTTGCCAGTGAGCTGACTGCAGCCTGACAGACACTGGGGAGAAGGGACAGCACCCCCTCAAGCAACAGCTCAACCGCTTCCTGATCACCACCAATTTTACCCAGGCACTCATACACCGCCCGACGCAGGATATCCTGATTGACGAGCTGTCTGATAATTGGAGGCAGGGGACCGGAAATACCGATTTTACCCAAAGCTGCCAGTAGATTAAAACGGAAAAACTGTTCCTGATTCTGTTCAAGATGACGCACCAGTTCAGGAACCGCCTGAGCATTACCGGCCGTACCAAGAGCTTCTGCCGCAGCAGCAGCCACATTGCAGTCAGGGTCAGACAACGCCTGAATCAACGCTTGCTGAGCCTGATCCCCCCCCAGACCTCCCAGGGCATCCACCACCAGTTTACGCAAATCATGGTCTGTATCATGCAGATAATCCAACAGTACCGGCACAACCCGGCTGCCAAGCCTGACCAGCAATTCTGCGGTAGCATTACGCAGTCCGGCATTTTCTTCGTCACGTAACAGGGCGATCAGCTGATGGATATCCCCGTGATCAGGTTGAGCTGCCAGCACCACCTCAACAGCCTGTTTACGTACACGCCAGCTGCTATCTCCAAGGGCGGCAAAGAGTGTCTCACGACTCTTTTGAAACGGAACAAAACGCTGCTCTTCGACCCTGCGATAGCGGATCTCTTCATCATGATCTGCAGATACGGTGTGACTCTCAGGTGTTACCATGCAGTAAAGCCTCCTGAACCGGTCCCTGATGACGCAGCTGTTCTGACGTCATAAAAAGCAGGTCAATATCAAGCACCAGATAGAGCCGCTGATTGCAAAGACAAACCGCAACCAGATACTCGGCTCCAATCCCTTCAACCATATCCGTTGGCGGCGTCAGATCCCGCACCGGCACGGTTACCACCTCATCAAGATCATCAACCGCAAGCGCCACCTGACGGCCTGCTACAGATACAATAATCAGCTTGCCCGGTCCACCGGGACGGGGCAACATGCCAAAACGTGAACGTAGATTCATGACCGGAATGACCTGACCACGCAGATTGATCATGCCATCAAGAGTACTCTTCTGCAGTGGAAAACCGGCAAGTTTCTGAGGGAGTACGATCTCTTTAATCCGCATAATATCAATGGCAAACAGGTTTTCACCCATCAGAAAACCGGCCAGCTGCAGCTCCTGAATCGCGGCATCCATTTAAGAAACCTCACCGAGAGCAGTATCAACCACCTTGCAGATATCCAGAATAATCACCATCCGGCTTCCGGTCCTGCCAATACCTGAGACAAATTCACGGGCAACCCCTTCAAGTATTGTTGGAGTAGACTCAAAGCTCCCTGCCGCTATCTTTACGACATCCGTTACCCGATCAACCCGTAGACCATGCAAGCCTTCACCACAGCGGACAATAATAATCCGCTCCTGACTGCTGTCATAGTCCAGTTGCATGCCAAGTCGTCTGCGCATGGCAAATATCGGCACAATTACACCACGCAAGGAGAGCACTCCATCAACAAAGTCGGGGGTCCGGGGTACTTCGGTCAACTCACGTAGTTTAATGATCTCCTTGATCTCCATGATGTTGATACCGTATTCTTCTTGACCCAACCGAAAACAGAGGAACTCCTCATATACAACTTCTGAGGCCTCTGTCGACTCCTGTCGGTCAGGCAGCTCTTCAGCAACGTCTCCAGCAACATGATCCAGCTCTCTGCCCAAAAGAATGCGGGTCAGGGGATCAAAGCGTGAAACCGGTGCCAACGGGCTGACCGTTACCGGATCAGGAAAAGAGACCGGCTCTGTTAGTGATGCAAACCGTTCCTCTGGCAGATTTTCAGGCACGGACAGGGCCGGAGACGTCTCAGAATCTACCTGGAATTGCAACGGTACCGGTGCGATTACCCCGACCTCCCCGCCAGCAGCTTCCAGCCTTGATTTCGTGCGAATCTTTGCCAGTTCCATCAGAGTAATACCTCATCACGTACTTCCTGAATGATAGCAGCATCAATAACCGCAGCGTCATTACCATAGCCCACCAGAAGCGCATTGGTTGCCACCGTGTTGATCCGGCGCGGAACACCGGCTGACAGTTCATAGATCGCCTGGACCGCATCCGGGGTAAACAGGCCAGCACTACCGCCAGCAGCGGTGATCCTGAAATCCAGATAATCCATGATTTCCTCAAGCGAGAGAGGTTTAAGATGAAAATGCAGTGATATCCGCTGCCTGAGTGGTTCCATCGGCTGGTATTTAAGCAGGTCACGCAACTCCGGCTGCCCCATTATCAGCACGCTGAGCAGGTTATGGTCATCCAGCTGGTAATTGGTCAATAACCGGATTTCGTCAAATACTTCAAGTTCACTGATGGTCTGGGCTTCATCAATCACCAGCACCGGACAGATTCCGGCACGGTAAAGGTCGTAGAGGGTACCGGTGATCTGACGCAGCAGATCATCCTTGCAACGGGCAGGTTCTGCTATCTCAAAACCGTGGGCTATCGTACGCAAGAATTCAAGTGTCCCCATGCGGGGATTAACGATCAGCACAAAACGATACCCAGAGCCACAACGATCCATCAAAGCCCGGGAAAGGGTGGTCTTACCGCAGCCCACCTCACCGGTTAGCAAGGCTATTTCCCGATCTTCAACCGCATACTCCAGCCTGGCCAGCGCTTCTTCATGCCCTTTGGAAAGAAACAGAAAGCGGGGGTCCGGGGTTTTACCGAACGGTTTTTCCTTCAATCCAAAATACTGCTTATACACCGTTAAACCCCACCACTGCGCATGGTTTCAGCAATAATACCCCCCACATCCAAAACAAGAATAGTCCCCTGATCACCAAGATCAGCGGCACCGGAGATACCCCGTAACGCTTTGAATGCAGTCCCCAACGGCTTGATCACAATATCCTGCTGCCCCAACAGATCATCCACCACAATCCCCAGCCGCTTTTCAGCTGCTCCAACCACCACCACATATTGATCACCAGGGCAGATTCCGGTCCGCGTTATCCTGAACAACTGTTCCAGCCTCAAAAGAGGCAGGGTATGTTCACGCAGGTTGATGACCTCTTTACCTTCAACGGTTTTAATATCCTGAGGAGACAGTATCATGGATTCAACCACTGCTGTAATCGGGATGGCATAGGTACGCCCGGCACAAAAGATAACCAACGCCTTGATGATGGCCAAGGTAATCGGCAAAACAATGGTGAAACGTGATCCCTGCCCCAGCTTTGTCTCAATATCCACCATGCCCGACACAGCAGCGATATTATTGCGCACGACATCCATCCCGACCCCACGGCCAGAGACATCGGTAATCTTGTCTGCAGTGGAAAAACCGGGCAGAAAAATCAGGTCCAGCGCTTCACGATCTGACAAGCTGTTTACATCCTGCACCAAGCCTTTGGACAATGCCTTCTGCTTGATTTTTTCAAGATCTATGCCGCCACCGTCATCCTGCACCTCAATCACAACATGGTTCCCCTTCTGGAAAGAGGAAAGGCGCACAACCCCACGTTCATCTTTGCCTGCAGCAAGGCGCTTTTCAGGCGATTCAATGCCGTGATCAATGGCATTACGGATGATATGCATCAACGGATCGGCAATATCTTCCACAATCAGCTTGTCCAGCTCGGTTTCAGCCCCAAACATCTTCAGGTCAATCTTCTTGCCCTGTTCACGGGATATCTTACGGACAATACGGGACATCTTCTCATATAGTTGTCCCACCGGAATCATACGGATATCCATAACCCCTTTTTGCAGGTCGGTCAGACGTCGTTCCAATCCCTTGGCCGCCTTTCCAAGGTCAATCGCCATTCGGGAGAAACCTTCAGAACGCATCCGGTTGGCAATGGAGGCAATGGAGGAATGGGCCAGTACCAACTCACCCACAATGTTCATCAGCTCATCCAACTTACCGATATCCACCCGTACGGTACGACTCATACTTTTTGCTGAAATGGAATCATCCAGAGCGCCTGATGCAGTCCCCTCTGCAACAGGAGGTCGTAACGGTGCTACCGGTACAATCGGTGAGTGCGATACATTGTCCTCAGGATGTTCTGCTCTTTCATCAGGTAAAACTACTGCCTGTGGCGTATTTGAAGCGGCACCGGCAGCAAGTATTGATACGTCCAGATGTTTTAAAAGGTCTGATAATTCCTGTTCATTACGGTCACTACCGATCAGCAGATCAAAGTCAATATGGGTTTCAATCTTGTCACCAACGCTTGGCAGGGTGCTGATCACCTCGCCGCACCCTTTCAGGATATCGGTCAGTTCTGAAAGCCCTTGATCAAAGGTGGTCAGTTCAAATGACGCATGCACCACGTAGATGTGACGCCCTTTGGAACAGTTTTCCTTAAGGCGGTGCTCTTCATATTCGGTAAGCGCTCCCATTAACGATGCTGAAAGGCCCAGCTGATCAAGTAAAGGGAGTTCAACCACCGGTTGTGCAGGATTCAGACAGGCGGAAATAGCAGCAGCATGGGCAGTGGCAGCTGCCTGATGCTGATCCAGGGTGCCATCCATACAGGCATGCAGCAGGGTGGTCAACAGCTCTACGGAAGAGAAAAGCAGCTCCATAACTGTGGCGGAAAGAGAAACCTTGCCCATTCTCAGCCAGTCCAGCAGGTTTTCAGCATGGTGGGCAACTTCGGAGATGATCGAAAAACCGAACATTCCCGCCAGCCCTTTCAGAGAATGGGCTCCACGGAAGATGGCGTTCAGAAGGTCCGGCTCCCAGGCTCCCTTTTCCGCCATATCGGCAAGATCAGCCAGCTGGGTGCTCAGTTCCTCAACAATTTCCTCAGCTTCTGCCAGAAAATCACGTGCTGCGTCAGATGATGGAAGGGGGGAAGCACTCATAGAAATCTTTTTACAATCTCAAGTAACTGTTCAGATTTAAAAGGTTTTACCAGATATTCATTGGCACCGAGTGTCAGTCCCTTTTCAATATCCTTGCGACTGCCTTCAGTGGAGATAACCACCACCGGCACCTCTTTATAGATTGGATTGTTGCGAATAAAGCTAAGCAGCTCAAGCCCGTTGATGTCTGGCATATTGATATCGGTCAGCACCAGATCAATCTGCTCACGCGGCAGCATACGCAAGGCTTCAAAACCATTCGGGGCCTGTACAATGTTGATCTGGCCCAGGGTCTCAAGGGTTGAAACAAGCAGAGAACGCATGGATGTTGAATCATCAACTATTAATATGGTGAAAACCTTCACAATACCAGACTCCTTAAAAGCTGTCCGCATGAACAGCTGTCAGTTCAGCTGCAAATGATCTTTCAGAAGTATCAATAGCGCGTTAAACAGATCTCCTTTGACCTCTCCACGCCTCGGTTTGATAAAGCAGGGGTATCCCAGTTTGGAAAGCTCCTGTACAGCATCAGCATGATGAAAATCAGATATGGCAATCACGGTGATCGTACGGAAATTCCTGTACAGTAACTGAATCAGCTCAAGTCCACCCAACACACCGGTGCCATCCATTTTCGGCATGATCAGGTCCACCAGTACCACCGGACAACTACCGGAACGGAACAGACCATCGATCTTGACCAAGGCCTCTTCACTCCGGGTAAGCGTTGCAACATCAAACCACTGTTGCAACTCCTCAGCCACTGCCGTAGCCATGGCCGGGTCATCATCAACAATCACCAGTGGCGGAAGCGTCGGCTTGGTTTGTGGTTCCGGTACGGGTGGTTGCCTGGGTTCTTCCACCGGATCCCGTCCTTCATCGGCCCCCAGATCATGTTGTAACCGCACTCCTTCAGCAACCAGCTGATCAGCTCCACTTTCACCAAGTTCAAGAATCAGCTGCACCGGATCAAGGTAGGCCGCATCGACCGTTTCCACCTCCCGTTGGGAGAAATCAAACTCCCCCTCAATCCAGGCAAACAGCGTCATCAGTACATTGCTGATCTGTTCCCTGACCGTTGTCTCTATCACCTGCAGATCAACACGAAAACGATTATGCAAAATAGTGCCGATCCGCTCCCGGAATTGCTCCTGCTGTTGGATCACCAGGGCCTGCTGCACCATTTCGGGTGCCACGGCACCGCTACGAATAAGTAATTCCCCCAGGCTTTGCTGAAATCCGGTTGAGGTCCCCCTGACCAGCAGACCATCACGAAAATAAAGCACCGCCTCCCGACCACGGCTCTTAAGGGTCAAGATACCGGTACGACGGCTCACCCCGACAATCTGCAGGATCTCGTCAAGTCCCAGTTCTTCCAGTTTTCCATGCAGTCCGCTCTGCATCTGCACGTCAGTTTCTCCTTACTTGCAACATGGTACGCTAAACAGAGGATAAATGATAAACTACGGCGTGATCCGAGTAAAGCCATATCACTGTTTAGGGGGTTTTCTTTCCCTGCCATCAGGCAGCTTTCTCTCCCTGCCACGGAACAACAGCCTGAACGGTGTCCCTTTGAAACCAAAGGCATCCCGAAAACGATTGCCCAGATACCGTTGGTACGGCGTCAGCACCCCATCAGGCTGGTTGGTAAAGATGGCAAAGGTAGGCGGCTTAACCGCCACCTGGGTGGCAAAGTAAAACTTAACCCGACGGGCGTGATGCAGTGGAGCATGATGCGCCTCCACCGCTTCTTTAAAGACACGGTTCAACTCTGAGGTGGTAACCCTGCGGGCATACTGCTCTGCCACCTCTGCAGCCTCTTCCATAACCTTATGAATCCGCTGACCGGTCTTGGCTGAGACAAACACAATAGGTGCAAAGGCCAGAAATTTGAACTCATACTGGATCTGCTCCACAAACTTGCCAACCGTCTTGTTATCCTTTTCCAGAGTATCCCACTTATTGACCACAAACAGGCAGGAACGACCAGCCTCATAGACATAGCCGGCAATATGTTTATCCTGCTCAGTGATACCATCTTCTGCATTCAGCACAATCAGCACCACATCAGCCCGGTCAATGCTCTTCAAGGCATCAACAACACTGTATTTTTCAAGCTTCTGGCTGGTCTTGCCCTTACGCCGGATACCGGCCGTATCAATCAGGCAGTAACGTTTCTTGTTGCAGGTAAAAAAGGTATCCACCGAATCGCGGGTCGTGCCGGCAACAGGGTTGGCCACCACCCGCTCGAACCCCAGCAACCGGTTAACCAGCGAGGACTTGCCAACATTGGGGCGCCCCACCACCGCGATTGAGGTTACCTCATCTTCGCCCGGAAGCGGATTATCCGGCAACAACTCCTGGATCTCATCCAGCAGATCACGGATACCGCGATTATGGGCAGCCGAGATGGTGTGCATGTTGTCGATACCCAGGGCATAAAACTCGGCAGCCTCGTTCTCGACCTTCTCACCATCCACTTTGTTGACCACATAGAAGACCGGCTTATCCACCCGCCGCAGCATAGAGGCAACCTCGTTATCAGCCGGTGTCAGGCCCTGCTTGGCATCCATCAGAAACAGGATTACATCAGCCTCTTCCATGGCCAAAAGCGACTGTTCACGCATCTGCTGCAGCATCCGGTCTTCAGTGACCGGTTCAAACCCGCCGGTATCCACCAGGATAAACGGTTTGTCATAACGCTCCACCACCGCGTAGTTACGATCACGGGTCACACCGGGCATATCATCAACAATCGCCCTGCGCTCACCAACGATCCGGTTAAACAGGGTTGATTTGCCCACATTGGGACGGCCTACAATTGCTACTATTGATTTCATTCGTATTCTTTCTCAGTTCTATTCAGAACATATGCAGCTGATCCCGCCCTTTTTCAGTCAGGCGATATTTTTGCAGGCGGCTGTTAGGCTTATCGGGAATGGTCATTTCAATAAAGGCTGCGGCAAGTGCCGGAACAAGATAACGCTCACGAAATGACTTCCGGTCATGCAACCCCAGGCTATTCTGCATCTGTTCACGGGACATCTCTGCCACCAGCACCTGCAAAAGCTGCCTGACTTGGGGGGTTACTTGAGGGGCAACTTGGGGGGTGGACGGTAATTTCACAAGAGCCTGTGCCACCATTGTCAGCATAAACTCGATAAATACTGACGAATCTCCCTTTTGAGTGCTTTCATTCAGTGCCGCATAATACGTCTGCTGATGTTCGTACACCAGACTTTCAACCGGAATATACGCAAACAATTGATTCCAACGGCTCAGAATCAGGGTTTGCCAAAGCCGTCCCAAGCGGCCATTGCCGTCTGCAAAAGGATGGATAAACTCAAATTCATAATGAAACACAGAACTGCTGACAAGCGGATGATCCGGGGTTATCTGTATCCATCCCATCAGATCCTGCATTAAAGACGGCACTCGTCCAGCAGGAGGTGCCATATGGATAACCTCGGCGCCAGCCATCACCCCTACCCCGCCCGAACGGTACTGTCCTGATTCATCTAACAAACCCTGCATGATCACACCATGGGCAGACAACAGGTCTTCTTCTTGCCAAGGACACCACTGCAAAAACAGGTCATAGGCCTTGATGGCATTACGTACTTCCAAAATCTCACGGGGCGCAGCAACAACCCGCTTGCCTTCAAGAATAGCAGTGATCTGTTCCTGACTGAGCGTATTCCCTTCTATTGCCAGCGAGCCCTGAATGGTACGGATACGGTTAATCCGCCGTAGACGAAGCGAACCTGCATCTGCAACAAGTGCGGATAGCTGCCCGATCATCTCGCTGATTTCGGCAACCAGAGAGACAATGGCAGAGGTAATAGTATAAGGCGGGGCGTAGAGTCTGCCCATTACCGTCTCCGCTATCCAAATCTACTCGTATCCCAACTCTCTCAGCATGGCGGTCCGCTCGGTCCAGCGTTCCTGCACCTGCACAAATAACTCCAGATACACCTTGGTTCCCAACAACCGTTCGATATCACGACGGGCCTGCTCACCTATTTTTTTGAGCATGGTCCCTCTTTTGCCAATGATGATCCCTTTATGTGAATCACGTTCCACCATGATGGTGGCATTAATTGCCACCAACCCGTTTTCCCGTTCGGCAAATGCCTCCACCACAACGGCAGTACCATAGGGCACCTCGCGGTTGGTCAGGCGGAAGACCTTTTCACGGATCAGCTCTGCCACAATAAACTTCTCCGGCAGGTCAGTCAGGATATCATCCGGGAAGAGCGCCTCACCTTCCGGCAGGTGCTCCCGCACCAGGTCCACCAGGCGTTCAATATTACTACCTGATTGGGCGGAGATCGGGATGATCTCCGGGAAATCATAGAGGCGGGTGTAGCCTTCAATAACGGTGAACAGTTTTTCTTTAGGGGTGACCTGATCGATCTTGTTCAGGACCAGATAGATCGGTGCTCCGGCCTTTCCACAGATATCCTTGATGAATGCTTCTTCAATCTTCTGTGTAGCATCCACCACCAGCAGCATCAGATCAATCCCGGTTACCACAGTCATGGCGGCATCCACCATGGCCCGGTTGATCCGTGTACGGGCGGTATGGATACCAGGAGTGTCCACAAATACGATCTGGCTGGTCTCATCAGACAGGATGCCACGGATCACATTGCGGGTGGTTTGGGGTTTGTCCGACACCGCCACAATCTTCTCCCCAAGAATCCGGTTAAGCAGGGTGGACTTGCCCACATTGGGACGGCCGATAATAGAGACAAATCCTGCTTTGTAGCTTGTATTTTCCATAGCTTTACCACTCATTTCTGAAGCAAGGCTTCCAATGCCTTGTCAAGCTTGTACTGGCAAGCCAGTTCTATCAAACGTTTTCTATCAAGAGGTACAGATGTTAATAATTCTCGGATATCCATCAGGTCCCTGGGGCCGCCTGCCTGAAGTTTTAACAGGACCAGGTATTCAGGCGACACAACAGGAAGTGCACAGCCAGCCAGATCAATCTGAATACTTGCCTTTACCGCATCAGACTCAAGTTTTCTGGTCACCACAATAATATCAAGATGTTCAGCCCTGATCAGGTACGGTACTGGATCATCAAAACCGCCTTTGAACAGTTCTGCTGAAATACCTGCTGCACGTAAGGCATCAACCAGACGGACACGATCTTCTGGTTGAACAAGCAACAATAGATCAATATCCATGGTTGCACGAGGGGTTGACCAGGCTGAAACCGCCAGACCACCGATAAGGGCGAAACCTGATATCAGGCCTTGCGCCTGTAGGCCTGTCAGCAGTTCAGTAGTTTTTTTGAGCTGTTCCAGTAGCATCGGTTTCTTTCAGTGCCTGTTTGCCTGCAGCATGCAGTTGCACACACAGATCCGACAACTCAAGGGCCATTAACAGTCGCTCAGACGGAGAACATCTCCGCATCTCATCCTGCTGTGACTGACGAACGTCTGCAATATTTTGAGAAAATGCCATTGCCTAGTTCTTTCCGCCCCAGGTATCCCGCAGGGTCACAACTCGGTTAAAGACCGGTTTACCCGGCTGCGAATCCTTCTGGTCAGCGCAGAAATAGCCCAGACGTTCAAACTGGAAGCTCTGACCAGGTGCTGCATCCAGCAGTGATGCCTCAACCCGGCACTGGGGCAAGGTCTGCAGAGATTCAGGGTTCAGGAACTGCTTGTAATCAGCCCCTCCCCGATCAGGGTTGGCATCGCTGAACAGACGATCAAACAGACGGGCTTCCACGGTTGCAGCATGGGGAGCTGAAAGCCAGTGGATCACTCCTTTGATCTTACGACCATCAGAGGTCATCGGCCCATTGGTGGAGCCGGGATCATAGTCGGCATGCAGCTCAACCACCCTGCCCTGCTCATCCTTGATCATACCAGTACATTTAATCACGTAGGCATATTTTAGCTTAACTTCGCCGCCAACCGTCAGGCGATGGAATCCCTTGGACGGGTTCTCCATAAAATCATCAGCATCAATAATGATTTCTTTTGAGAACGGTAGCTTGCGTGTACCTAATTCAGGCTTTGATGGATGGTTTGCCACCTCAAACTGATCCACCTGATCTTCAGGATAATTATCAATGATCAGCTTGATCGGGTGCAGCACTGCCATGGCCCGCCGGGCATGTTCATTCAGGTCATTTCTGACACAATCCTCCAGCAGCTCATAGCCGATCCAGGCATCACTGCGCCCCACCCCGATCCGGTCACAGAAGGTACGGATGGCTGTCGGAGTAAAACCGCGGCGTTTCAAGCCCATGATGGTGGGCATACGCGGGTCATCCCAGCCATTAACCAGCCCGGTCTGCACCAGCTCCTGCAGCTTGCGCTTGCTCATCACCGTATAGGAGAGGTTCAGACGGGCAAACTCGTATTGGCGCGGTTTTGACGGCACCGGCAGGTTTTCCAGGAACCACTCATACAGCGGGCGATGGGACTCAAACTCCAGGGTACAGATGGAGTGGGTGATCCCCTCGATGGCATCGGACTGGCCGTGGGTAAAGTCGTACATCGGATAGATGCACCAGGCATCACCCACATGGGGGTGGCTGGTATGCAGGATCCGGTACAGCACCGGGTCACGCAGGTTCATATTGGGGGAGGCCATGTCGATTTTGGCCCGCAGCACTTTCATACCATCAGGAAACTCACCAACCCGCATCCTGCGGAACTGATCCAGGTTTTCCTCCACGCTACGACTGCGGAACGGTGACTCCTTACCTGCTTCGGTCAAGGTACCGCGATACTCTTTCATCTGCTCCGGGGTCAGGTCATCAACGTATGCTTTACCATGCTGAATTAGGGACTCTGCCCACTGATAAAGCTGCTCAAAATATTCTGAAGCGTGGTAGAGGTGCTCACCCCAATCAAACCCCAGCCAGCGCACGCTTTCCTTGATCGACTCAATATATTCGGTCTCTTCCTTGACCGGATTGGTATCATCAAAACGCAGGTGGCACTGACCACCAAAGTCACGGGCCAGACCAAAGTTAAGACAGATCGACTTGGCATGACCGATATGCAGGTAGCCGTTGGGCTCAGGTGGAAAACGGGTCACCACGGTCTGGTGCTTGCCACTGGCAAGGTCGTCACTGACAATGGTACGCAGAAAATTTGCTGTTGGGGTGTTGGTTTCAATACTCATGCATAACCTCTCAATACTTATAACAACTCACCCAGCAGGGAGTTGGCATATCCTTCCAGAATCTTCACATCCACCAGTTTACCGATCAGAGTCGGTGATCCTGCCAG
>Ga0209800_10002442_pt1 | contig 16451 bp, 17 predicted proteins | sample Higcelweek8metaG_FD_187174 | JGI IMG/M metagenome (GOLD analysis project Ga0209800, IMG submission 187174) | Freshwater pond sediment microbial communities from the University of Edinburgh, under environmental carbon perturbations - High... | ecosystem: Environmental > Aquatic > Freshwater >...
CTTGCGTAAATCCTCCAGAATGTTAAACACTGGAAGCGAAGATTTGCCTACTAAAATCATGATGATGATCGATTCTGAATCAGATTTAAGCGAGAAGATGGTAGCTTTACAACAAAAAACTTCCCAGCTGAATTTATGGGTAAGTTATCCCAGGTGGTCAAAGTAAAGGGAGTTCCCGTTCTTGTTACATCAGTGACTGAGGCATCAATTGACAGCCTGCGGCAGATGACAGATATATTCAGAGGTAAACATCCGAGTGGAATCGTGGCATTGGGCACAGTGAACCAGGAAAAACCATCCATTATCTGTGCAATCACAGAAGATTTGATCCAAAAACATGGGATTAATGCCGGCGAAATTGTGCGTACTGCCGCTGCTATTATCGAGGGAAGCGGTGGTGGAAGACCAAACCTGGCACAGGCTGGCGGTAAAAACCCGGCAAAAATTAGCGAAGCGCTTGCCAGGATCATGCAGCTTATAGAAGAAAAGTTATAAAAGAAAAGACTCCCAATTCTTATGGGAGTCTTTTTTCGCCTAATCCTGTTTTTCTTCAGGGTACCAGCAGCACAACACCAGCTCTTTGGCAGCTCGTAATTCATCGAGCCGCCCAATTGGGGTATCGTGAGGTGCCTCTTTAAGAAGCTGCGGACTCGTTTTTGCTTCCTCGGCGATTTTAAGCATAGCATCCGCGAACAAATCCAACGTTTGCATACTTTCAGTTTCCGTTGGCTCGATCATCAAAGCTTCGTGCACAATGAGCGGGAAGTAATTTGTGGGTGGATGGAATTTGTAGTCCATAAGTCTTTTAGCGATATCCAAAGCATGGATTTCGGGGATATCCGACCACATTCCTTCTACGACAAATTCATGCATACAGGTGCGATCGTAAGGCAGGTGATAGCTATTTCGAATTTTTGATAGTAAATAGTTGGCGTTGAGAACAGCATATTCCGATATTTTCCTCAGTCCTTCAGGACCGTGCATGCGAATATAGGTGTATGCGCGCACGAACATGCCAAATTGACCCTGGAAGGATTTTACACGTCCAATGGTGTGTTTAGGAGTGAATAAACTATACAACGGTGCAATTTCGTCTGTTCCTTCTTCAATCATTTTTACGATCGGGCTTGGCAGGAAGTCAGCTAACCTGGAAGTTACTCCAACTGGTCCAGAACCAGGCCCACCGCCGCCATGCGGGGTTGAAAACGTCTTGTGAAGGTTGAAGTGCATGATATCGATGCCCAGGTCACCCGGACGGGTGATGCCAAGGAGTGCATTCAGGTTTGCACCGTCACCATAAACCAGGCCACCAACTTCATGAACAATCTTGATCACCTGTAATACGTTTTCATCGAAAAGACCAAGTGTGTTGGGGTTGGTCAGCATCAATCCAGCCACAGTATCATCACAAACAGCGCGCAGGGCTGCAAGATCAACATTTCCACGGGAATCGGATGGAACAGGCACCACTTCAAATCCGCTCATTGCTGAAGTAGCCGGGTTCGTACCGTGGGCAGAATCGGGGATAAGTATCTTTGTTCTCTTTGGATCACTATTTTGGCGGTGAAATGCTCGGATGATGCTGACGCCGACAAATTCACCTTGTGCTCCTGCAGCAGGTTCCAGGCTTACAGCCGAAAAACCGCTGATCTCTTTAAGGTGCTCCTGTAAGTCATACATCAACGCCAGGTTACCCTGGACGGTGTCTTCAGGTTGTAAAGGATGTGTGAAAGCGAAACCAGGAATTCGGGCTGTCACCTCGTTGATCTTCGGATTGTATTTCATAGTACAAGACCCCAGGGGGTACAAACCACTATCGATGCTGTAATTCAAAGAAGAAAGGTGGGTAAAGTGCCTGATAACATCCAGTTCCGATAGTTCAGGAAGCGGTAAATTGTCTCTAACGAATCCTTTTGGTAAATCACTTACTGGAACATCTGGGGCTGGATATCTAACTCCGGTTCGGCCGGATGATGAAAGTTCATAGATCGTGGGCTCAGTCATGAGACACCTCCGCCAGTGAATTTACAAGGTATTCGATTTCTTCCAACGAATTCATCTCAGTCACAGCCACTAGCAGATGGTTCTTAAGATCCGGATAAACTTTGGCTAACTCAAATCCTCCCAGAATTTGATAATCCAACAGCCTTTCATTTATTTCCTTTGCACTGATAGGGCATTGAACAACAAATTCATGAAAGAAAGGTCCCTTTCCTATGATTTTGAAACCGGGGAGTTCGCTTATCTTTTTTGCAGCATAATGTGCCTTTTGGAAACACAGGTCTGCAACTTGTTTGAGTCCATTTTTGCCCAAGAGGCTTAAATAAATTGTAGCTGCCAGAGCCATCAATCCTTGATTTGAACAAATATTGGAAGTTGCTTTTTCACGGCGTATGTGTTGTTCACGGGCAGTTAGCGTAAGCACATAACCCCGCTTACCCTTGGCGTCCACTGTCTCACCAACAAGGCGGCCGGCAATTTTGCGAACATATTCCTTTTTGGTAGTAAAGAAGCCAAGGTAAGGTCCACCGTAAGATAAGGGGATACCCAGTGGCTGACCTTCTCCAACCACAATATCCGCCCCAAATTCCCCCGGAGTTTTTAAGAGACCCAAAGCAATGGGATTTGTTACCACTGCCAGGAGGGCACCTTTCGCGTGAACTTCATCGGCAAGTTTGGAGAGATCATAGATTCGACCAAAGAAATCGGGGTATTGAACCACGACGAGAGAGGTGTTCTCATCGATCGATGAGATCATGGCGTCCGGTGAAAAATCGAGGGGATTCTCCATACCCAACGTTTCAATCTCAATATTCTCATATCCACACAAATAGGAACATAAAACTTCGCGATTTTGCGGATTTACCGACGCTGACAGAAGAATCTTCGGACGTTTACCACGGTAATTGTGATAAGCCATTACGCCAGCTTCAGCTGTGGCTGTTGCGCCATCATAGTGGGACGCATTGCTGACATCCATGCCAGTTAGGTTAGCCATAAGGGTTTGAAATTCAAAAACCGCTTGAAGAGTACCCTGTGAAATCTCGGGTTGGTAAGGTGTGTAGGCTGTGTAGAATTCACCACGCCTGAGCAGCATGTCTACCGCAGCGGGGATGTAATGGTTATAAGCGCCAGCGCCAAGGAAGCAGATGAGATCCTCGACTGTCTCGTTGGCTGCAGCGTATTCCTTCATTTCACCCAGGACTTCCATCTCCGTTACACCGGATGGAAGATCCAGTTTGGGAAAACGATATTTTTCAGGAACAACAGAAAACAAATCCTCAATGGATTTGGCACCGATGCTTTTTAGCATCTGCGCAGTTTCTGCCTTTGTGTGGGGGATAAACATTAGTGACTCCGTGTTGAACAGTATTCCTCGTAAGTCTTGGCATCCATTAATTGGCTCATTTCAGCCAGATCGGAGATTTCAATTTTTACCATCCAGGCTGTGCCAAACGGATCCGTATTTACGTGTTCAGGAGAGTTGGCAAGATCCTGGTTGATTAGAATTACTTTACCTGAAACAGGGGAGTTGACATCGGCAGCGGCTTTTACAGATTCAATGGTGGCTATGTGCCCTTGTTTCTTAACCACATCATCTATGTCTACCGTTATTTCCACAAAGACGACATCAGACAACTGTTCCTGAGCGTAATCCGTGACACCCACCGTTGCAATCTTCCCATCCAATAAAACCCACTCATCTGACTTTGTGTACTTTAAATTTGCTGGTGTGTTCATTTTTCCTCCGGGAATATGAAATAATTGAGCGCGTTAAGAGAATTAACGCGCTCTGTCATTGACCTGAGAGTTTCGCATTTCTGCTTGCCCCACCGGTGTTGTTACACTTTTCAGAGAATTCAAAAACGTGGTCCTTTTACCTGAGAGATTCGCCCCAAATGTTTAATGGGGTTTGCCCCTTCGGTGCCAAATTGGTCTCTTCCTCGTTTTCTATATTCAATTGTAATTCCATTCTACGAACAGGCACATGAAATGTCAAGATAAATAAGAATTATACGGCAGAACTCGCCAAGATTGGTTTTTCTTTGTTAATAAAGAAGAGGAAGAATCCAATGAACCGGATGATGGCGGAAATAATCAGCCCGGCTGATAGACTCCAATGGTCGGCTATGAATGTTCCAATAAGTGGTGAAACAATTGTCGCTGCAAACTGCATGCTTTGTGCGACACCAACAAATATTGCGCTGTATTCAACTGGCACAGTTTGCATGAGAACATCAAAAAAGACCAGATCCAAGCCGGCCTGGAATATTCCCGCGATGCCCGCAAAAATCGCAATCTGCCAGGTCGATCTGGATAAAGCCATTAAAAATGGATAAAACGAAAGACCCAAGGTAGTAAAAACCAATACTGGTCGAACCCCTCTTTTCTTGCCAAAGCGTGTCCAGAGAAAATAGCCAATTACCATTACCGCAATTTGAGAAGTATTGATGATTGAAATCCAGCCGTCAGAAGCACCAATTTCACGGACAAGATAAAGAGGAATCAGCGGCGCTGCCATTGCACTACCGGCGAAAAAGATGAATCGCTTGCCCATAAAAGAAATAAAAGGTTTTTCCTGCAAAACCAGTCGGGATATTCCGGTAAACTGCGCTTTGAAAGACCGTTCTCCCTGGTTTACTGGAATTGTTTGAGGGGGAATCTTAATATGACTTGAAAAGTAATAACTAATTAATCCGCCAAGCGACATACCTATGAACATCAGTTGGTAATTGAGCGGGAAAATCACCCGATCTAACATTTGCCCTAATCCGAGTACCACAATAGTTGTAGTCATTCCCATAATGGACCAGCGCCGGCTCATTAATTCGAATCGCCGGTTTGGTCCTGCAACTGCGTTCATGACTACCGAAAAAGTGATGGAAACCACAGTTTGGGGAAGAGTGGCAATTGCCCAAATTGTAAGGATAGAATTAACGAGCGTTTCCTGCGGAATAAAAAAACTAATAATACCGGTTACCGCATAACAAGCAATCACAAGCAGGCGGGCAATACTAAACCATTTGACGATATTGGTTTGTTTCTGCAAAAATCGACCAAGCGGAATTGCAAGCAACAATCCAGTCATCGCAGGCATAGAGGTTAGCATTCCAACCTGGAAGGAAGAAGCATTTAAGTGCGTCAAAAAGACTGGAAGAAAAGGAGATGCGGCGTTTGCAAGCGCAACTCCAATAGCATCAATCTGCACATTTCGGAAATTGATCCGGGACTGATTATCCAATTCTTCTGGTTGTGATATTAGGTCTGATGAGTTCATGTTAAAAAAGAAACTTTATTATACCAACCCAATTGAGTCCCTATATTCATAGATAAGGAGAAATGGTTTATTTGCCAGGATTAACGATCACCTGGGTAATGAGGGTGGTGTTGCAACCCGCATCTTGCCAGGTACCCAAGAATTCTTCTTGCGTATTCCAACTTTTGAGGTTGAGGATTTCCCATCCCTTGATAATCACCTCATCGCCGGGTTTAACTTCCTGCAACAGTTGGTCAATCTCCTCATTCATCGGAAGCGTGTGTAGAAGGTTGATAGTGCCATTGATTTTTGGATTTGATAAAGATCGATAGACGAAATGATGATTGGAGACATTTGTATAAACTAATTCGGGATTGGAAAAATCCCCTGTTGTCACTAGCATATCCCGGGTCAAGATTTCGAACCCTTTTTCTCTAATAGGGGAGTTATGCAAAACTATACCTTGAAATATTACCTCGTGTTCTGATTCGTAGACGATATCCCAATGATTTCCCCCCGGGATGCTGACCTTTTGGAAACTATCGGATACTTGCAAAGAAGAAAAATCGGAGAACCATTTGATAGAAAAAACACTCTCAATTTGAGCGCGATTAGAGAGTACAAAACCAATTGTAATAAGTAAAATGAATATAATAAGAATCATGGCAAAAATCACCCCCCGGTTGGTGGGGAGACTCTTGTTTTGGGACTCAATGCCTGGATCACCTGAAATTTGCATGCTCATTTGGGTAAACCTATAATCAGTTATAATGCATTCTATCAAGAAAGGAGGAGAAAGGATTAATCAGAGTTAAGGAAAGCCAAGCGCATGGACCAGTATTTACTACTGGTTGACGAGGATGAAGGTTCTCCATTGCAGAATGGAGTTAACCGGCATGAGCCGGGAAAATCGAGAGATCAGCGGATGCCTTCCAAACCATTCAGGTTTGCACTTTCCTTCAAAAATAAAATTGATGAAGACCGGCAATGGATGGTTTTTTGTTCCATGTATATCTGTTGCCATTGGAGGATGTTATGTGCGGAATAGTTGGCTATATAGGCAATAAGAATGCGACCCCTATTATACTAACCGGGTTGAAAAAACTGGAATACCGTGGTTATGATTCAGCTGGGATTGCAGTTCTCACGAACGGACATATTGAAGTCCGGAGGGATGCCGGCAAATTAGCAAACCTTGAAACACTTGTCTTAAACCTCCCAATTGAGGGAAATGTCGGCATTGGCCATACACGGTGGGCAACTCATGGTGAGCCATCTGCCCGAAATGCACATCCCCACCTGGGGTCGACGGGGAAAGTGGTGGTTGTTCACAATGGGATCGTCGAAAACTTCATCGAGCTTAAAGAGGAATTGGCAAGTGAAGGTGTCAAGTTCCAATCAGAGACCGATACTGAGACCATTGTTCACTTGATCGAAAAATACCTGGGACAAAATCAAAATCTGGAGGCGGCGGTAAGGAGTACTTTGCTGAGGCTGAGGGGTGCTCATGGCGTTGTGGTTATGTCCACGCTTGAGCCGGATAAAATCATTGCAGCCCGCGTAGGGAATGCCGGTGGAGTGGTAATAGGGCTTGGTGAAGGTGAGAATTTTGTAGCGTCTGATATTCCTGCAATTTTAGAGCACACAAGACGTTTGATCTTCCTTGAATCCCGCCAGATGGCAATCGTTTCCAAAACGACTGTTGAAATCGCTACTCTCGAAGGCAAAAAGATTTCACCAGTGATTTCTTCGGTAGCCTGGGATCCTGTATCTGCCGAAAAAGGCGAATATCGGCATTTCATGCAAAAAGAAATTCACGAACAGGTCAGATCATTGACGGATACGCTCGCTGGACGGGTTGATTTTGAAGAAGGTACCATAAGATTACCAGAGATCAATCTCACTCCTGAAAAAGCCAAAAGGATCAAAAATATCATCATTACCGCCTGCGGTACTGCTTCTCATGCAGGGATGGTTGGACGAATCTTTCTGGAAAAAATTGCCCGAATTCCGACTAATAATGAAATTGCATCAGAGTTCCGGTACAGCGATCCGATTGTGGATGAAAATACGGTCATCCTGGCGATAAGTCAATCTGGCGAAACAGCCGATACTTTGGCAGCGATGGAAGAAGCCAGGAAACATGGGGCAACAGTCTGGTCTATCGTGAATGCAATTGGATCGCAAGCGATGAGGGTATCGGACGGATATATCTCCATGCAGACCGGGCCAGAGATCGGGGTTGCTTCGACAAAAGCCTTTACAGCACCATTGGTTGACCTGTATATGCTGGCTGTATATTTGGCTGCGCTACGTGGAGAAATAAACGAAGAACAACGCAGAAAGTATGTTAGTGACTTGCGATTGATCCCTGAATTGGTGGGAAAATGCCTGGATAGGGAGGAAGCTGTTGAACAGATTGCGCAAAGTATAAAAGATACCCGGGATATGTTGTACCTCGGCCGGGGAATCAATATGCCGATCGCTTATGAAGGTGCCTTAAAACTGAAAGAAATTTCATATATTCATGCTGAAGCCTATCCGGCAGGTGAGATGAAGCATGGACCGATTGCATTAATCGATGAAGAAATGCCTGTTCTCGCTATTGCACCAAAGGATCCGTGGTATGAAAAGATGATCAGCCAGATTGAACAAGCCAAGGCCAGGGGCGGCACAGTGATTGCGATAGCAACTGATGGGGATGAACGCATTCCCAAATTGGTTGACTACGTGATGTGGGTTCCAGAATGCCCCTGGTTGCTGAGCCCGGTGGTTACGGTAATTCCACTACAAATGCTGGCATACCATATTGCTTCACTAAGGGGATTGGATGTTGATCAACCGAGGAACCTGGCGAAATCAGTCACAGTTGAATAATTTTATCCATTGACTGCATAATTAACAGCTTTTTTTATTAGAGAATCTACAACTGAATAATAAGGTTGTGGATTCTCTTTTTCGTATGGGTTTTGAAGTATTTTCACTTGAGGTCCGGATTTCCCGGCAATCCAAACAGCCTGCACACCCAGACGACCAAGTAACTGGAGAACGTAATTAATCCTGTTTATTGGTGAGGTAGAAGGTGCGGACGATTGAATTTCGTGATGCCAGATTTCATCCACAATTTGTGTAAGTGAGCTGGAACTAAAAATGTAGTTGGTAAATAATTTCAAGATTTCTTCCAGATTTCCAGGTGTTAGAACCTCTTTTATGTCATACTTTGCGGCAGGTCTCCCGCGCCCTTTTGTAATTTCATTTTGACCATATTTATTTACCTGCTTTGAACTCATGAGTAAATTCAAGTGATAACGAATATCAGCCCTGGTTAAATTGAGGGTCAACGCTATTTCTGAGATGCTACTTGGCCCGCTCTTAATTAACAAGGCAACAATATTTTCAGAAGTATTCATTTGTAAACCCTCATTAAGATAAAAATATTTATATTAATTCTAATCTTGACAGTTGGATTAAGCAAGTTAGAATCAAACGTAATTCAAGCGTCGGAGGTGCAGGATGGTAGGGAATGATTTGAATAACCATGGCGTTGATATCCCACCTGAACTGAAAAACCAGGTTGCAGTAACTTCACTGGATAAAATCTACAATTGGTCGCGCAGCAATTCATTATGGCCGATGATGTTCGGGCTTGCTTGCTGCGCTATCGAGATGATTTGTACAGCGGCAAGCCGATATGATCTTTCTCGATTTGGCATGGAGGTAATGCGGCCGAGCCCGCGCCAGGCTGACGTGATGATCGTTTCAGGCACAGTCACAAAAAAAATGATTCCGCAAATCGTGCGCCTTTACAATCAAATGTCTGAACCCAAATATGTGATTGCAATGGGTGCCTGCGCAAGCGGTGGGGGACCTTTCAAGGAAGGATACAATGTTGTTCCCGGGGTGGATAAATTCTTACCGGTAGATGTTTATATAGCCGGTTGCCCACCTACGCCGCAAGGATTATTGCACGGTTTGATTACTTTACAAAAGAAGATCGAACAGGAAAGTATCCCGAACACGCGTTGGTACATGAAAGACCCTGTACCAGCAATCCCGGTACCTTTGTTAGGACCGGACCTTTTTGATCCTCGTAAAACTGATTTGATCTACGCAGAAACCCATCGACCAATTGAAGTTGTTGAGGAAGATAAATTGGAAGAAGGAGGTCAAAATGACTGACCAGATTTCCATACCTTCAGAGTATTCAGCGATATTCGATGAGTTTAAGGAAAAAATTCAACTAGATACGCGGGAAAAATATTTTGGCATCGTAGTCTCTGCTGATGATTTATTTGCTGTCCTACAATTTGTAAGAAATCAGATGCAATATGATTTTCTTTCCTCAATTACAGCAGTGGACGACTTCCCGGAAGATAAATTTGAAATAATCTATCATGTCTACAAGTCCATTGGCGGTCCGGAAATTGAAATTAAAGTTTTTACACTCCGAGAAGAGCCGCATGTGCCCTCATGTGTACATCTCTACCCTGGCGCTGAATTTCAAGAACGCGAGATTTTTGACCTTTATGGCGTGACATTTGATAATCATCCTGATTTACGGCGCATCCTGATGTGGGAAGGATTTGATGGGCATCCTTTGAGGAAAGATTGGAAAGAACCACAATTTGAAGAAATGGTGAAACCATTTAAGAGCCGTTGGCCAGAAGGAAAAGGGGTACTCACTGAATCAGTGAACCCATATAACGACAACGTGCAATATCCAGCACAATTCGATCCCCGGGGGTTTGAGCCTGAAACCGACCAGGCGATCTATAAAGAATTACAAAAAATAACATCCGATAAGCCCAACTCAATAAATACCGATCAATTAATTGTCAATTTTGGTCCACAGCATCCTTCAACGCATGGTGTTTTCCGCATGGTGGCAGCCCTGGATGGAGAGACTATAGTCGACCTCAAACCAGTGATGGGATATCTTCATCGCAATCACGAAAAAATCGGAGAACGCAATACTTATCTGCAAATCATGCCATACACAGATCGTTTGGATTACCTCAGCTCGATGAATAATAATTTTGGATATGCAATCACAGTTGAAAGGATGATGGAAATTCAACCAGCAATCAGGGCGGAGTACATCCGCGTGATGATGGCTGAGTTTACCCGAATTGCCAGCCACATTTGGTCCATAGGATTCCTGCTTAATGACCTGGGCGCATACTTTACCCCTGCATTATATGCCATGGAAGAACGTGAATTAATACTTGATATTTTTGAAGCTGTTTCCGGCTCGCGGATGATGTGTAATTTTTTCCGTTTTGGCGGTGTGGTCCGAGATGTAAATGAAGTAATTCTTAAAAAAGCCCATGATCTGGTCTATAACCGTATCGCCCGAAAAACGGATGAAATGGACCGATATCTGACAGATAATGAAATTGTCCGGTCAAGGTGTGAAGGAATTGGAGTATTAACCTCCGATCAGGCAATTGCGTATTCGGTTACCGGACCGCTTCTGCGATCTTCCGGGGTGCCCTATGACATCCGCAGGGCAGATCCTTACGGAATTTATGATCAATTGGAGTTTGATGTTTGCACCCGGCAGCACGGTGATGTTTATGATCGATATCTGATTCGCCTGGATGAGATCCGCCAAAGTCTTCGCATTTTGAAGCAGGTCATTACCAAAATGCCCGATGGGCCAGTGATGAATGGAAAGGTTCAATACAATACTAGAGTGCCAGCCGGAGAAATGTATGGCAGGGTGGAAGGTCCTCGCGGAGAATTAGGATTTTATGTGGTTTCAGATGGAAAACCGAATCCGAAACGATATCACGTCCGTGCTCCATCATTCATCAACCTTACCAGCCTGGCAGCGATGTGCAAGGGATCGAAAATCGCTGACGCAGTGACAATTCTAGGTTCGGTTGATATTGTGTTGGGCGAAGTGGATAGGTGAGGAAATATGAAAATTATCGGTAAGGGTATTATAAAAGGTCTTTCTGTTACACTCAATCACTTTTTCATGACCTATATTGATGATATTAAAACCCGTCTACAGCAGGTTCCCCGGAAAGATGTAACTAGAATCCGGTCATCGGCTGAGGCAACAGGATTATTCACCATTCAATACCCGGAAATACAGATCGCTCCTTCTGAAGAATACAGGATGATCCCATTTCTGGTCTATGAATTAACTGAAACTAATGAAAGGAAATATCGCTGTACAGCCTGCGGTATTTGTTCCAAAGTTTGCCCCACTCAATGCATCTGGATCACTAGGAAAAAGGATGAAGTTACTGGTAAACCAGTTCCACAATCTGAAGAATTTTATATCGACATTGATAAGTGCATGAATTGCGGGTCATGCGCCGAGTTTTGTCCTTTTGATGCAATTAAAATGGACCATGATTTCGAGATTTCAACTTATGAACGCGGGGAAACCCGAATATACTCAAAAGAAAAACTAGGGAAACCCCTGGATTACTATGCTAAAATTCGTCCAGTAAACTTCAAGCTCGAAGAAGATGAACGAAAATTCAAAGCAGGAGTTAATTAATTCCCGTCGGCTATGAACAACCCTGATACAGAACTATTATTTCCAATGCGGGCGATACCCAATTTAGCCGATTTACGCGGTGAAGAATGGCGAGATCTCGTATTACGAGCTGCTGATTTGACTGAAGAGAACATCGAGAAAATCGCTTTTTCAGCACTCATAATCAAACTTGCAGGCTGTATGGGATGTACTGCAGATTCCTTTCGCGCCTTAAGAGGCTGCACCCAATGCTCACGATTAGTCATTAAGCGATACAAAGGAAATGATGAAGATCTCCAGCGGTCGTACAACGAGACGTTGATTGAAGTGTCAAAAATCATAGAAAAACGAAAAAATCTGGTCATCCCACAGGAAAATTAATGGTAAATCCACAATCTGTATTAGACGTTCTGAAACAAGTAATGGAACCTGAATTACATCAGGATATTGTCAGCCTAAAAATGGTCGAAGATGTAAGCATAAAAAATGATGTTGTGAGTTTGAAAATTGTATTGACAACTCCAGCCTGCCCTTTGAAAATGAAGATAGAAGATGATGTGCAGAGGGCCATCCAAGGACTTGATGGAATTAAGTCAGTCAATATTACTTGGGACGCAAAAGTAAATAGCGACGGCCAGGCACGCGAGATGCTGGCTTTGCCAATAGGTCATGCAATTGCCATTGCATCAGGTAAAGGGGGAGTGGGCAAATCGACAGTAGCGGTCAATGTTGCTGTTACCCTTGCCCAAAAGGGAGCGAAAGTCGGATTGTTGGATGCAGATATTTATGGTCCAAATATTCCAACAATGATGGGCGTGGATTCACTCCCTGCTCCCCGGGATGGGCGATTAATCCCGGCTGAAGCTTACGGCATGAAAATAATGTCCATCGGCTTTATGGTCCGTCCCGGACAACCGCTCATTTGGCGCGGACCGATGCTGCATACAGCGATCAGGCAATTCTTAACTGACGTTGAATGGGGCAAATTGGATTATTTGATCATAGATTTACCACCCGGCACTGGTGATGCACAATTAAGCCTGATGCAGAATCTTCCACTTAGTGGCGGTGTGATCGTTACACTTCCGCAAAAAGTTTCATTAGAGGATGCCGGACGGGGGTTGCAAATGTTCAATGAAATGAAAGTTCCCGTATTAGGTGTGGTTGAAAACATGAGTTTTCTCGCCTTACCGGACGGGAGCAAGATGGATCTTTTTGGAAGCGGTGGTGGAGAGGTTCTGGCAAAGCGTTTCAATGTGCCTTTCCTGGGGACTATACCAATCGATGCTGCGGTGAGGTCAGGTGGCGACAATGGCAAGCCAATAGTCTATAGCTCTCCAAACCTTCCAGCAGCCCAGGCATTGATTGAAATAACTGAAAAAATTGCTGCCCGTGCAAGCGTGGTTGCATTCGAGAAAAAGCAAAAAGGAATAGAAGGGAAGGCCAATTAAAATGGATATAACAAATGCACCAGTAGTTGTTGGTGTTCGGTTTTCAAAAGTAGGCAAGATCTACCATTTTGATGCGAAGAAATTGGAATCTTTTCGCATAGGCGATGTTGTACTTGTAGAAACGAGCCGAGGTTGGCAGGTTGGAGAAATTGTCACCAAGGTTGAGACTCCAGTTATACCCGGTGAGGGGGGATGGAAGGTTATCGACAGGCTGGCAACGCCTAAAGACTTGCTTCAGAGGCAAAGCTGGCAGGCAAAAGAAGCAGATGTGGTTGTTTTAGCAAAAAAACGGGCACAGGAACTGCGATTGCAGGGGATCAAGATTATCATGTGCGAATACAGTTATGACGGTTCGCGTCTGACAATCTTCTTTGGCAGCGAATCTGAAGACAAAATCGAATTGAAATCGCTGCGTGGGGATATGCAAAAGGCATTTACCCCGACCCAAGTAGAGGTCAAACAGATCGGACCACGGGATATTGCAAAATACTATGGCGGTATGGGAGCATGTGGATTAGAAAAAAGATGCTGCTGTAGTTTTATTACCGAGTTTAGCTCGATATCCATCCGGATGGCAAAAGAACAGGGCATATCCTTAACACCTACTGAAATCACAGGAATGTGTGGACGTTTACGCTGTTGCCTTATCTATGAATATGACAATTACGTAGAAGCCCGGAAATTACTTCCGAAGAGGAATAAACGGGTAATTACACCAGACGGTGAGGGTAAAGTGGTTGATGTACATCCATTAAGCCAGATGGTGGTTGTTGAGTTTGCAGAAACCGGCAGGCGCGAATATCACAAGGATGTAATTGAGCCTGCAGATGAGTTGGAAGCCTTAACCAATAAAGCCCATATTATTGATGAGAACAAAGGCAATGGCGGTTGTGCTGACTGTAACCAAAAGTAAATTTCCCGCAGCAATTGAGGATTTCGAGAGTTGGACGCAGGCAAAGCGCATCCTGGTTTTTCTTGCACATCCAGATGACCCCGAATTCTTCTGTGGAGCTACTCTAATCAGGTGGGTGAGGGCTGGACACGAGGTCAGGTATTGCCTTTTCACAAAAGGACAGCGGGGAAGCCCGGATATTCACCTTTCCATCGATGAAATATCCAGAATCAGGCAGACAGAACAACAAAACGCAGCTAAATATATCGGTGTAAAAAGCGTAGAATTTTTGGATGAGATGGATGGTGAACTGCTGTCTTCATTGTCCATCCGTAAAGAAGTGGTTTTACGTATAAGGCAATATGCTCCGCAAATAATTGTTACCAGTGACCCTCAGAATTACGTGACTCTAGATAACCGGATTAACCATCCAGATCACAGAGCAGCAGGGGAAATTGTATTAGGTGCAGCTTTTCCGGCTGCCGGAAATCCTCAAATCTATAAATTAATAACAAATGAAATAGCCGGAATTCCAGTGAATCCGGAAGAGGTATGGATATCCGCCACTAACCAACCAAATCTTAACATCGACATTACCTATTATTATGATGCGAAATTGGAAGCTATAGCAATGCATGCGTCTCAAATTGGGGAGAAAGATGCTTTCATTGAAAGAATGAAAAGCAGGTCAATCCTCGATCCTACAACGAATTTGCCTATTTTTGTGGAACGTTTTAAACGCGCAATCCTTAAATAATCCAATTATATAATCAGATTAATAAGAATATAAGTAGTGACAAATGTCAGACTTGTGGTTAAAATAGGGTTTGATATACTAATATTGGATATATCGTCTGATTAATACTTGGATAAACTATAAAATGATTATGAATCGCGGTTACAAACTTTCAGAATTGCTCCGGTATCTTGCAATTCTTCCGGATGGCGGTGATCAACGAATTCCACCATTGAGCGAATTAAGTAAACAACTGGGAATCAGTGTGGCAACATTGAGGGAGCAACTGGAGGTGGCCAGGCTATTGGGAATTGTGGATATCAAACCAAAAGCTGGAATCCATAAATGCGAATATTATTTAAAACCAGCACTGATAGCCAGCTTGTCTTATGCCATAGAAACCAATTCAACACTTTTTGCCCATCTCTCAAATTTACGAAAACACCTTGAGGCTGCTTATTTTCTTGAAGCTGTACAACTGCTTTCAACCAGTGACATCGATAATTTATCCAGTGTCACGAAAAGGGCTCAGGAAAAGATTCGAAATATTCCAGCGCAATTACCCAACGTTGAGCATCGTGAACTTCACCTTGGGATCTATAAGAGATTGAATAACCCCTTTGTGATCAGTATACTGGAAGTCTATTGGGACTTGTACAGGTCAACCGGACTCGAAATATATACTGAAATGACCTATATCGACAGAGTCTGGCAATACCATCAGCGAATTGTTGATGCCATTCGACAGGGTAATCCCAATTTAGGTTTACAAATCCTGATTGAACACATGGATCTTATCAGCCAGCGGGAACGCATGGCGCCCCGTTTATCTTTTGAATGAAAACTCTAAAACGTGGAGGCTGCAGCAGTGGACAAAACGAATACTAAAATTGTTAACGATTTTTGTATCACTTTCAGCACAATTAACGGTTCGGGAAGCGCAACCGCCAATACTACATTGATGCGAGCTCTCTTCCGTATGGGGATCCCGGTTTCGGGGAAGAATATATTTCCATCAAATATCCAGGGATTGCCGACGTGGTTTTCTTTACGCGTGAGCAAAGACGGTTACCTGGCAAGAGTTGAAAAAGATGACATTGTGGTTGCCATGAACCCTATGACAATTGAACGGGAACTGGAATATATTACTCCAGGCGGCCTGTTATTAATCCCGGACGATTTTAAAATTCCAGACAGTCGCAGCGATATTCATATCTACAAGATGCCAGTGAAAAAACTGGTTAAAGATTCTGATGTTTCGCCAGCACTACGGGATTATATTGCCAATATGGTTTATGTTGGAATCCTGGCACAGTTGATTTCGATTGATATTGATCTGATCTACAAAGCACTGGACTTCCATTTCAAAGGGAAACAAAGGGCTATTGACGCCAACTTTAATGTAGTCAAGGCTGCATTTGAATGGGCACAGCAAAACCTGCTAAAAACCGATGCCTATTACGCCGAAAAAATGTCCCGGACAGACGGAATGATCATGACAGATGGAAACACAGCCGGCGCACTTGGAGCCATTTACGGCGGTGTGCAATTTGTTGCCTGGTACCCAATTACACCAGCTACCAGCCTGGCGGAATCATTGAATGAATATTTACCGATCT
>Ga0209800_10002443_pt1 | contig 16451 bp, 8 predicted proteins | sample Higcelweek8metaG_FD_187174 | JGI IMG/M metagenome (GOLD analysis project Ga0209800, IMG submission 187174) | Freshwater pond sediment microbial communities from the University of Edinburgh, under environmental carbon perturbations - High... | ecosystem: Environmental > Aquatic > Freshwater >...
TAATATCCGTTAAATCGCTGCCAATACCGATAATCATACCCTTGCCATAGCAAATCTTCTCCCACAAAACACCCTATTCTTTCTTCAGCTAAAATCTTCTGTCATTCCCGCGAAGGCGGGAATCTAGAGTCGTAAGCACAAATGTCCGTTCTGACGCCCGGAGTTCACCACTCAAACCCGCCCGTCATGCCCGTTTTCACGGGCATGACGGATTATATTTAACTTCAATCCCCTATCGTCATTCCCGCGCAGGCGGGCATCCCGTTTGGTTTTCTTTTTTTGTTATTCCATTATCCGCCGAACGCGAACCTTGTTTAAAAAGAAAGCGGCATTATTCCCCTCCCCCTGCGGGAGGGGTTAGGGGCGGGGTTGTCTCCACAAGGCAGACTTTCGCCCGCCTGCGCGGCAATTTCAGTCATTCGAATGAGCGTCTATTCTTGCAACCCTAGGTCCCGGATAAACCCTTCGGGTTTTCCGGGATGACAAAAAGAAGGAAACAAGAAATCTTCCCTGACCATTAACCCATAAACCCTGATCCCTGACCCCTGAATCCTGACCCCTTGCACCTTTTGCCATCCTTTCTTATGCTGCTCCCCACAACCCTTTTCCTTTAAGCCTTTGCCGCGCAGCATCAGAAAAAAACGAACAGAAAAATGGCCCAAACACTCCAAACGCCCTCACCAGAAGACGCCACCACCCCGCTCATGACGCAATATCTGCGGATCAAAGCCGAAAACCCCGATTGCCTGCTTTTCTTCCGCCTCGGCGATTTTTATGAAATGTTCTTCGATGACGCGCTTAAAGCCTCCCGCGCTCTCGACATCACGCTCACCCATCGCGGCCAGTATAAGGGCGAAGACATCCCCATGTGCGGCGTCCCCTTTCACGCCTATGAAGGCTATCTGGCCAAACTCATCCGCAAAGGCTTCCATGTCGCCTTATGCGAACAAACGGAAGACCCCGCCGAAGCCAAAAAACGAGGCGCAAAATCTATCGTCGCACGCGAAGTTATCCGCATCGTAACTCCCGGCACGGTCACTGAAGACTCGCTCCTCGATTCCCGCGAGTCCAACTATCTAGCCTGTATCGCGCAAACGGGTGAAGGCCTCGCCGTCGCGTGGCTAGACCTTGCCAAGTGCGAGCCTTGCACCGAACAAACGACGCCCGATGCCTTAGCCGCCACGCTCGCTCGGATCAACCCATCCGAGATTCTCCTCACCCAAAAGCTCATCGAAACCCCGGCACTCTTCGAAACCTTTGCCCCGTGGCGCGATGTCCTTACGCTGCAACCCGCCAGCCGCTTCGATAGCGAGAATGCGCACCGCCGCGTCCTTCAGCTTTATGGCGCCTGCGATCTCGCCGCCTTCGGTGATTTTTCCCGCACAGAAGTCGCCGCGCTCGGCGCTCTTCTCGATTATGTGGCCCTCACGCAAAAGAGTGATCTTTCCCACCTTCAACCCCCGCGCGCCTTCGCCGTTTCACCGTTTGTCGCCATGGACCCGGCCACGCGGCGCAACCTTGAGCTGACCCGCACGCTTGCAGGCGAACGACGCGGCTCGCTCCTTGAAACCATAGACCGTACGCTCACCAGCGCAGGCGCACGCCTTCTAGCCGCACGTCTTGCCGCGCCATTAACGGATATTTCCCTCATTAATCAACGTCTCGATTCCGTCTCTTTTCTGCTCACACACCAAGCGCTTCGGGAGCAAAAGCTAAGGAAGGAACTTTCCCACACCCCAGATCTTGAACGCGCCCTCGCCCGCTTGGCCTTGGGTCGCGGCGGCCCACGCGATCTGGCCGCAATCCGCGATGCGCTGCGTCATGCCGAACAAATCCGCTCCGCCCTTTTAGCCCTCAAAACGAACGAAGCCCCCCTCGCCTTGCGCGAAGCCCCCCACGCACTCGGCGAACATACCTTTTTACAAGACAAGCTCGCCCGCGCCCTGGCCGAAGACCTCCCGCTCCTTCCCCGCGACGGTGGCTTCATCGCCAAAGGCTTCGCAGCGCAACTCGACGAACTCACGCTCTTGCGCGATGACAGCCGCCGCCTCATCGCCGGCCTACAACAAAATTATGCGCAGGCCGCAGGCGTCACCACACTCAAAATCCGTCACAACAATGTGATCGGCTATTATATAGAAGTCAGCCCCACCAACGCCGACAAGCTGCTTGAGAAAAAAGAGCTCTTCATCCACCGGCAAAGTCTAGCCAGCGCCATCCGCTTCACCACCGTCGAATTAAGCGAGCTTGAACGCAAAATTGGCGAGGCCGCCGATAAAGCCCTCGCCCTCGAGCTCCAACTTTTCGCCGCTCTCGTACAAGAAGTCGTCGCGCGCCTGCCCGACCTACGCCAAACCGCAGAAGCCCTCGCCACCCTCGATGTCACCGCCGCTTTAGCCGAACTTGCCGCCGAGCAAGCCTATGTCCGCCCCGAAGTTGACGACAGCCTCACCTTTATGATCAAAGATGGCCGTCATCCTGTCGTCGAACAAGCCCTGCGCAGAGGCGCGGAAGCCACACCCTTCGTCGGCAACGCCTGCGATCTTGGCTCAACACAAAGACTTTGGCTCCTCACGGGCCCGAACATGGCCGGTAAATCAACCTTCCTGCGTCAAAACGCGCTCATCGCGCTTTTGGCGCAAAGCGGAAGTTTCGTTCCCGCAACGGCAGCGCATATCGGCGTGATTGACCGCCTCTTCAGCCGCGTCGGTGCCGCCGACGATCTCGCGCGCGGTCAATCGACTTTCATGGTCGAAATGGTTGAAACAGCTTCAATCCTCAACCAAGCCGGGCCCCGCGCCCTCGTTATCCTCGATGAAATCGGCCGCGGCACGGCAACCTATGACGGCCTCTCCATCGCCTGGGCCACTATCGAGCATCTGCATGAAGTGAACCATTGCCGCACCTTATTCGCCACCCACTACCATGAGCTGACCCAACTGGCTGGCAAACTCCCGGCGCTCTTTTGCGCGACAATGCGCATCCGCGAATGGGAACATGAGATTATCTTCCTGCACGAAGTTGCCCCCGGCATCGCTGACCGTTCCTATGGCATCCACGTCGCTCGCATGGCTGGCCTGCCCGCCACAGTCATCACGCGCGCTGAAACGGTGCTTCACGGCCTTGAAACGGGAGAAACGGAGCACAAAGCGCTCGACTTTTTGGAAAATCTCCCCCTTTTCAGCGCGAGTCGCGCCAAATCGGCTGAAAAGACTCACGATTCGCCCCTTTTAGACGCGATCAGAGACATGAACCCCGATGAGCTAACCCCCAAAGGCGCACTCGAAATGCTCTATACGCTCAAAGAATTAAGCACAAAAAAGCCCGCCTAACTGCGAACCGAAACCGAGTCCGCTCCCTACCTAAATTTTGTTGTGTATGGAACAGGTTAACACTTCCCTTTTGAAGTAACTTCCTGTTAAACTCCGAACGCTTTTGTCGGGCCGCACGAATCGCGTGAGCCGAAGCGTATGACGTTTGGGTTATAAAAACGTTTGAGAACAGAGTGTTATCTGCTCTCGCGCGCATCGGTTTTTGTGAGGATGTGTGGCACGGATTTCAGGCCCTTTTTTTTGGCTTTGAGGCATACATGGTTGACCCAACGAAACAATCCCAAACCCCCGTTCGCACCCTAGCGCCCGTGCCCGCATCGACGAGCACGCAAACGCAAAGCGCATCGCAAGGCAAAACGGGAGGGCCAACGCTCAAGCCTGTGCTCCGCACAACGAAGCGCAAGTCGTCGAATTATTCGACGACGCCCTTCTGGTTGGGCATGCTCCTGTCCATCGGTTGGGTCGCAACGGTCGCCTTTGTCATGTTGAACGCTGGCGGCACGCAATCCTTTGCTGGCCTGCCGCTCACGAACTGGGCTATTGGCATTTCTGCAGTTATTTCGCCTGTGGCGATGATCTGGATGATTGCCGCCTATCTCCAACGCGCGGCAGACGTGCAATCCGTCACAGAACCCCTGCGTCGTCAATTGGCGATGATCACGGGCGAATCCGGCGCAGCCGAAGTCCGTATCCGCCGGTTCAATCAAGCCATCAAAGAACAGCTCGACCTGTTGCGCAGCACGAAAAACATCGGCGATGGTGAGCTGATGGAAATCATCGAACGCATCAACGCGCACAAAGGCGATCTTGAGCAGTTCGAACAACACAGCATCTATCAGGTCAAAGAAATCCAAGAAGTCATCCGTCGCAGCATGCAGCACATTGAACAGCTGATGGAAGACAAGTTCACAATGCTGCGCGTGTTGGACAGCAAGCTCGTCCAAAGCGGCGAAGACGTGGCCGAACAAACGGGCACCGTCCGCGACCAAATCGCGCATTTGCTTGAAGAAATCGAAAGCCACGCCGAATTGGTGGCCTCCTCGGTCGAAAAAGCCATGCTCGACAGCCGCAAATTGTCCGATACGGCCCGCGCCCAAGAAACAAGCCTCGTCAGCGCCGCCGAAACGGCCTCATCGACCTTGCAAGAATTGTCGGGCAAAATCGACACCAACATCGCGCACTTCCTTGGCCGCACAGGCATGGCCCGCGAAGAGGCCGAACGTCTGGCCGCCGCGCTCGATACGCAAACCCGTTCGCTCGATGAGTTCAGCTCCCTGCTCCCGGCCCGCATCAGCGAGGCGGAATCCGTCCTGCGCGGTGTGGCCGATCGTCTGTACGCCAGCGAACAGCTCGCCCGCGAACAAGCCACGAGCCTGAGCGAAAAGCTCGAAGCTCAGCTTGATAATATGCAAGCGCTCATCGACCGCTTCGGCGCGCGCGTGCATGAAATTGACGGTGAACTTGGCCAACGCCGCACCGATCTCGATGGACTCGTTGTGCGCATCAGCGGCGCCTCGGTTGATCTGGCTGCCCAGCTCGACAGCACGATTTCTAACCTCGGCAACCGCGCGGAAAACAGCCTCGACAAGTTCAAGGCTGCGAACGAAGAAGCCCGCCGCGGCACAGATCTCATCGCAAGCCAGCTCGCCGAAACCGCAGCCCGTTACGAAGCGGCCACGCATCATCTTGGCTCTGTTTCAGAACAAAACGGCACTCAACTCCGCGCCATCTCACATGAGATTGCCACGCAGCTTGAACAGTTCGAAGCACTGCATCAGGCCTCACAGCAAGCGGGACAAGAAGTCCAAACCCAAGCCACCGTGGCGCTGCAAAACCTTCAGCAGGTTCTCGAACGGCTCTTGGCCACGCGCGACGCGACGCAAAATGTCGGCGAAACGCTCACAGAAAAGCTGCGTCTGGCCGTTGATCACAATGAGCGTGTCATCACGCGCATCAACGAAGCCGCCCGCATGTCCGTGCATGCCCTTGGCATCGCAACGGAATCCTTGGGCCGTCAGGAACAAGACATCACCACGCAAACGCAAACCGCCGAAACAACGCTGCGCGAAACGATTTCAAGCTTGCAAACGCAAGCCAGCACGGCAGAAACCGCCATGCGCGAGCAAAACGAAACGCTCGCCGTTATGCTTGAAGATGTCCGCGCTCGCCTCGACAACGCCGACAAGCGTCTGCAAGATTTTGCGGATTACGCCGCCGCCCCCGTGCAGCAGGTCGTCGATCAAATCGACGCCAGCACCGCGCAGGGCCGCGCCTCGATCAGCAGCTACGGCAACGACATGCAAGGCCAGCTTGATCGCCTGCAACAGTTCAACAGCCGCGTAAGCACTATGGGCCAAGATGTCGGCCAGATGACGTCCGACACGCTCAAAGCGATTGAAGATCTCAATCGCAGATTTGAAGCCATCCGCACGGCGCAGAATGAGACAAGCAAAATTGCTGTTGAACAATTCAATAGCATGGCGGATCGTCTCAGCCGCGAAGTCAGCACGCTCGGCGCTGGTGCCAGCGAAGCGGCCACAACCCTGCAAAAAGCGGCCACGCAAGTCGGCCAGCAAACCGTCCAACTGCAAACCGAAGCGCAAGAATCCGGCGAAAAGATTCAAGCTGTCACCACCGCGCTGCAAAACGAAGCGGCGACGATCCGCGATGCGTTGGCCAAGCAATCGGCTGAAATTAATGTCGAACTTTCCCGCGCTGGCGCTCATTTTGCTGAACTTGGCACCACGCTCAAAGAACGCACGGATACGGCCTACGCTCTGCTCGACCGTGTGGCGACACACTATAATGAGATCACACGCGCCGCGACCGAGGAACTGGAATCGCGGGCCAGCAAGCTCGATCAAACGGCCACTTCGGCAACGAGCAAGGTCAGCACGCTTTCCGGCGCAATGCAGGAACAGCTTGAGCTCATCAACACAGGCGCGATGAAGATCGAACTGAACGCCGACAAGATGACCGACGCCAGCACCCGCACGCTTGATCGTTTGGGCCAGCTCGACGCGCAATTCTCGATGGCGCAAAAAACAGCCATCGACGGCACAGAAAACGCCGTGGATCGCATGGCCGATGCCGTGCAAAACTTCAAGCAACATCACGCGGGCCTCAACGAGGCTGCGGAAGGTTCCGTTGCCCTTATCCAAAAGGCTGGCGGCGCGTTCGGCGAACAAGCGAGCCGCATGCTCGACACGACCCATCAGGTCGAAGAAAGCATCCGCAACTTGAATACCGCGACAACGACCTTCGCCGATCAAACGGCGCAAGTGCGCACGGCGATGGAGCATCACAACGGTACGCTCATCGCGAACCTCAAGGATTCAGTCAATGAACTCGATACGCTCAACGCTCGTTTGCAAGAAACGACGGCTGCCGCGATCTCGGGTGCGGATCTCGCGGATGCGCGTTACAGCGAGCTGACGACCAGCGCCGCAGCGCGCATCGGCAGCACGACCGAAGAGCTCTTCAAGATCGCGGATCGCACGGAAAGCTCGCTCAGCCAACTCAGCGCCGATGTCACCAAACAGGTGGCCGCGCTTAACTTGGTCGGCGAACAAATCACCGAACAGCACAAGATGCTCACCTCGGCAAACGAAAATCAACGCACACAACTGCTCGACCTGTTCGAGAAATTGGGCGCGGCGCATAACGAAGCCTCAAGCGTGGCCGAACGCACGATTACGCGTTTGGATGACACCCTTCATAAGGTGCAAAACTTCTTGGGCGAGATCAGCGACGATTCCCAAACAGCTTTGGCAGGCATCACCACGGCAGGCCAAGGCTTTGCCGAACAGGCAATCAACCTCATCACGCACGCGCAAAAAGCGGAAGAGCAAGCGCGCACAGCGATCAACGTCACAACCTCGCTGCAAGAACAAGCCAAACAGCTGCACGTTGCGCTCGGCGATGAAACCCGCCGCACAAGCGACATGCTCACAGATCTGCTGGGCCGTCTGGCCTCGGGCAGCGGCGACATGCGCGATGTCAGCGCAAGTTCGAACACGGCGCTAAACGAATTGCAGTCTGGCGTTACGCGCCAAACGGCAGAGCTCAACACCATGATGGAACAAATCGCCGCGCGTCAAAATACGCTCTCCATGGCGCTTGAAACCCAGCGCGAAACGCTGGGCAGCCTCATCGCCCGCCTTGAAGTGGCGCAGGATGAAACGGCCGCCACAGCCGAACGCAGCGCGAGCCGCCTTGGCGATAGCACCGCGCAAATCGTGCATCACATCGAAACCATCGACAGCCGCGCTGCCGCTGCCTTGGATTCGATCCGCAGCGCCAGCGAAGGATTCTCAAGCGAATCCCAGATGCTTGCGACAAACGCGGAAACCTCGGAAAAGCAAACGCAACAGCTGCTGGAAAGCACGCTTACCATGCGTAAGCAGACCGACGACGTTTGCGAACAGCTCCGCACGACCTCGACCCATACGGGCGAAGTGCTTGGTGCGGTTGTCAGCAAAATCGAAGGCAACGTTTCGTCCTTACGCGAAACGACAACGGAAGCCGAAAAATCGCTCGGCAATTTGAACAGCTCAATCAGCCAACAAACGACGGCTATTGACGGCAACTTACAAACGATTTCCGAAAAGCAAACAGCCCTCTCCTCTGCGCTCGACATCCAACGCGAAATGCTCTCAGGCATGGTCACGCGCCTCACGCTGGCGCAAGACGAAGCCGCCTCAGCCGCAGAACGCAGCGCTGTGCGCATGACAGACAGCACCTCGCAAATCGCGCGACAGATGGAAACCATCGACGCGCAAACGCAAAATGCGCTGGCTGCCGTCCGCGCCGCAAGTTCGGGTCTGGTCGATGAACAAGCCAACATCGCGCAGCATACGCAATTGGCCGAACAGCAAATCCGCTCAATGCTTGAAGCCACCTCCGGCATGCACAATGAAGCGCGTGAAATCCGCGTGGAGATGAGCAAGGAGACCGATCAAGTTATCGAACAAGTTCGCACCGTCATCACGCAGCTCGACACAACCGTTGGCCAGCTGAAGGACAAGAGCGGCCACGTCACAAGCCTCATGGACCAATCAGCCATGGACTTCTCGACCGTTGCAAAGAAAGCCAGCGACACGCTGCAAAAACATGCCGAAGATCTTTCCGCCGTGGCCAAGCAAGCTGAAGGCAAGCTCGACATCGTGAGCGAAAAGATCCGTGAAGATGTGAAGCTGATCACCGATGCTTCGGCTTTGACGCAGGAACACGGAAACCTTCTGACCTCCACGGCTGAAAAAGCGACCTCGCAGCTCGTGACCTTGATCAACACCATGTCCGATAGTGACCGCGAAACCCGCGCGATCTTGGAAAAGGCGACGACGAACCTGACCGACACGCGCGTCACGCTTGAGCGTGAGCTTCGCACCATCGCCGATCTCTCACAAAAGGCGGTCGAACAAGTGATGGGCGCTGGCTCGACACTGGCCATCCAAAGCGATGCGCTCCGCGCCAACTTGGCGTCTTCGGAATCCGCGCTTGCGGAAGCGGCCACCATGGTGCGCGAAGAAACAACGCAACTACCGCATCTTTTGGGTCGTGGCATCCAAGAAATCGAAAATGCTGCCAAGACGTTCAAAACGCAAACGGACGAAATCTCGGGCACCATGCTCAAAACAACCGACCGTTGCATTGGCGCGACAGGCGCGATCCGCGATACGATGATGGACGAAGCCAAGAACCTGAACAGCATGGCTGACATGGCCGATCAAACGCTGCGCGCCTTCAACGACGCGATGACCTCCCAGATCGAAGCCATCAAGTCCGGCACAAGCACGCTTTCGAACGAACAGAAAGAGCTGGTCGAAAAAGCCACTCAAACGATCACGCAACTTTCGGCGGCGAGCGATCGTCTGGCTCAGCTCCGCAACGATACGCAACAAACGACCGTCAAGCTCGCGCATGAGTTTGAGAAGATTGAATCGCGTGCAACGTCAACCACGCAACGCCTCTCCGCCGCTGGCGACAACCTCAGCAAACAGGTTGAATCGCTCACGGCCATGACCGAAAAGGCCGAAGGCAAAATGCTTGGTGCCAGCCAAACCTTCCGCGAACAGCTTGAACGCGTCCGTGGCGGTGTGCAGTCACAGATCGAAGAAATCAACCGTGGCCTCATGCAAATCACAGCGCAGCTTGACCGCACAGGCACCAGCCTACGCTCGGCCATGGCGGGCACAGTGGTCGATGTCGAAAAAATTGCGAGCCGCTTTGATCAAACGAGCAAAGATACGGCCAGCCAGCTTGCCGACCGTACAGCGCGCATGCGCGTCTCGACCGAGGAAGTCTCCAAACTTCTCGGCGGCTTTGGCGATCAGATCGATGTGCTCTTGGATCGCCTCGGTATGGCGGGCGAAGGCATCAAGCGTCACGAAACCGACCTCACGGGCCATCTGCAACAAGCCTTCACCCATCTGGGTTCGGTGGCCGAGCGTTTGGATTCCACCCGCGTTCTGGCAGCCAACGTCACGGAAGCGGCGCTTTCGAAACTGTCAGAAGTTGGTCAGACGGTCGAAAAACAAATGCGCTCTATGGCCGAAGGCGGTCAAAAGGTCACGACCATCGTCCAGTCCGTCACGCAAACCTACGCCGATCAAACGCAGCGCGTGAGTGGCTCGGTGCTCGAAGCCCAAGACCAGATCATCGCGATGAGCAAATCGGTGGAAGATATGCAGCAACGCACCGACCGCATGCGCGTCACGCTGAAACTGCAAGGCGACGATCTTTTGGACTCGCTCGAACAGATTTTGAGCAAGCTCTCCAGCGCAGGCGGCGCAATGAGCGACGCCGTTGATGGCACACTCCAACAGCAGGCCATCAACAGCCTAAAGAAAATAAGCTAATAACCTGATATTAAAAAAAGGAGGGCCTCTCGAAAGAGACGCCCTCCTTTTTTATCCGGCACAAGGGGGAAACTCAAATCACGACGCGATGCTTGGCCAGTTCCATCATCGGCAAATCATGCGGTGCATTACCGTAAGCCCAGCTATCGGCAAAGGGCCCATTGGCGGCAATATAGGCGGCAACCCGCTCGGCTTTCCGTTCACGCACACAGTTTCCTTGCGCCATGCGCCCTGTCAGCAGGCCGTTCGCAACTTCCATCTCCGTGCAAAGCAAATCGTCATAAGGCACAACATCCTTGAGCATCGCAGGTAAATAAAGATCCAAACTCCCGCTCGCGATCACAACCATATGCCCCGCGTCATGATGCTTTTTCAAAGCCTCAACGCTCGGTTCGATCCAAACGGGCCAACCGCGCATGTGCTCCACCGCTTGGCTCAAAGCCTCCGGCTTGACCCCACGCAGTAAAAGCCACAGCAGCTTGTCCTTAAGCGCGGTCCGACGGTCTTGTCCCTTCGCCGGATAGATTGCCGCCAGCAAAGCAGCCCCAAGCGCGGCATAACACCGCACAGGCCCTCGCGCCGCAAGCAGAAAAGACCACAGGCTATCATGCCGCGCTAGCGTGCCATCAAAATCAAAAAAAGCGACTGTCCGTCCGGGATCGACCATAGGAAAACCCTATCCAAAATAAGCCAGCATTTCAGCTTGCATCGAAGAACGCGCCTCGCTCCGGCTCTGCCCAGGCACATCCCAGCCCATACGATCAAAAGCGCCACAAGCAGGGCACGTCGCCTCCCACACCTCTTGGGCTGCCCCGCAAGCGGAGCAAACCCACTGCGCATCAACCGGTGCTGCCATACCTTTGGCCAGCCACGCCGAAGCGGCCAGTTCATTGCCAGTATCGCACCGCTCCAATTGCGCCAAAAGCTTATAAACCTTCTGGCTCGCATTCCCCTGCCCCACAAGCGCCATCGCATAGCGCCGCGCTTCACCCCACAAATGGGCCCGCAAAGCGGCCTCGGCCAAAGCGAATAAAGCATAAGGCGAAGACAGCGTTTCCTTCGTAACCTTTTCAACAAGCCGCAAAGCATCCAAAGGCTTCGCCGTGCCAGCCATGCGTTGCACTAAGGCCAACAGCTGCGGATGAGGTTCACGCGCCCACGCCCGTTCAATCGTCCGGTGCGCCGCCCGCCCATGCTTACTCGCAATCAATGCCTCAGCTAACAAAAGCGAAGCAGGCAACCAGCTCGGCGCAAGCTTATGCGCCTTTTCTGCAAAGACCAAAGCCTCGCGCCCCAAATCATCTTTCAAAGCCGCTTTTGCCCGTGCAGCAAGAAGCGCCGCTTCATGACGATCCGCCTTCGGCGCAGGCAAAGCCTTCGCCTTTCGCGCGCGCCCCAAAGCTTCGCTCGCCAAAGCCCAATTCTGCTTACGTGCGCCCATTTCAAAACGAATAAGCTGCAACCATGGCACATCGACTTTCGTTTGTTCCAAACGGATCGCCGCTCGTGAAGCTTCATCAAAATCGCCGCGCCGAAGCGCCGACATGATCAACCCCCGATATCCAAGCACAGCCGTATCGGCCTTCAACGTCATCGCCTCAAATAACGAATGCGCGGCACCTTCATCTCCGGCCAGCTGCGCCGCCTGCGCTTGGATCAGCTGTGCGATCGGCGTCTCACCTAACATCTGCCGCGCCTTCACGGCGTGTCGGCCCGCTTCAACCGCCTGCCCAGCTGCAACAGCGGCCAGCCCCTTGGCCAGCTCCGCCTCACCCTCTACCATTTTGCTGATACGCCGTTTGAGCCGCCAAAAGCGAGGCCCATCCCATAAAAAGCGCCACAGCCGATGCAGCAAAAGCGCAACATAAGCAAAAGCCAAAACCATCACGCCCAAAACGGCCGCCGAAGTATCAATCTGATAATCACGCCAAACAATCTGCGCCGTGCCCGGTCGATCAGCTAGCCAAACGACCAGGGCCACGGCAAGAACAAGACGCAGAAGGAATCCGATGATCTTCATGACTTCACCTCAGGTACAGGCGTAGCCTCTTCTTCCTTTGGCGCGGCGCTCGGCTCTTCGGTGTAACCGCGCTCAATCATATGCGTTACCAAAGCCACTAACGTCTGTTCCATCTCCAACCGCAAGCTCGCCTTCGCGCGCCAATCTTGCAACGGCCCTTGTGCCTCCTGCGGCAGGGCATCAACCTTTGCCAAAGCGGCAGCCACATCGCCCCGCACCAAATCCAAATCAACCGCCGCGAAAGAAAGCGTCTCCCCCGGCTTCGGCTTAAGCGAGCGAATAGAAACAAGCCCTTCCAAAGCGACAACAATCCGGTCTTGCCACGTCTGGGCCGCCGCTTTGCGCAGCGCCATCTGCGCCACAGAGGCCAACGTCCGCCATTCCTCGCGCAAGGATTCGATGGTCGGCGCCCCGTTTAGCGCAGGCTTTTCCAATTTCAGCAGCAACGCAATCATAGGCTCATCGCCAGAAGCCAACTTACGCAACGCCTGCCGATGATCTTCAAACGGATGCCCCGCTAAGGCCGCATTCTGCATCTGAATAAAAGCCAACACCGCTGCCAACCCAACTTGCGTTTGATCGCGCACATCTTTTGTCGTCGCGGAAGATTGCGTCACTTCACTTTGCAACGCGCCGATCAACGTCGACACAGTGGCCAACCCATCCTTCAGTTTTTCAAAATCACCAAGATCACTCCCAGCCGGAACCCCTTGCGCTACAGATGCGCCCTCAGGCTTTTGATCAAGAACAGCCAAACGCCTCTCGACCTGATCCAATCGCGCCTGAAGCGTCAGAACCTTGTCCGGCCATTGCGAAGGAATCTGCCAAAGCCCCAAATAGGTTGGTAGAAAATATTGAATCGAAGCCCCGATCACAAACGAAACCACAAGCCACAAGAGGAACGAAAGAAAAGAGTTTTTCTTAGCCGAACGCTTCGGCGCCTCAAGATGCTCGTCTTCGTTGGACGTAACGGTTGAAGTCAACTCGGTCATCACAAAGCACCTCAGGTTACAGGCAAAAAGCGAAGCAAGGATTCAACAACGCCATCTTCAGTCGGATGAGCGGAAACAAGAACGCGCTTCCACGAAAAAGCCGCGAGCGGCGCAACCACCGCCTCACTCAGTCCTATCGCGGTTAGCCCCGCGCAGCAAGGCCCAAGCCCTAAGGCCTGCACATGCTTCACAAAAATCTGAGCTGAGCGCGGCGAAAAGAACAGCGCCGCATCAAGTTTCTTCGTTTTAAGCGCTTCTTGAAAACCGGAAGAAACGGCTTCGACCTCGTCGGCTTTATAAACAACCCAGTTCACGACGCTGCGCCCAGCAGAGTTGAGCCGTTCCATAACGTCAGGATGAATATCTTCGCCCCCAATATGTAAAAGCGATCGGCCTTCTTTTTCCTGATTTAAAATGAGATGAGCCAAAGCCTCGCCATCGCCCTCCCCAACCCTCACATCGGTAAAGCCAAACGCACGAGCCTCAGCCCCCGTTCGCGAGCCGACACAATAACAAGGCCTATTCAAATAACCCACAACAGCACTACGCCGCGCGGCAAGAACAGAGAACGATAAGCGGCTCGTTAAAACAACAGCCGCATCGTCTGGCACATCCGGTATAGAAGTTAAGCGCGGCGATAACGTCAACAAGGGTTCGCAAAAGGCCTGATACCCAAGCGCCTTAAGACGCTTAGCCAAGGAAGCCGCTAAAAGCTCAGGCCGCATAACAAGGATCGTCTTCATGAAAACCTCATGGTTTTTAATAAGGCGAAACGCGCAAACCAGTTCACCTTTTAGCCTTCAAAAATATCTGAAGGCATCTTACGTCTAATCTTTTCAGCAAGATCAAGGCCAATGGCCTCAGCATCGTCAATCGCCCCTTCGGCGCTATAGCGGATAACATCCGAACCATCAGGCCTTGCCGCCAGAGCCTCCATCGCAAGCGTTCCCCGGCTCGTCACTTGCGCAAGCCCACCGATAGGCGTCTTGCATGATCCGTCAAGCCGCCGTAACAAAGCCCGCTCGGCCCGCGCGCAAATCTCAGTCTCTTTATCATTAATGGGCGCAAGCCATTTGCGCATCTCGTCATCATTTTCGCGGATTTGAATGCCTAAGATTCCCTGCGCCACGGCGGGAAGCATAATTTTAGGATCTAAAACCGAGGCGACCTTCTCAACCATGCCCAAACGCGTCAGGCCAGCCACAGCCAAAATCGTCGCATCCGCTTCTTCGGCAGCCAACTTGCGCATACGCGTATCCACATTCCCGCGCAGCGGCACAACGGTCAAATCAGGACGGAAAGCTAAAACCTGCGCGCGCCGCCGCAAACTTGATGTCCCAACGCGAGCGCCCTTTGGTAAATCTTCAAGACGCGGCGCAATCGGCGACAAAAGGGCATCGCGTGGATCGGCCCGCTTCGTCATCGCGCCAAAAAACAACCCGGGTGGATTCCAAACAGAAACGTCTTTCATCGAATGAACGGCAAAATCCACAGCACCCGCAGCAAGCGCCTCTTCAATTTCTTTGGTAAAGAAACCTTTATTGCCGCCAAGATCTAAAAAAGTTTGCTCGCCTTGTGCTGGATGCCAATCACCCGAAGTCCGAATAGGGATAATTTCAATATCGCACATCTCACGAAGACCTTCATGAGCGCGATATATCTCCTCCCTCACAATTTGGGCCTGGATCAAAGCCAAAGGACTGCCGCGCGTACCAAGGCGGAGAATCTTTTTCATACCACAAACCTACCAAAGAATGGGAGGAGACCACCCCAAAAAGAAAGAAGAACCCCAAAAACGATTGCCCCTTATGTTTAACAAACATTTTACTATAGAATCAACGAATTAGTTTCAGCTTTTTGCAGTACACTCTGATGAGTGCAATGCAATAGGACGATAAAGAACCGGATTTCAGAGAAAATAAAAAAAAGGAGCCCAAGGCTCCTTCATCAAAACGGGGAAAAGATTAGAAAATGTCAAACGCTGATATTCAAATGCCCGCCGCGCCCATCCGTCTCTTTTCCGGTCCCCCCTTCATCGCGCGCTCTTTGACGACGCTCTTTGGCCTTTTGACCTCTTTCACTTTTCGGCGTGGGGGCGACAGCCTGCTGGCCAATAGGAGCCACGGCTTGCGTCAGAACTTGAGGCAAAGTATTTACCACGGTCTGCGGTTGGGAAACAGAGGCCGAGATGGGTGGCAATTGGACCGGAGGAATAAGCATGGATCCCTCTCAAGCAAAGCGAATCTCTAAGTTCAGAGCTTAATCATATTATTACGCATCTGCAATGAAGAATTGCTTAATCATTCTATGATTTAATAATTTAAGTGAAAGTTGAGTCAAATGAACGATAGTTTTTCTCAAGATGAGTTGGAACCAGCGAACAGCCGGATTCCCAACTACTTACCAGCACTTCTCGCGCTCGCTCATGACCATAGCGAAGCCGGAAGGCTAGCGCTCGCCGATAAATTGGCTGAAATTTTTTTCACACAGACGGTCGTCCTCTCCGCGCATGAAGAACAATTAGTCAACGATCTCATCAGCGAATTGCTCAAAAACGAATCGTCTGAAATCAGGCAGATGATCGTCTCCAGATTTACCAATGCGGTTGATGCCCCCCGCGCCGTTGCGCTGCGTATCATTTCTGGCCCCAGCGAAATCGCTGGTCCCGTTTTGGTTTCAAATGAAAATCTCCTCGATGATGATCTGATCTCTGTTGTGGAAAACAAAGGGCTGAGCCATGCCTCCGCCATTGCCAAACGCAAAGAGGTTAGTGAGGCGGTTGCCGACGCCCTTGTCACGACGGGCGATCTTCAGATTATGCAAATTGTCGCGGAAAACATGGGCGCCAAACTTTCGGCACGCGCCTTAAACATCATGGTCGATGCAGCGCGCGTCACAGCCATGTTGCAAAAACCAATTATGGGCCGCCCCGAGCTTACACCTGAAGGCGCCGCTCGTTTGTATTGGTGGACAGCGCAAGATGTGCGCCGCGCAATCCTCGACCGTTTTGGCTTCGGCCCCGGAAAATTGGATGCCGCGCTCAAGAAAACCATCGATGAAAAACTCGAAGCGGCCCTTTTGCAAAAAGAAGATGCGGCAGCCATGATGCATCTGGCCGATTGGCTGAACGAACGCGATGCCATGACGATTGATATCTTGCCGCAGCTTTTACGCGCAGGCCATTATCGCCTCTTCAACGTCCTGCTGAGCAGACTTAGCAAAATCGACCTCTCGCTTGTTGATACAA
>Ga0209800_10002444_pt1 | contig 16447 bp, 10 predicted proteins | sample Higcelweek8metaG_FD_187174 | JGI IMG/M metagenome (GOLD analysis project Ga0209800, IMG submission 187174) | Freshwater pond sediment microbial communities from the University of Edinburgh, under environmental carbon perturbations - High... | ecosystem: Environmental > Aquatic > Freshwater >...
GGCTTTCATTGGTTTTAGGGGGTGGAGAGGTTAAACTTTTAGATCACACCAACGCTTATGCTACTTTAGCTAATAATGGAGTAAAGCACAATAAAACAGCTATTTTAAGAATTGAAGACAAGGAAGGAAATATTGTTGAGGAATTCAAAAATAAAAAAGGAGATCCAGTAGTTAAGGAAGAATATATTGCTATGCTTGATTCAGTTATATCAGATAATAAAAATAGAGCACCCGTTTTTGGAGAAAATAGTCCGTTGAGGTTTGATGATCGCCAAGTAGCAGCTAAGACAGGAACCACTAACGAATTTAGAGATGGTTGGACAATGGGTTATACACCATCGATTGCTGTGGGGGTTTGGGCAGGCAATAATGACAATTCGCCAATGAAAGAAGGGGCAGATGGTGTTAATGTAGCTGCTCCTATCTGGAGAAGTTTCCTTGATCAAGTTTTATCAAATTATAGTAAAGAAGAATTTCCAAAATACAACAGCGAGGAGGCGCTGAAAGATATAAAGAAAGATATTTTAACTGGAAAATTAGATACCGAAAAGAAGGTTGAGGTTTGTGAGATTCCTGGGAAGGATGATAAATGGTGTAGGGCTAATAAATATTGTCCAGACAATGAGAAAAAAACAAAAACAGTTATGGAGGCGCATAATATTTTATGGTATGTGGATAAAGAAAATCCTCAGGGAGATATTCCCTCTAAGCCAGAAAATGATTCACAATTCGCTCGCTGGGAAGAAGGCGTGAAAGCGTGGTATAAAAAAAATAAAGAAAAAAAATATATTTCAGATGAAGATGTTGAAGGGGATTGTGACGAGGATGATTTTGATAAATATGCTCCAAAGATTACCTTAGATGCTAGCGGATCTGGTAATGAGATAAAAATTTCTGTTAAATCCGAGGCGCCATTTGGAATAGATAGCGTTAAAGTTTATGCTGATGGTGATGAAATCAATTCCACCGATAGTAGCTCGTTTAGTTTAACCTATGACGTACCAGATAATAAAAATAACTCTGATATTAAAATAGAAGTTAAACTTAAAGATGACAATGGAAATGAGGTGAGTGCGAAAGATAGTGTTTCTGTAAGTTTCTAAATCAACTTAAAAACATCTCTTAATATAAAGGGGTGTTTTTTATTGTAGATAAAAATTGGGTTTTTGTGGCAGATAGGATATAATAAGAACATTAAATTTGATGATACTTTTTATGAAAAGAATTGAAGATAATTTTGCCCAAGGTGAGGTTGTCAACCAAGAAGTTTTGGAAAATAAAAAAGAAATCGTTTTTTCCGAAGATGAATTAAATAGCTATTTTGATAAGCCCCCGCTTTTAGAAGATGAGGAAATAAGTCTGCCTTTTTTAACTCCTGCTGAGTGGAGCGGTTGTGGTGGCGGGTTTGTTATAAAAAAAGAATTTTTTGAGAGTAAATATTATTCGCAAGAAGGTTTATTGTGGATACTTGATTATTTGCAATCCGTACAGAATAAAACAGTCGCTGAAGAAGCACCTTATAATAATAATCTTAAAGAAAGGGATGATACCAAGGAAAGATATTATGACGATTTTGTAGATGTTGATGATAATCATGGGAATATGATAGATGATTTTGAAAGCAGAGATGTTTATGATTATGATTTATCATTACAAAGAAGTTTTGTTTTAGAGAATTTATTAAAGGTTGAGACGGATACAAAAACCGTAGATAGTCTTATTAATTTTTTAAGCAAAGATTATAAAAGTCATGTATATACAAGAGAAGTTGCGAATGCATTTAGTCACGCTGATGTTAATTATGCAGCAAAAAAACTCTTAGAAATGATAAGAAATGATGATGTAAATGAAAACAAACATTCTGAATATAAAAATGATCTTACTAAAATTATTTATAGCTTAGAATTTGGAAATGTAAAAATATCAAATAATGGTGTTAAATATCTTGAAAAAGTATATGATTTACAAGAATTTAATAATCCTGAGTATTTTGTTAATAGATTAACTGCCAAAGGCGATATAGGTGTTTTTGATGAGAACAAAATTTTACAAAAATATTTCAATATTGGCGATCTTTGTAGCGAGGAGCAAGTGATTGAGCCAAGGGTATTAGATTTTGTGTATGAAACATTATTTTTAGCAAAAGAAAACGAAACGCCTGAGGAACGCAAAGAAAGAGAAAAATATTTGCAAGAGTTTAAGGAAAACTATTTTGGTTTTTACAATGAGAACTTTTATAATAAAACCGGAGTGCGTTTTAATAATTTCGATTTCAAGGAGCAGGGCTGGTTTATGCTCTATTATAAGCACGCCAACTCTGAAAAACAGGATCAATTAATGCAGTTTATCGCAAATTATAAAGAAGATGGACTCAAAACTTTCCTCTCTCTCGAACATGGTGGACAAGAAATGGGCAATAAGATTTTAAAGATTGGAGAAAAATTCGACCAAGTTACAGCTGATGCAATTTTTGATAAGTATGCAGAGTTGGTCGATTATGCCCAAGATTCAGCAGAATATATGCTTAAAGAATTTAATGTGGATGACAAGAGTCAATCTCAGAAAATTGCAAATCATCTTTTGCGAAGAGGTAAGGCATTACTTAGTGTTTGTGCGGATGAAGATTCTGCTCCTGAGATAATTTATCAAAAATTAGAAAGCATTAAATCAGAAGTAGAAATTTTTAAAGAATCATTTAAATCAGTAAAATCAAACGATGAAACTTTTTCTTTGGAAAACATCAATGCTATTCAATTAAAAATAAAAAGCGGTCCTGAGCTATTGCAAGAAAAGGAAGCTGTGGAAAGAATGAAAGAAATCTATTTGGAAAATTATCGCGATTTCCCAGAAGAATTCAAAGAAAAGATATTAGAAAGTTTAGGTAAAAAATTAGCCAATTTTCAAGCCAGATTTTACACTATTTATCACAAAGGAGAAATAGTGGCTTTTAATAGTTTCACTCTCCAAGAAGATGGCACCGTCCACTTTGCCAATTTTAATGTTGATCCCCAATACAATTATTCTAAATTGGGCGAAGCTATGATGGAAGCCAGTTTAGACAAAGAATCCCAAGAAAATACAATAGTAGCTGAAGCTATTGAAGGTTTGCCTATTGCCGGGACTTATCTCAATAAAAAAGGTTTTCAAAAAGTAGGCGAAACTAAAGTAGCTGGAGTAACACTTATCAATATCAGAAAAGAAAAATCTAGTTAGAGGCATTTTCCCACATACTTTCAAATAGGGCTTGGTGCATAGTATAAATACTTTTGTCTTGGATAATAACTCCTATCATTTTATCAGGCAAAAGAGTGACATAGGAAATTTTATCATCATAAATCTGCATTATGGTAGCAAAATGGGTGACCTTTTTAACAAACTTAATCTCAACATGCGATTTCTCGTAGTTTTCCAGAACTTTTTTGGTATAGTCGGAATCCACCAATAAAATCTTCTTTTCCAATTTTAAACGATCTCTCTTTTTAGCATACTGGGCATTGATTTCTTTAATATATTTATCAACTTCTTCCATATCAGCATAAGTATAAACAATAGTTTTGCTTCTCAAATTATCATTAATAACTTTTTTTACTCCTTCTAAGCCTTCATAAAACATAACCCCTGGTTTATTAAAAGCTAAATTATATTGGGAAACAAAATCAGGTAAAGTTGTTAAGAATTCTTGGTGGCTTTTTTTGTCTTCTTTAATTTTTTCTTCAAATAATTTCTCCAAAGAAGAAGGATGCAAAACTTTAAAGACAGCAACTCTCCCTTTCCTTTCTTTCTTTTCAACTAAACCCAACAACAATAAGTCCTCTAGGGCTTTGTAAGCCACTCCGCGGGGTCGCCCGATACTTTGAGCAATTAGTCCAGCTCGAGACCCAGTGTTTTTTAAAAGGAAAAAATAGACATCGATTTGGGCCTTGGTAAGACCAGCTTTTTCTAATAAATTGGTATCAAACATAAGATAAAGTTAGCTTTTATAGATCTATTTTAGCACATTATTTATTAAATGTCAATTTAAAAAATGACAAAAATATATAGTAAAATTAGGCAATATTATCAATATTGTAAAGAAAATATATACAAAACACAAAAAATGACACAAAAAGTATTGACACTTTCCCTCAACTATGCTATACTATGTTGTTAAGATAAGAAGTTGTAACACAGCCAAAATCTTAACTAGAACATTTAAAATTAAGACTTTGTAAAACAGATTCATGCAGTTTACTTTTATATCTATAACATTAGATATAAGGAGAGAGTAGAATTAGAAGATAGGAATCTGAATTATATGTCTTTCGTTCTCTGCCAGAGGCAGATAAAAAAAGATTGGATGCGATAAGTTAAGATATATGAACGATATATCTTTACCTCTATCAAATCTGAGTATTGAGTAAGTTATTAGATTCAGCTGAATTTAATGCTTCCAAGAAAAGACATCACAATCACCTGATTTTATAAAGAGATCAGTTGCACCCGATGACTTGAACATTCATTCGGATGCAAAAATCTCTTTAAAAAGAGAGTTGGTTCTTTCAAAATAATTTCATAGTTTCTCCTCTTGGATCATCCTTTGTGAGCCAGTAATTATCAGAATTATTGTTTCACATGGGTGATTCAAATAAATGCTTTGCGCGGACGATTTTGTCAGAATGAGGTAAAAAATATTTTTCTGCTTAAGAGAGCGGAAGGAGGAAGTATGGATGCTATAATAATTGGTGCAATAAAAACAAACAGTAGTATTTTTTTCATCGCAGGAGGATATGTAATAACAGATTACCTCCTGACAATTGTCAGGAGGATGAATTTGGGGAATAAAATCCCCAGAGTGATTATTGTTGAGAAGGAAAAAGAAAAATCCGGCAACCTGCTTTTGACGAGTAGGGCCGGGAGGCGGTTGGGGGAATTAAGGCTTAACCGAAAAACAGATTTATGGGAAATCCACGATAGCCCCCGTGGATATATTCCGGGGTGGAAATCTCCGGATAAAATTGATTTTATAACACCTCTCAATAGCTGCTGTTATTTTGACAGTAGCCGAAACTGGGAGTGTGAGGATGACAACAGTGGGACACTTTTTATAAAATGTCCCATATGCGGCACTCATGTGCCCGGGACACGGGCAGTGAGGGTCCGTTATTCGTGGCAGGGCTACGAATACGGAACCAATCGAGGGGGTGTCTCGGAAGAAACTATTTTGTTTCTTTCTGGCCCCCGCAAGGGATATATCGGGATCAACGATCTGGGACTGGGCAACGCAGGTCCCATAAGCCCCGAAAAACTTGAGGAATTTATGATTCTTCCTCAAGGAACAAAATGGGATCCTCCTAGAGGATCCTTCTGGACCCTTTGGAGAATTTAGTTCACCCGGCGGACTTGCAAAGTTCTAGCAAGTTCGCCCTATTATTGAGATTTTAAACGAAAGTTTGAAATTTCATAGTAGATAGTTCTTTGAAATCAATTTCATAATTTTTTTAAAGTTGAATTACTCTTTGCAAGTTAATAATTTTAAGATTATGGATTTTCATAAATGATTCAATTAAAACTTCGTGCAGACAATTTCGTCTACACGTGACGGAGAATCATCAAAATTATTTCCACCACACGTTATCATTCAACTGGGCAAGTGTGTGTTCAAGCGCTTGCCCATTTTATAAAGTTTTTGTTTTTAAATAACAGGAATTTTTAGAAGAAATAAAAAGCGCTAAGCGTTCTAATTGTTGTAGATGTTAAAAATTGGAAGCTTATATAGGGTAGAGATTTCTCTGGGCATAAATTTTGAGTACAAAATTTATTTAGTCGAAATGATATATTAATTGCTAGAAAATTATATTAAATTGGAAATTTAGTTCCTGAAAAATAAAGTCCTTCTAAAACCGGCAGTATAACAACTCCCTCCGCAAAATTATTTTGTGCGGTGTACTGAGATATTAGTGCAGTGGACGAAATAAAAAACTCTCTCCGTTTTGTGGAGAGGTAAAGAATAATTTTTATTTTTAGAAACACTGTCGGTTTTGGGTGGATTTTGAAAAAAAATAAAAAAGAGGTCCAATACCATATAAGGCACTGGACCTCTAAAAATAATTTTTTAATTATTGCGGAGAAGAGGGGAAATGCGGTGGATAGCTTCGGCTTCATCCCTTTTAGCAGTTCGCACTTGCATATTCATAATGAGACCCTTAATTTTCTGGGGGTCAGGCACTTTATGAAATAGAAATCTTTCGGTGTTGCCAGCGGTTTGGACATGAACATCGCCAAAATTCATAATGGTAGGCAATAAGCCCTTTATGTCAGTGGAAACATCTTGAATTTTCTCGAATTTTAATTCGCTCACGGTTCGCATAAAAAGAGCTTTTTGTTCAATATTTACAATTCTCTGATCAGTGATTATCCAGACATCAAAATAAAAGTCTATCCAAACTATAAAAATATAAATCCAAAGTATAATAGCTAGTAAGCTTTGAATAAAAATAAAAATAGGCAAATCTTCATTTTCTACAAAATACATTGGTAATATTTGCAAAGAGGTCAGCATTAATAAAATAATAGCAAAAACTATGAAATATTGTTGAGCAATATTAAACCAGTGGCGCCTAATTACTTTAATTATTTTTTCTCCAGTATGCTGTCCATGGAAATGGAACTGTTCAAAATTTTGCATATTTTTATTATTAGAAAGATTGATTGGTACTATTAAAATTGGAAGAAAGGTTGAGCATGTCAGTAAAATCGATATTCTTAAAAAGAGAAATATTAATTAGCAATAAAATAGTTATTACAGAAATAAATAAAATTAGCATTGTAGTTGAGGAGTGTTTATTTATGGAATATTTATTTATATGGTATATTACAAAAATGCTAGAAATACCACAGCCCAAGAGAAATATTAGATAAAATACAGTAAACATATTAATCATATTTTTGTATTAACGAATCTGGTTTATTATTTTTTTATTTATAGCGCTTTAATATTTCAGTCGTATTGCTTTAGGCAGTATAACCAAGATGCTTATAGCCCTTCTCTGTAACAATCCTTCCTCTGGGGGTACGAGCGAGTAAGCCAGCCTGAATCAGAAATGGCTCATAAACATCTTCAATTGTCTGTACCTCTTCATGGGTAGCGGCAGCAATGGTCTGAATTCCAACTGGTCCACCTTTAAAGTTTTTTATAATTACACGTATAATTTCTCTATCGGCTGGCTCAAGTCCCAATTCATCAATATCAATCATGTCTAGAGCTTTTTTTGTTATCTCTTTGTTTATTATATCCATATTTTCTATTTGCGCAAAATCCCTTACTCTTTTCAATATTCTATTAGCTACTCGTGGTGTTTGGCGACTGCAAATAGAAATATTTCTACAACCATCTTCATCAATATCAACATTTAATATTCTGCTAGAACGCTTAATGATAGACTGAATTTCATGATTTTCATAAAAATTTAATTTATGAATTGCGCCAAAGCGATCTCTGAGTGGATTTGAAATTGACCCCAGTCTGGTTGTAGCACCAATTAGGGTAAACTTGGGCAAATCGAGTTGTAATGTGCGGGCTGATGGACCTTTGCCCACAATAATGTCTAATTTATAATCTTCCATGGCAGGATAAAGAATTTCTTCTACCAACTTGTTGAGTCGATGAATCTCATCAATAAATAAAACATCCCCATCATTTAAATTGGTTAGGATAGAACCAAGGTCGCCAACTCTTTCAATGGCTGGACCAGAGGTTATCTTAATACCCACCTTCATCTCTTTGGCAATGATATTAGAAAGGGTGGTTTTGCCGAGTCCTGCTGGTCCATAAAGAAGAATATGTTCAATGGGTTCAGCTCTTTTTTTTGCAGCTCTGATTAGTATATCTAAATTTTTTTTAATTCTTTCTTGCCCAATATATTCATTGAAGCTTTGTGGTCTAAGGGTTGAATCTATCTTTTTGTCTTCTTCTTGCTCTTTGGAGTTAGTAATGGCCATAAAATCGTTTGGTATAGAGCATGAAACATAGTGATTCTTAATGCCTATTTTAGCTTATAAAATAAGAATGTTTCATGATATGTATTTTGTTTATAAATCTATTGTAACACCTATTGACAAAAAAATAAAGATATGCTAGTATTAGGGGTCATGAGAAATGACACTAAATAGGTGCCAATATGGTGCTTGGAGAGTTGTTTTCATTAATCTGTGGGCAATTGGGGGTCTCTATCTTTTATCCTCAATTTGGGAGCTTTCGTCCAGACATGGGTAAGGTGGTTTCGACTGCGTTATTCCTCGACACCGTTCTCTACCTGGGAAATTTATTTTTCGGGACTGTCTACAGATTAATGAATGCAATAAAAAAGCGAGATTTTAATCATCTCGCTTTTTTTATTTTTTTTAATCTTCGCTACGTGCCACTCTGTAAATTTCTTCGATAGTAGTTTCACCTTCGAGTACTTTTAGAATTCCATCCTGATACATTGTGAGCATCCCGTTTTCAATAGCTTTTTCTTTAATTTCAGATGATAGGGCATGTAGGGAAATTAATCTTTCTATTTCTTTATCGACTACCAGAACCTCGCTTATTATTGTTCGGCCCTTAAATCCAAGGTTATTACATTTTTTACAGCCTTTGGGCTTATAGATTTTATCTATAAGTGGGATGTTTATTTTAGCTGCTGGAGATATTGAGGCGATATTTTTTTCTAGTTCTATTCGCACATCTTCTGGAATCTCAATAGCTTCTTTGCAATCACAGAGCTTTCTTACTAGACGCTGAGCCATAAAGGCATTAGCTGAGGATGCTAGCTCATCGGAATCAATATTCATATTAAGAAGTCTATGTACAGATGAAGCAGCATCATTAGTATGTAGCGTTGATAGAATTAGATGACCAGTTAGAGAGGCTTGAACAGCTGTCTTAGCTGTTTCATTGTCTCTAATTTCACCTATCATTATAATATTTGGATTTTGGCGCAAAAGAGATCGCAGTACATTAGAGAATGTATAATCAGTATTATCATCAACTTGAGTTTGCAAAATTCCAGGCAATTGATATTCTATCGGATCCTCTACGGTTATTATTTTGACCTCGGGCTTGTTTAATATCTTCAATAAACTATATAAAGTAGTAGATTTACCGCTACCAGTAGGTCCAGTATTTAATATTATCCCATTTGGTTTAGATATCTGGTTTAATATTTTTTCCAAATTTTCTTTTCTAATTCCCAGCCTATCTATTTCTAGGGCAGTAGCTGATTTATTAAGAAGTCTCATTACCACTGTTTCCCCAAATCCTCCCAAAATTATCGAAACACGAACATCAATTGCAGTATCGGTTATATTTTTATATTTTTCTTCCAAGGATATTTTGAAACGACTGTCTTCTACCCCCGATCTAACCCCAGTTTTTAATCCAGACAAGAGCTTTATTTTTCCTAGTATGTTTTGGTAGTTATTTATGGGTAAAGTGGCGGCATCTTGCAATATGCCATCTATTTCAAATCTTATTTTTAGGGTATCGTTTTCCGGTTCAATGTGGATATCTCCAGCCATAAAAAGGAGTGCTCCAGCTAAAATAGTTTCAGTTAAATCTTGAGTATTTGGATCATTTAGGTATCTGTTAAAATCGGCAAAATTTTTAATTTGTTGGTCAATGTGTTCGATTTGATTTTTGGTTATTGGAATATTACGCGATAGAGATTGTTCCATTAAATCATTGTAGATATTTTTTAAAAAAGCTGTTTGTCCAGTAACACGCCAAACCTCATCCATGGAAGTGACGCCCTCAGTTACTTTTAAGATCCCATCTTGGGTCATAGTTATCATTCCATCTTCAAGCGCAGCCTTAGCGATTTCACTTTCGCCAGCCATTTCCAAGATTAGATTTTCGATGGTTTCATTGATAGTAAGAGTTTCAAAAATTCCAATTCGACCTTGGTAGCCAAGATTATTACATTTATTGCATCCGACGGCCTCATAGAGGTAATCAATATTTTTTGGAATTTCTACTTTAGACTTTGGTGAAATAATTGAAATTAGGTTTTTAATTGTTTCAACAGTTTCCTTGGCTGGCTTATATTTCTTTTTACAATGCGGACAAAGTTGTCTTACTAATCTTTGAGCCATTAAAATGTTTATTGAGGAAGCAATTAATGACGGTCTTATTCCTAATTCAAGCAGTCTTGAAATAGAGGCAGGGGCATTATTGGTGTGCAGGGTAGAGAAAACTAAATGACCAGTTAGGGCTGCATTGATAGAAATTTCAGCAGTTTCGTTATCTCTTATTTCTCCTACCATTATAATATCAGGGTCCTGTCTGACTATCGCTCTGAGACCTTCGGCAAAAGAGTATCCTCTATCATTTTGAACTTGAGTTTGAGAGATTCCTTTTATTTCATATTCAATCGGGTCTTCAATAGTAATAATTTTTGAATTGGAAGTATTAAGTTTATTTAAAAATGAATAAAGGGTAGTTGTTTTGCCGCTACCAGTGGGTCCAGTTATCAATACTAGGCCATTAGGTTTATTAATTTGAGCTTGAATTTGTTCATTAGCAAGACCTCTTAGGCCCAAGCTTTCAACATTTACTAGAATAGATGATTGATCGAGGAGTCTTAGCACGATGTTTTCTCCATATTTTCCAGGAATTATATTAACACGAATGTCTATTCTATTTTTTTTATTACCATCTTTATTTAAGTCAATTGAAAAATGTCCATCTTGAGCGATATCTCTTAGATTTAACTTCATTTTCCCAATCATTTTTATTCTCGAGATTATTGATTTGTATGTTGGGTGAGGAAAATCGCCAATGCTTTGCAAAACCCCATCAATACGATAACGCATTCGAACTGATTTTTTCTGAGGTTCGAAATGAACATCACTAGCGCGCATTTTTACTGCTCCAGAAAAAATTGTGCTTATTATATCGCTGGTGCTCATTTCTCCAACCCGATTTTTTAAATCTAAGAGCTCTTTGAATTTCTCTCCAAATTCTTCTAAATCTTTACCTGAAAGTGAGATTAAAAAAGTATCTAGAGTCTCAATTAAAATATTCTCTTTATATCTTTTCCAGGCTTTAACCATGGAAGAATTAGATACTAGATATATTACAGCTTCCCAATCATTTGTTTGTTTCAGCTTTTCTATAAAATCTAGAGTTTCCTTATTATTAGGATCGGATATAGCTAGGTGTATAGTGCGACTTGCTTTTTTTATCGCTACCACTTTGTATTTATAGGAATCAGTTTCAGAAATTAACCCTAGGGCCTCATTTTCCAGGGGAAATATGTTTAAGTCGGCATAAAATAGACCCAAGCTTTTTGCTAGGGCCGAAGCCTCCTCCTCCTCTTCCTCATGACTAAATTGAGAAATTTTTTTATTTAAAAGTTCATCTTTCTGTTCATCTCTTAATTTATCTTCTTGAAATATTGTAACCATATTTTTTTGGTTTTTATTTAATAAAACTAAATTTATTATAGCATAAAAAACCAAAATATTTCATCGGTCAAACTTATTTTTTTATTTTAAAAGAAGTGTTTTTAATTTTTCAATCAAGTATTTTTCAATTTCTTCTAAAGAATCATCATAATCTATCTCAAATTCAAAAATGTCCCCTACGATAGATCCCTTTTCAAACTGATTTAAACGTTTAAGTTTTTCAACGTCAGAAAATTTTAAAACTCCTTTTATTTTTTCTGAGGTGGTGGTGTAGAGTATTAAGAAAATTTCCCCAGCCTCATAGTTGTTTTGAATTTTATCTAAAACAAAAGGAATATCCTTGGGCTCAGTACGACTTTGAATAAAGTCTTCAATGGAAACAATGGACCAGACCATTTTTAAATCATCATCCCATTTTAGTTTTGACATAATTCTGCCAAGTAATTTTAAGATGCTAAACGGCTGTGTTTTAAAAAGATGACGAACAATCTCTTGTTGATTGGCACCAGTAGTCATTAGCTCTGAAGATATTTTTAGTGCATGTGGTGTGGTTTTACTATTCTGAAAGCTCTTAGTAGCGCTTATTATTCCAGTAAGAAGGCACTTCGCTATAGAATCCTTTATAATAAGGCTGTCGATTTCAGTAAATAAATCATAGAAAATTTCTGCCACGGAAGAAGCTTTCATATTTGTAATATTGATTTGACCAAAATTGTCATTATTGCTGTGGTTATCAATGTTCACAATCGGTACTTCATAAAAGATATCAGGATTTTCTTCAAATATTTTACCAAAAGATTCTTTGTCGGGAGCCCCAATGCAAACCAATAGATTATATTTAAATTCGGCTGGTATAAATGAGAAATCTCGTGGGTCAATAGTTCCATTTTCTGGAGTAATATAGATGCGGACTTCATTTGGAAATTCTTTAGTTTTAATGCTGGTTATTTTATTGTGTTTGGTGTTGAAGGACAAGATAAAATCGCGTGCCCCGAGAACACTGCTGGCTATTTTTTCCGGTTGAGGAAGAAATTTTAATTTAGCAATATTTTGTAGCGGGTCACTGGTGGCAATATCTGATTCTATGCCTTTTTCTTTTAAAAATAGATAAAAAGCTAAGCCAGAGCTAATGGCGTCATTGCTGGGATTTTGAGGAAGCAAGATTAGTATTTTTTTGGCAGAAGTAAATGCTTCTTTAAATTGCTGTGTAGTTCCGAGAGCCATATTAAAATTGAATAGAGTTAAGGGTTAGTAGACAAAAATAGCAAAGAAAAGGACATATGTCAAATTACTATTAAATTGGGTTAATAATGTCGATATAATATTTTTTGACAATTGTATTATTATTGCTTAACATTATAATATTGTGTATAAATTTATTTTATGAAAAAAGAAAATAATTCAAAAATCATTTCAATTATTGGTGGTAAGGGTGCGATGGGTAAAAAATTTAAAAAAGTCCTAGAGAAAGAGGGACATAAGGTTTTAATTTCCGATTTAAATACAAAATTAACCAATCAAGAAGTGGCCTCACGAGGAGATGTGATAATAATTACAGTACCGATAAGAGTAACTGAGGAAGTTATAAGAGAAATTACTCCCTTTGTTAAAAAAGGTGCGTTGCTTACGGATTTTACATCTGTTAAAATTAAGCCAATGGAATTGATGATGAAAATCGATAATTTTAAAAATGAAATTGTGGGCGGGCATCCTCTTTTTGGACCAACGGCTGAATTTAAAAATCAAAATATAATTTTATGTAAAGGTCGGACGGGAAAACATTATGAGTGGTATAAGAATTTTCTTAAGAGTTTGGGTTTGGAAATTATTGAGATGACCAGCAAAGAGCATGATCGGCATATGGCGGTAATTCAATGCCTGACTCATTTTTCTAATTTATCTCTAGGCTCTGCACTTTCAAAAATTAATTATGATTTAAGCTTAGGAGAAAAAATTGCCACGCCTGTTTATAAGCTTAGGTTTTATGGGGTGGGAAGGATTTTAGCTCAAGATTCGATTCTTTATGCAGATATTCAAAAATATAATCCTTTTGCTAAAGAAGTTTCGGAAATATATTTAAAAGCTGTTAGGGAATTAAATGATTCGGTAAAAAATAATAAAAGTGAAGAGTTTATAAATATTTTCAAGAGAAGTCAAAAATATTTCGGTGAGTTTAAGGAAAAATCTCTTAAGATAACAGATAAATTAATTAAAGTAATGAAATAAGATGGAAAAAATAATTGTTTTGGGTCCTCGATATAGTTACTCATATAACCTAGCTAGTGAATATTATAAAGAAGATGAGATAATTTGTGTAACTAATATTGGTGAAGTTTTTAAGGAAGTTTCAGAAAATAAAGATTACAAAGGTATTGTGCCAATAGAAAATATGCTCAACGGTTCAGTGCGTGAAACTTTTCTTAATTTGAGGAAATATCCATTGATAATTCTGCGTGCTTTTGATTATAAGATTGAAAACATCCTAGCTTCCAACAATGAAAGATATTTAAAAATAGTTTCTCATGCTCAACCTCTAGCACAATGCAGCGATTTTATTAGGGCGCAAAAAGATATTGAGGTAATTGAAACAAGCTCTACTTCCAAAGCAATGGAGATGGCTTCTAAGGATATTGATGTAGCTGCTATCGGAAATAAACAGGCAGCCGAACATTACGGAGTAAAGATAATTAATACTGAGATTAGCAATAAAGATTTAAATATTACTCGATTTGTAGAGATTTCTCAAACTAAGCCAGTGGATTTCAAAGCTGGAGCCAAAACTTCAATGATGATTAAACCTCTGGAGGATAGGGCGGGAATTCTTTTTGAGATATTGTCTGTTTTCAGGATTAAAAATATCAATCTTACCAAAATAGAATCAATTCCAACCGGAGTAAAGATGAATGATTATGTTTTTTATCTGGATATTGATGGAAGTCTGAAGGAAAAAAGGATAATAGACGCAATAGAATTTCTCAGAACCTTTGTGGAGGTTAATGTTTTTGGGAGCTATAATATAGCTTGTAGTAAATAGCTTTTTAGCCTGTAGGTTAAAAATCTATTTATGCCATAGTAAAAGTAAAACTAAATAGCTGCTTGCTAATAACTAACAGACTAATATATGATTTCAAAAAGAGTTCAAAAAATGGATGCTAGCGGAATAAGAAAGGCTTTCGAGTTAGCTAAAAGACTAAAAAATCCAATTGATTTGAGCATTGGTCAGCCAGATTTTGAAATTCCTGAAAATATCAAAAGGGTGGCCATTGAGGCAATTAAAAATAATAAAAATAAATATTCTCCCACTCAAGGAATTGAAGAGTTAAGAGCTGTGGTTTCTAAAAAGCTAAAAAAAGAAAACCAGCTTAATTACAAAAAAGAAAATATTATTATTACTGGAGCAGTTTCGGGCGGGTTGGGCGTAGTTTTGCCAACTTTGATAGATGCTGGAGATGAGGTTATAATTTTTGATCCGAGCTTTGTGGGTTATAAGCAACTAATCTTGCTTTATGGTGGTAAGCCCACAGTGGTGGAGAAAAATGAAGATTTTTCAATTAATTTTGAAAATCTTGAAAAAGCGATTACCAAAAAATCTAAAGCCATAATTTTTAGTACCCCTGAAAATCCGACTGGTTATGTTTATAAAGAAGCTGAGCTTATAAAGTTAGTTCAAATAGCTCAGAAAAATGATATAGTAATTTTATCTGATGAGATCTATGCCGATTTCGTTTATGAGGGTAAGCATATTTCCATAGGGCGATTTTATGATAAAGCAGTGGTATTGGGTGGTTTTTCTAAATCGCACGCTATGATGGGCTACAGAGTGGGTTATCTGAGTGCACCAGCGGAAATTATAGAGAATGCCATGAAGGTCCAGCAGTTTACTTTTGTTTGCGCTCCCACACCTTTTCAATATGCCTCTATTGAAGCCCTAAAAACTAAAAATAAAGACATTGTAAAAGAATATAAAAAAAGAAGAGATTTGATTTACAATAGCCTTAAAGATAATTATGAAATAGTGAAACCATCGGGAGCTTTTTACTTTTTTATTAAATATCCTTTTAAAGCAGATGACTTTATTCAAAAATGCCTAGACAATAACTTGATTGTGGTTCCCGGAAGTTCATTTAGTCAAAAAAACACTCACTTTAGGATTTGTTATGCGACTAGTGAAGAAAATCTTAAAAAAGCGATAGGGATATTAAATAAAATTGTTAAATAAATCTAAAATATTTTTTATTAAATTAAAAAAAGCCAGAACCACGATGGGTTTTGGCTTTTTATGTTTATCATTGCCAGTGTTTATCCTCTTTTTTGTAGGAAGATTAATCATTAATTACAATTTCGCCATCCTTGATCATTTTTTCAATTAAACGAAATGAATTTAAAAGTACTTTAAATATTTTTAAGGATAAAGTGTTAATTATCAACCCAGAATCATCCTCATTAGCCGTAGTAATTGCTGTTCCGGCAATGGTAGATATTTTTAGATCAATGTTTGAGATTATCTGGGATTCAATAGGATAGAAATAAAAGTTAATAGTTGTAAAATGCGATTTATTTTGTTTTATAAGCCCGCCTGCAATGTTTTGGTAGCACTGCGGGCAGTTAAAGTGTGGGGAGGTATTTGATATGTATTTAATAAATAAAAAATAAATGTTTAATATTACACCTAATCTTAACTCTTACCTAAATAACAACCTTTGAAATTTTTGGCGGTCGCGTATTTTGTCAATGGTTATTTTTTTATTATAATTATATTGTTATTTGATTAAAAAATCCTTTGACATATCTCTTGAAACCTGCTATTATGATTGCGAGGTTAAGGATAGTTCAGATTCGCAGGTTGCGGGTCTTTTTTTATAAATAACCCCAGTAATAGTAATAAAATTTTTAAATTATATGGCAAAAAAACAACAAGAAGAAAAGAAAAGTGGCATAAACTCCAGTGAGTTTAATAGCGCAATCACTCAGATCTGTGAAGAGAAGGGAATCAATAAGGAGAAAGTTATGCAAACAGTCGAAG
>Ga0209800_10002446_pt1 | contig 16445 bp, 2 predicted proteins | sample Higcelweek8metaG_FD_187174 | JGI IMG/M metagenome (GOLD analysis project Ga0209800, IMG submission 187174) | Freshwater pond sediment microbial communities from the University of Edinburgh, under environmental carbon perturbations - High... | ecosystem: Environmental > Aquatic > Freshwater >...
GCTCTTTCCGATGACCCTTCCGTCGGCGGTGGTGCCCACGACGAGGCGCGAGGCATCGCCGTTTTCAAGTATGTACGAAATCGTTCCGTCGACAGGTGCCTGTATGATGCTCTCCATCTTCATCGCAGAAAGTATCACCAGTCTGTCGCCTTTTTTGACCTTGTCACCCTGCTTGAATGATCCGCAGAAAGAGACGAAGGTTCCCTGAAAGGGCGAGACGACATGGCCGGTGGTATCGGCCTCGGCGACACCTTCGGGGGTGATGCTCATGCGGTAGTAGTCGATGCGGTTGGTGTCGTCGCGCATGCGTATAAGGGTGAAGGCGACGCTCTTTTCGACGCGCACGCGTCTTGTCGCCGACTGGTAGGCGATGACAAAATCATCATGACGGTCATTGACCTCGGTCATGGTGATCTTTCCCTGATAGCTTCCGTTAACAAAGACATGGCTCTCATTGAGTGAGCACTGCAGAAATTCGATGCCGAAGCGTTCGCCCTCGCACTCGACAGTGAAGCGGTAGGGAATGTCTTTTGCCTCGGTGTCGAGAATTCCGCGGGAGGCGGCGACGACGATGAAATTGCGCGCGCGCTCGAACTGCATTTTCAGATATTCGGTATAGGCGCCGAAGACGATGTGCCGCTTTGACTGTGAGGCCTCGACGTGGCGGATATCGATTTCCTTAAAGCCGAGCGCGGGGTTCTCGGGGATAAGGCTGTTGGTATAATCGGGATTTCTGAATGAATCATGCCGCATAACGCGAAGCAGCTGATTGACGTTGGTCTTGACACCCTTGATGTAGAGCTCCTGCAGAGCGCGCTCCATTCTGATGAGAGCCTCGTCACGCGTATCGCCCCAGGCGATGAGCTTGCCTATCATCGGGTCGTACATCGAAAGGATACGGTCTCCCTCGCCGAAACCGAAATCACAGCGTATGCCGTTGAAAGAAGGCAGGTTAATCTCGCTGATGGTGCCGGGCGAAGGGCGGTAGTCGTTTTCCGGTTCTTCGGCGTAGATGCGGCACTCGACAGAGTGTTTTCTGTTTTCGATCTTATATTTTATTTTGGAGGTGTCGCCGATCTCGGCGGCGCGTCCGTCAAAATAGAGGATCTGCCACTTGACCAGGTCGATGCCGAGCGACTGGTCGGTCACGCCGTACTCGACCTGAAGCCGCGTATTCATCTCCATGAAGCCCATCTTGCCGTTTTTCGAATCGATCAGAAACTCGACCGTGCCCGCGCCGCAGCAGCCGTAGCCCGACACAAGCGCGAGGCGCTCGGCGGCCGACAGAAACAGCATTGCCTGGTGGTCGGGAAGAAAGGTATGGCCGCTCTCCTCGATGATCTTCTGATTGCGGCGCTGCACCGCGCATTTTCGTATGCCTACCGCGCGGTCGTTGAAGACCTGCACCTCGATATGCACTGGCTCCTGAATGAACTGCTCGATGTAAAAGCGCGCGTCCCCGTAGAGGTCTTTTCCGATACGCATGCACGAAGTGACCGCCTCCTCAACCTCGTCCTCTCTGAAGACGGGATACATCCCCTTTCCGCCGCCGCCGGCCGAGAGTTTGACGATGACCGGATAGCCTATTTCAGCGATCTGCTTTTTCAGATCATTGATATCGGGGTTTTCGAAGGCCTCGGTGCTCGCGAACAGGGGAACGTTATTCGATTTTGCCAGTGTTCTCGAACTGACCTTATCGCCCATGAGGCGCATGGTCTTCTCGTTGGGGCCCATAAAGATTATTTTGTTGTCATTATTTGAATACTCGTCAATCGCACCGACAAATGAGGCGTTTTCCGAGAGAAATCCGTAACCCGAGTAAATCGCGTTGGCGCCCGAAATCGCCGCCGCCGCTATCACCACGGGAATATTCACATAATTCGTCTCGGCGCCGATAAAGACCACCTCGTCGGCGAACTCGTACCAGCTCTGACCGCGGTCAACATCGGTGACCACCGCGACCGACGGAATCCGCTCTTCGTGCAGAGAGAGAAAAAAACGCTTCGCGATCTCGCCGCGGTTGGCCACGAGCACCTTACGCAGCTTCCCCCCGCGCTCTGCGCCGGAAGCACCGGCAAGATCCGGATTCATTTTTTTCAGCTCTGCAATCGCCGATTCTATCTTCTCTATAATGGTTGATTTCAAATTCTGCATCGCCTCACCTCTCGGTAATTCTCATTAACTTCAGGACTTGTATTAAAAAAAGCGCCGCAGAATCTCTTGTGCGGCGGCATTATTTAATTTTAATTACTTCATTTTGATGCGGTCGAGAATACTCTCTCCCTCTCTGACGTGTCCGACACGTACCATCTGAAACTCCTCTATCTCAAGAAGCACATCGCCCTGCGTCGTACAGAGCACAAGGTTGTAGCTGTTGTACTCGTCGCCCGCGGCGGTCTTCTCGGTGATACAGAGATACTTCACGTTCTTCTGCGGCGCCTTGTAAAAACGCATCTGTTTCATCATGTACGGAAGAATAATCTGCTCGCTGGTCATTACCTCGAGCATTCCCCCCGTCTGAAACATCGCGTCGACAAGCACAGGATCCGTCGTAAACTCAGGCTCCTTCTCGCCCGCGAAGAAATCACGATCCGAGGTGTTCGCGATCGTCGTGATCATGCGCGTCGGCTCGAACGAGACGAGCTCTTCGACGGTTCTGAAAAGGCCGTCCATGAAGAGCCTCTCGGGGTGATAGATCATCTCCTGAAAGCTTCCCTTTATCTCGGGCGCTTTAAACGGGGGGATGACAATCTTTTTGGATTCGAGAGGCTTGTCCGCAAAGATAAAATCCGCCTGATAGTGCAGTGTGGGATCACCCATCACCACACCCGCGGGATTCTTAAATACCGACGTGATATCGGCCGTTACGGTTGCACCGTTTTTTCTCGCGCTTGCTAAAATCTCTTTCGGACGTCCTTTGAGAAGCTTGATGCCGTAAGGGATCTTGTAGTTCTGCATTCCCACAAGCACACCGTCGGCCACCTGACGTGAGGCCTCGGCCATCGTTTCAAGTCCCGTCGCACCGAGAAACAGCGGCACTCCGTCTTTTACGTGGTCGAGAATGAATACGTCACGCTTGAGGTCGAGCATGCGGCTGAACTTCTTGAAGCCCTCGCCCTGTTCGATGACCTTGTCGAGCATCAGATCGACTCGATCCCCGCCTCTGGGAAGTATTCTGTCACGGTCGAATTCGTGATCCATTCCCGAAACAAGAACCTCTTCTCGCGCGTCGCACAGATCATCGATGAAGCACTTCACGCCGTACGCAAGCGGCAGAAAGACGAGGCCGCGAGATTCGAGCACCTTGTGGACGGTTTCGTTGGTCGCCATCCCCGCGCCCTCCCAGGCGGTCCAGTCGTAGACCTTCACCTTGAGATTGGCGTTGCGGCTCTTCTCGGCCTGCACCATCTTGCCGATCATATCGTTTGCGGCGGTATAGTCGCACTGCCCTTCGTTTCCGAAGCGCGCGGTCACCGACGAGAAGGTAGAGAGAAATCTGTACTCGCGTTTTCCCATAAGCGCGAGAAGATGATAGAGCCCCTGCACCTTCGTGTCGAAGACGCGATTGAACGACGCGGCGTCCTTCTTCGTGATGAACTGGCTCTCATCGACGCCCGCCGCGTGAATGATGCCGTCGATCTTCTCGTGTTTGTCGACGATCGCCTTCATCGAATCGAAGCTCGCCACGTCCGCAGCGTAGTAGACAACCTGCGCCCCGGAGGCTTTGAGCGACTCGATATTGCGTACCGACTCGACCATCTGCATGATGCGTCCGGCGGCCTTTTTGATCTCGACAGGCTTGGCGCCGCTCATCGTATTTTTAAGGTCATCCATAACCTCTTTTTCACCCACGCCCGGCGCAAGATACTTCGCGTCGACCGAAGCGATATCACTGCGCCCCGCGATGATAAGATTGACCCTGTACTTTTTGACCAGCGCGCTCAGAATATTGTAGGTAATACCGCGCGCGCCCCCGGTGACGAGAATCGTATCGCCGTCACTCACCATGCTTTCGCCCTTATCCGGCTCTTTCACCTTGAGTGAGAGCGCATAACGGGTAGAATCCTCATAGCCGATCTCCACCTCGCGGTTTCCGCTCTTTATCTCGGCAAAGTAGATCTCGATGATCTTCGCGCTTGAGCGGGAGGGGCTCTTCACAGAGAAGTCCACAACCTTTACGGTACACTTCGCGAACTCCTTGTTGAGAGTCTTGAACATGCCCGCGATCGCAGCGAACAGCGGCTCCATCTCGCCCTTTCTTTCACGATAGGCGAAGACAACGCTGTTGAACGCGATCGATGCGAGCATCGCGCCCTCTTTGTCGAGCTGCGGCGCGAAATGCTTCGCGACAAGAAAGGCTGATTTCACGAAACGGTTCATCTCCGCTGTGCCGCGTTTTTTCTCGCTGACGGCGTCCGCCACTGCGAAGTGGAAGTAGCCGTCGATCGCAAGCAACTTGGCAAGTGCGGCGATGTCACGCTCGCACTCATCGATTGAGTCGAAGGCAATCTTGTGATCGCATCCCTCACCCCCGATGGTCACCACACTGCCGCCGGCAGCTTCGATCGCCGCTTTCAGTTTTTCCGCGAACCCGGCGCTGTCAGGAGAAACAAGAAATTTCTTTCCTGCAAAGTCGTATCCGCCCGCACCCTTGAGCGGCTGCTCCTTAGTCAGAACGGAGAAGGTCTTGATGCCGTTGTCGGCGCCTGCCGCCGCGGCGACCGGTGCGTGAGCTGCGGCTGCACTGTGTGTCTGTGCCGCAGAGCTCTTCGGCGAGGCCGCGCCTTGCGTCTTCATCGCGATATATTCAGCAAGTTTTTCTATTGTATTTAAATCGGCAAGCTTCAGATCTTCGGGAACCTCGAGCGAGTAGTTCGCAGAAATCTTTCCGAAAATCTCGACCTGCTTGACGGTGTCGATGCCGAGGTCTGCCTCAAGATCGAGCGTCGCGTCGAGCATAGTGCTCTCGTAGCCGGTCTGCTCGGCGATGATGCCCTTGATCGCCTCGACAAATCCCGCACCCGATACGGCGGCTGGTGTTCCCTTTGGCGCCACTGCAGCCTGTTGCGTTGTAGAGCCTTGTTGGGACGCAGTGCCCTGCGTCCTTACGGCGATATATTCAGCCAGCTTTTCTATTGTATTCAGATCCGCCAGTTTCAGATCCTCGGGAACCTCGAGCGAGTAGTTCGCAGAAATCTTTCCGAATATCTCGACCTGTTTGACGGTGTCGATGCCCAGATCCGCCTCAAGGTCGAGCGTCGCGTCGAGCATCGAGCTCTCGTAGCCGGTCTGCTCGGCGATGATGCCCTTGATCGCTTCGACGAATCCCGCACCCGATACGGCTGCGGTCATACCCTGCTGGACCGCAGAGCCCTGCGGACCTACAACTGACGCCGCCGATACTCCGCCCGTTTTAGCCGCAATATAGCCCGCAAGCTTTTCAATAGTATTCAGATCCGCCAGTTTCAGATCTTCGGGAACCTCGAGCGAGTAGTTCGCCGAAATCTTTCCGAATATCTCGACCTGCTTAACGGTGTCGATGCCCAGATCCGCCTCAAGGTCGAGCGTCGCGTCGAGCATCCCCTTATCGTAACCGGTCTGCTCGGCGATGATGCCCTTGATCGCTTCGATAAAGTCACCGGCAGATGCCGCTGTTGCCGCTGCCGCGCCGCCCTGCACCGAAGCGGTAGGGCCGGCCTTCGCCGCGATATAGCCCGCAAGCTTCTCGATGGTATTGAGGTCGGCAAGCTTCAGATCCTCGGGAACCTCGAGCGAGTAGTTCGCCGAAATCTTTCCGAAAATCTCGACCTGCTTGACAGTATCGATGCCGAGGTCCGCCTCAAGATCGAGCGTCTCGTCGAGCATGCCGATATCGTAGCCGGTCTGCTCGGCGATGATCGCCTTGATCCGGGGGATGATGGATTTCGCATCCGCACCCGCCGCCTTCACCGGCGCGGCGGCCGCTGCCGGCGCCGATACGGGTGCCGGCGCAGCAGGAGCGGCGGACTTGCCGTTCGCGCTCACATTGCCGTTCACCGCACAATCGGCGACAAGCACGCTGTTTTTGAGATAGGGAAGCGCGTCATTTTTTCCGGTGATGCGTGACAGCCAGTTTTTGTATACCTGATTTCCACTATCTGAATTTTCTGTAATTCTTTTTACAAAGAGAAACGCGAAGTGCGAACCGAATCCCGCGCCGAGATGAAATCCGTACTCGAAATCGCCCTTCTCGCCTTTCGAGAATTTGAGATCCTTGAAGTGAGCGGGAATATTTTCGAGATTCGGGATCGGCGGAACCGTTCCCGTCTGCATCGCTTTTACGAGAACCGCATCCTCAATGCCCGCACCGAGCGTATGGCCGGTGTAGCCCTTCGTGTTGGTCACAGTAATCTCGTTCACCTTCGCGCCGAAGGTACGCTTGAGCGCCTCGACCTCCGCATCGGCGCTTCCGCCGCGTGCCGGGGTATAGGTCTCGTGCGACATGAAAATCATTTTCTTCGTATACTCATTACGGTCAAGGTTCCACAGAGCGTCGGTCTTATTGAAGAAAGACTCCATATCCTCTGCAAGGTGCTGCACGTCGATCTTCGAAACATGAAACGCCGAGTTGCCGATATGGGTGCCGAGAATCTGCGCCTGTCCGTTCATACCGCGTTCCTGCGTTCTGTCCTGACGCTCGACGATGATGCCCACCGCGCCCGAGCCGACGATCATGCCGTTACGCGTTTCGTCGAAGGGACGCGCCGCCTCCTGTACCGTCTTTTTGATGCTGGCGGCGCCCAGAGCGAGAAAGCCCGAGGTGATCCATCTGTTCTGTGCAGGGCTTGTCGCCGCTTCGCCGCCGATGATGATGACGCGCTCGCAGCGTCCCATTCTGATCCAGTCGCTTGCGACAGCCACCGCCTGTGTAGTCGATGCGCATGCGCCGTTCACCTGCATATTGGGACCGCGCGCGCCGATAAACTGCGCGAAATGCGCCGAACCCAGAGAGAGTATGTGTACCAGCAGATTGCGTGAGAATGCGTACTCTTCGCCGCTGATATTCTTTTTGAGATTGAAGAACCAGTCGGTGATCTTCGATTTGACACCCTCGTCAGCGACCTTCTCCATAAGAAAGTAGTAGAGCTTCTCGAATTCGCGGGCGGGCTGCTTGGCGAATTTCTGCGTGTAGAACCTGCCGATCTCTTCGATCAGCGATTCAAATCCCGGGAAAAGCGAAGTGAAGATAACGCCGGTGGTGGACTGCATTTCAGAAGGAAGCATCATGCGGTCGGGAATCACGGTGCCGTTTGAGGCCCTCTTGTAATTCATCACCAGAGGAATCTTCGCGTCTTTCAGAGCCTCGAGTCCCGCGGCAATCGCAAGCTCGCTGGTGATATCGTAGCGGAACTCGACGCCGTAATCGGACTGAAGATTGAAATAGCCGAGCTGCCCCGCAAGGTGCACCACATCATCGGTCGAGGTGATCTGCACGTAGCGCGCGGATCCCGACGGATCTTTGAAAATACGCGTGATATTCTTGTCGATGATCTCCTGCTGACGCTCGTCGGAGAGGCGGTCGATACAGTTGGTGCCGCGCAGAATTCTCTCGAAGTTGTCGGCGTTGAAGACCTTATTCGAAAGGCCGGGAAGTCCGATTGAAACGCCGGGAATGACGACAGCACCGGTATAGAGGCCGAGCATATCAACAAATTTGAACGCTTCATCTTTCTTCGCCTTCAGGTACTCGTCGAAGAGAAGTTTTTTGATGGCCTCGTCGTTGTTTTTCAGGAAGGCCTCGAAATCACCGTCTGCACGAAGCGATGAAGCGGCGTGTACGACACCGGCCGAAGTAACCGGCATCGCGTAAGTTGCCGCGCTTACTGAAGCTGCAGCCGTACGGGGCGCCGCAGCGGCCGCGGCAGAACCGGAGAGAAGTCCTCTGCCCTCGAGCAGGCCGAGCGCGGCCTCACATGAGGCGGACTCGCCTTTTTTCACATCGATCATCGCCACTGCCGCACCGAAGCTCGCGCTGATGTCGCCGACGAGCTTTGTCAGAAGATTGCCCGGGCCCGCCTCAACCACAGTCGATACCCCCCATGCGGAGAGATTCTTCACCGTCTGCACGAACTCGACGGGTGAAATCATCTGTCTGCGAAGAATCTCCTTCGCCTCGCTTTCTGAAGCGGGATAACACTGCGCACTTAGATTGGCGACCACTTTCGGCAGCGCCTGCACGTTGCACGCAACATTCCTGAGCGCCTCGCCCATTTCGGCGGAAGCCTTCTCGAAAAGCGGGGTATGGAAGGCGCCGGAAAGCGCGAGTTTCTTATAGGTGACACCCTTCTGTTTCAGATAGGCGCAGAAGGCATCAACCGCCTCGCCCTCACCCGCAACGGCAGTCTGCTTGTCGCTGTTTTTGTTGGCGACATAGACCTTCACGCCCGCCTCGCTTATAAGCGAGGCGGCTTCGTCCGCGCCGCAGAAGAGAACCATAATCGCCCCCTTCTGCGCATCGGCGGCGCGCTTCATGATTTCACCGCGCCTGATGACCAGCGAAAAGGCATCTTCAAATGTGAATACTCCCGCGCAGTAGAGAGCGGAGAATTCGCCCAGCGAATGGCCGGCGAAATAATCGGCGTTGAATCCCCGCGAGCGGAGAAGCGCGTACATTGCGGCCGACGAGAGAAATACCGCGGGCTGAGTGTTTTCGGTGCTGCTGAGTTTATCTTCGGGATCGTTGAACATGAGCGCTTTGATGGAGTATCCCCGCGCCTTCGTGAAAATCGCGTCGCCGCGGTCGATTATTTCACGAACGGGGGCGAACTTCTCATAGGCCTCTTTCATCATGCCGCTGCGCTGGGCGCCCTGGCCCGAGAGGATAAGCGCGCACTTCGCCGCTGATGATGATGCAACAGCTTCAGCCGGACGGGCATTCACCGCCGGTTTGGCTTCCGCCGAATTCTTCAGCCATTCGGGAAACGTGGAGAGAACATAATGCGCGTGCGCGCCGCCGTGACCGAACGAATTTGCACCGAAAGAGTTATTCTTCTGAGTAAGGGGAGCTGTTTCAGTAAGCGCCCGCACCGACGAGCGCTCCTTCACGATCGAAGAGTCTTTAGACCAGCTCTTCACCGCAAAGATTTTCGACTCGCGCGCGGCAAGCGCCATACGAAGCATGCTGATCGCGCCGCTTGCCGCACGGGTGTGGCCGATCTGCGTGCGTCCCGATGAGAAAGGAACCTTCGCCGCAGGAAGCGCGGCGCCGATTCCGTTGAGCTCGGCCTGATCGAACAGCAGGTTGCCGCCCGCATAGACCTCGATCTGTCGTACCGATTTAGGCGCAACATTGCCCGAACGCAAAGTCTTTCTGATGACTTCTGCGTACGCGCGGTCAGAGGGCTGAAAGAGATCCCCGGCGCCTCTGGTCACGATGCCGACGCCGTTGATTTCGGCGATGACGGGCATCTTGTGTTTTTTCGCCGACTTCCATGTGGTAAGCGCGAAGACGACACCCGCCTCACCCATCAGCACGCCCGATGAGCGCATATCGAAAAGCGGCGATGCGGACTCGGCGAGAATACCGAGGCGGTCGTAATGGTGCATCATCAGCGGAAAGAGGTTGGTGTCCACACCGCCCGTAAGCGCGAATTCGAAGTCGCCGTTTTTAAGTCCCTTGATCGCAAGGTCGACAGCGACCGCCGAAGAGGCGCATGATGAGTCAACAGTGAAGTTCGCGCCGTTACAGCCGTAAACGTTGCACACTCGGCCCGTGACGATATTCGAAAGAAGCCCGGGAATGGTGTCGCCGGTATTTTTCACATAACGCGATTTAAGCGCAGCACTGAGCGACTCGCTGATGGCCTGCCCCGCCTCTTTCGCAATACCGGACTCATCTATACCCTTGGTTATCTGGGGGATACGCACACGGAAAATATTCTCCGCGTTTTTCGCACCCGACATCGTACCCAGAATCACCGCCACGCGGTTGCCCGAACCCAGATGATTCGCGACACCCGACTCGTCAAGCGCCTGACCGGCAGCATCGAGCGCAAAAAACTGCGCACGTTCGATATGATCGGCCGCCGCGGGGGGGATGCGGTATTTAAGATTATTGATCTTATAATCACTTACATAACCGATCTCGGTTTTCGGAATAAAGTATTCGCCGCTCTCGTTCGCGTAACTTTCCGCATGATACTTCTCTGCGGGAAGGGGAACAAATTTCTGATCACCGGAGAGCGCGAGCTGCAGAAATTCATCTTTCGATTTGGCGCCCGGCGCCATCACGCCGATACCGGCGATGACGATGCGCGAATCGTTGAAGTCGTACGTGGGATCCGCGAAAATCCTGCGCGGGACAACACGGTAATTCCCGCTGCACTCTTCGAGCACCACATGATAGTTGATGCCGCCGAAGCCGTACGAGCTGACCGCGGCCTTGCGCGTCTTTCCGGGACGCTCAGCCCACTCCTGCGTGTCAGCGACAATGAAAAGATTCGATCCCGAGAAGTCGACGCGCGGCGAAAGATTCTTGAACTGTCCGTTAGGCGGAAGCTTTTTGTTCTTTATCGCCAGAATCGCCTTCGTCATCCCCGCGGCACCCGCGCCGCCCAGAAGGTGGCCGATCTGTGATTTGATGGAAGAGATACCGATCTTATTCTGTGTTTTATAAACTGATTTGATGGTATCGATTTCGGTCTTGTCGCCGACAAGGGTCGAAGTTCCGTGCGTCTCGATGAAATCGATATCGTTGACAGTGGTGCCGTCCTTCATCTTTTCGTAGCAGCGGGTCAGCGCGAGAGCCTGTCCCGACTGGCTGGGCGCCGCGATACCTTTGCCCTTGCCGTCAGAGCTGCCGCCGATAGCCTTGATCACCGCGTGAATTCTGTCGCCCTCGCGCATCGCGTCTTTGACGCGTTTGAGCACGAATACGCCGGCGCCTTCACCCATGACGAAACCGTTCGCGCGTCCGTCGAAGGGATACGAGCCCTCGGCCGAAAGGGTTCCCATATTCGAGAAACCGACGAAGGGTTCGGGCATCATGTTGGTGTTGATGCCGCCCACGACAACCGCGTCGCGGCTGCCCGAGAGCAGCTCTTTGACCGCAGAATCGACCGCGGCAAAAGAGGTCGCGCACGCCGCGTCTATAACGAAATTCGCGCCTTCGAGTCCGAGGTGTCTGGCGATACGTGCGGCTTCGATATTCAAAAAGAAACTGTCGGGCGTTTCGCCGGTGATGCCGTATGACATCTTTTCGCGTATTGCCGCAAGAAGCTTCTCTTTATCGCCCTCGCTGAGCGACTTGTACGACTCGTTTTCTTCGAGGTAATGTTTAACCTCGGGGTAGTAGTATTTCAGTGTGAGATTATGCGCCACTTCATTGCCGAGGCAGGTACCGATGATAACCGAGGCATTCTTCGGCAGAGATTTCTTTTCAGAGTATCCCGCGTCAGCGGCAGCCATATGCGCCGCCTCGAGAATCATCTGCTGGGTGCGCGACATTACGGCCGCCTCTTCGGCCGAGTAACCGTATTTCTTATAATCAAAGACGAACTGGTCGACCGTCGCGGCGATATTCGTGTAGGTCTTGTCTTCCACGCTCTTGTCGGTGTTATAGTAGAGTGTTGAATCCAGGCGCGAATCATCGACTTTTTTTATAAAATATTTTTTATCAAGAATATTCTTCCAGAGCTCTTCGTAGCCGGTTGACTCGGGATAGATGCATCCCATACCGACAATGGCTATCTCATCATTGACTTCGTTTGAGGGTGAAGAGAAGACTTCAAGAGAGTCGAGAACCTTTGCGAGCGCTCCCTTTCCCCCCATGAGCATGCAGTGAATATCGTCGATTGCGACCTCTTCGTTGTGAAAGATGAGCGCGTCGCCCGACATGAAGTTGCCCACCTCAAAGGCCTCCTGCTCGGTGTAGGGGTCAAGCGTGACCTTTCCGGGAACGGAGAAATTGGGACGGTAGGCCTTCGCGCCGACGAGCAGCGCGCCGAGGTTGTCCTTCTCGAAGCAGAGTTTGCGATCCTGCAGGGGCATGCCCTGCTTGACGCGCTCGTGTTCGCGGTGAACGGTAGTCATCGTAAATGGAGTCGGAAGGCTTCGTGTGGAGAGGCCGAGCGTCTCACCGGTGACGATGGTCTCTGTTTTCTCTTTCATGAGCCGCTGATAAAGGGGCTTGATCGCGCCGCACGATACAATCTCTTTCGAAAAAAGGTACGAAGTACTCACCTGAATACCGATCTTGGCGCCGCGCTTCGCAAGATTTGAGGTCATACCGCTGATAAAACGCGCGCCCGATGACGATGCGATGCCGCCCGCGAAAATAAGCGAGAGCGCGCCGATCTTGTCGGCGAACGAGTTCACCACTTTCTGAATCGCGGTCTCCCATAAAACCATCGACGTCATCGCGCCGACGTGTCCGCCTGCCTCGCGCCCCTCGAAGATGCAGCGCATCGCGCCGCTGGTGACCGCGTTCTCAAGAATCGATGCCGCGGGAGTATGCAGATAGGTCTTGATGCCGACAGCTTCAAGCTCTTTGACCTGCGCAGGATTGCCGCTTGCGAACAGCGCATATTTTACTTTGAGTTCCTTGAGGATCCCCATATGGGTGTCGAGCTCTTTGTTGAGAGAGGCGATACCGATCATGCCCGCACCGAAGGTCGGCACCTTGTCGATGCCCTTCTGAATCATATCCTGCGCGAGATTTTTCGGCAGCGAACCCATCGCCAGAAAGGGGAGAGCGCCGTGCTCAAAGACGCTGTTGGCGAAATCGGCGTTGTCGGAGATATTGGCCATCGGCCCCTGAATGATCGGGTATTTGACACCGTTCTCTTTCGCCAGCGGCGAATCGGCGTGCATCGGGTCATGCGCGTCAACGTCGGCAAGAAGCTCGCCGATCTTTTTGAAAAACTGGGGGATGACGACCTCGACATCGGTCGAGTCTTTGATAAAATAGCGCGCCATCAGCGCGTCCTGCCCCAGATAAAAGAGGCTCTGCACCACGTCGATCGAGTTGTCATCGAACTTCGCGAAATCACGGCAGATTTCGGTGTAGAGTTTCTCGTCCGCTTTATCGTCGCCCAGAAGAAGACTCTCGTGCTCCTTGACGACCTTTACATTTTTTGTCGCGAGTTTCGAGAAGAAACGATACTGGCGAGAAAGCGACTGCCCCACCATCATGGTATCCTTCTCTTCGAGTTTGGCGATCGCCTGTTTGAAGTTGTCCGCGATAGGCGCCTGATTTGTCAGGTAGAGCTGGTCATCGAGAACAACACCCGAAGCGCCGGCGGCGAACATACCGGCTGCGGTGAAGTAGCCTGCGCCGCCGTGTACAATCACGGGAAGGTCGCTGTTTTCGATGTACCACTGCAGCAGCACAAACGAGGTGTATTTCGAGACAAGTCCCCCCGCCTCGTTGCCCCTGACAAGAACCGCCGACGCGCCCTGCTTTTCGACGAGGCGGGTGAGCCCGATGTCTTTCACCTCGACAATCGTGCGCGCATCAACCGGCGAAAGATCACACTTCTCAAGCGATGCGGCGTCTTTATAGGCCAAAATAACCGCAGAAAGATGAACAGAATTGCTTTCTGACAAAATTTTAATAATGTCCGCATCTTCGGCATAGACGCGAATACCGAATAAGATGCCCCGCGATTCCATAGCCGAGATGTTCTTTCTGACCGCGGCGGCGTCGGCAAATTCAGTATCGTAGACCGGCAGCGCACCCGCACGGTGCACAGATTCAAAATAATCAGGACAGAAGAGGCCTGCAGGGTTATAGACCGCCAGAGGCAGTTTTGAATCGAGTACTCGTTTAATCATATACGTCTCCTTGTTTTGAGTAAGAGAAATTTTTCTGATGGTCACCTATAAAAATCAGCATTTTCATTCCAAACCAAATGAGAAATGCTGATTTTCTCATGCTTTGTGACCACAAGGGAACATCACATGTTAATTTATAGAAGTTCCCTTATGTAATTTTTGATCCGTTTGTAAGCGGCACTTCAGGCCGCAACGGCACCGTAAAAAATCTATATAAAACACCCGTGATTTGCTCCATATTCTGCGTTGATGAAAAGAGCTTCGGGCGATTACATGCTGCAAAAAAAGTTGTAGGGGGGATACTAACCTTCGCCGGAGAGGTTGGCGACATCGTGGGCGATAATCGGCATATAGAAGCGCTCGCGGGGGCACTCTTCGGCCAGAAAACCGTTGAAAACACACTCAAGAATGCAGGGAATCTCTTTGGTGAGCGCGTATTTCATACCGCCTGAAACCCACTTGTGAAAGACGCCGTCAATGAACCCGAAGATACCGTAGATGAGCGTATCAAAATCCATGTCCTTGACAACGTGTTCGCTGTTGAGCGCGTTAAGCCGCACCCGCAAAAGGGGAAGCTGCTCGTCCATGTAGCGGTAGAATTTTGACTTACCGCTGGTGCCGGGGGTCACATCTTCGGCAAGGATGAGTTTATAGACGACGGGATTCTCGTCGATATAGGTGACCCAGTATTCGATCATCTGGCGAAGCTCAGAGAGGATATCGCCGTCTTTGGAGAAGATCGCGCCGATATTGGCGACAATCTTGCGGTACTCTTCGATCATAAGCTGTTCGAGCAGCTCCTCTTTCGATTCAAATATGCGGTAGAGGGTGCCCTTGCCCAGACCCGAGATCTGCGCGATCATGTCCATCGTCGCGCGATGGAAACCCATTTCGCCGAAGACCTTCAGCGCCGCCTGAAAGATGGAGCTCTTTTTCTGTGTATTGGTTGCATTTTTATGATCGGCCCTGGCAACCGGAAGAGAGGTGAAGACATCCTGCAGCATCTCTGCGGGAACGTTGACTTTTTGTACACCGAAGGCGGCCGAACGGTCGATAACGGTCCGCAAAAAAGAGTAAGAGGCCTCTTTCATCTTTCTTTCGTGAAGATAGCTCATCACGTCGTTGATGTATGAAGTCACCCATCCGGTCGCAACGCTCTGAAATTCTTCGGCACCGCATTTTTCGCGCAGCTCATCAAGGTGCTTCTTGAACACTGCGGTGAAGGCGCTCTCGTCGAAGGTGCCGTCGGGCATAAAGTAACGCCCTATCTCTTTGCGGGCGGAAAGTGCCTGTATGTCTGTTTGTGTACTCATCCCTCTCTCTTTACCGCAATTTACCGGTGCGGCCCGCGGACCGGCCAGTTCGACTCAGAAGTTCTGGACTGACCAGTCCGTCCAACATTGACCAGCGAGTTCGATTGTCAACAGAATTTTTTTCACAAAAATCCCGATTTTTACGGCAGTGGACCTCGCTTATTTGTGCATCCCTGAAAATAACTAAAATATTCCTGACACAGGAACATTTTAGTTATTCTGTATCTATATCAGGAACAATATCCATTATTTGTTCTTGACTAAAGAACATTTTCTCGTTACTGTTCCTCCATAATGAACATTAACGAGATACATGAAATAGAAGCCGCCATGCAGCGAAAGATCGGGGCCATGCCCGGGCGCATAAGGCCCTACACTACTGAATGCAAAGAACTTCCCCGCGCAATCAGCCTGACCGGACCCCGCGGCGTCGGCAAGACAACCTTTCTGCTCTACCATGCGCAAAACAGAAAGATCCTCTACTTTTCGGCCGACAACCCCCTTCTTGCCGGAACCCCGCTGTATGAGGTGGTGCGCGCCATCTTTATGCAGGGATATGAGGGGGTCATTGTCGATGAGGTTCACTTCGCGAAAGAGTGGAGCCTCCATCTGAAGGCGCTTTACGATGACTTTCCCCGGCACTCAATCTGGGTGAGCGACTCATCCTCGCTTGTAATGAGAAGCGGCACGGCGGATCTGTCGCGCAGATTTGTGAACCGTCAGATGCCCCTGCTCTCGTTTCGGGAATTTCTTTCGCTCGAAACGGGTGAGAGCGCCCCGGTGTACGATCCCTTCAGCGGGCAGAAAGAGCTTCCGCTCACACCATCCCCCCCCCTTCTTGATGCCTTCAGAAGATACAAAATCATCGGCAGCCGCCCCTTCTACGCCGAAGCGGATTTCTCAGAGAGGATGCTGTCGGTTCTGGACAAGACACTCTACTTCGATATTCCCTTTTTTATCCCTAATGTCACCGACGGAAATCTGCGGCTCATGAAGGCCGTCACCGCGACACTGGCCTCTGCGGCGATCCCACGGCTGCAGGTGCGTTCGCTGTGCGCCGATTGGGGTGTCGGGGCGGACCGGCTCTACCAGATTCTCGAGGTGATGCAGTCCGTCGGCATTCTGCGCATCATACGCCGCGAGAATGACACCAAAGCGAAGAGCGCGGGTGACAAGCTCTTCTTTTCCGATTTTGCCTTCTATCACACGCTGCACGGAAACACCGGAAGCGCCCGCGAAGCCACGGTAGCCGCGCTGTGCGCCGGTGCGGGCTGGCAGATCGAATCAACGCGTGACGAGCGCAGCGGTGACTTCGTCATT
>Ga0209800_10002449_pt1 | contig 16425 bp, 15 predicted proteins | sample Higcelweek8metaG_FD_187174 | JGI IMG/M metagenome (GOLD analysis project Ga0209800, IMG submission 187174) | Freshwater pond sediment microbial communities from the University of Edinburgh, under environmental carbon perturbations - High... | ecosystem: Environmental > Aquatic > Freshwater >...
GTCTCCATGACAGATTACATCTGGAATGTTAACAGAAACGAGATCTTTCTTATACAGGACTTTATCGGTTCTGATGACGGGACCGTATCCGATTTCAGAGTATTCATACTCGGGAACGAGATAATCGCCTCAATGAAAAGAACTAATTCTGACAGGGATTTCAGAGCCAATTATAAAAGAGGCGCGTCAGTGAAAAAAGCAGAGCTGACGGATACCGAAAAAGAACAGTGTCTTTTAATTACAAAATCATTCGGGCTTGAAATTGCCGGAGTTGATTTTATCAGGACGAAAGAAGGTCCTGTATTTTTGGAAGTGAATTCAAACCCCGGTCTTGACGGGATCAGACTGGCTACAAAAACGAATGATTTTGATATTCTTGACAAAATTATTGACAGGCTTAATGAACTCCGAAGGATAAAATGAAATCATTATATTTAATTTTATTTTACGTGATCCTGATCTCAGGATGCAGCAAGGACAAACCTTCGGCAGATGTTCCTTCCGAACCCGATTATGAAATAATCAATATTTTCCCGCATGATACTTCATATTTTACTCAGGGATTCGAGTTTGTCGGCGACACTCTTGTTGAAGGCACTGGCAGCTACGGGTATTCAAAACTGATAAAGTATGATCTGACCGCTCCACAGACCTACGGGGAAATTTCGTTAAGCTCTTTATATTTCGGAGAAGGAATAACTGTGCTTGACAACAAGATATTTCAGCTTACATGGCAGGAACAGATCTGCTTCGTTTACAATTTTTCCGATCTTGGAAAGATCAACGAGTTAAGTTATGCGGGTGACGGATGGGGGCTCTGTAATGACGGTACAAACCTGATAATGAGTAACGGATCAAGCACACTTTACTATAGAGATCCTGCTGATTTCAGCATACTCAAAACGATCGCAGTAAAAGATTCGAATAATATATCTGTTTCTCAGCTGAATGAACTTGAATTTGCTGAAGGTAAGATCTATGCCAACATCTGGCAGACAGATTATATAATTGCCATTGACCCTGTTACAGGATTGGTCTCTAATAAGTTTAATCTTGCTGATCTTCTTACTGCCGAGGAATATTACGAGTCTAATGTCCTTAACGGAATCGCATATAAGAACGGGAGCTTCTATGTGACCGGTAAAAACTGGCCGAAGGTTTTCGAGATCAAATTTAGTGATCGTTGATTTTTATTACTCAATATGGATTACATTTCTTCATATGAATATGAGGACGGTAAATCTTTTTGTTCACTGGTATAAGGAAATTCAAATGGTTCTGGTGGTAAATGATAAATAATATAAAATCCGTCGTCAGGATAAATTATTATATTTTTGCAGGGATATTTCGCAGAGCTTTCAGATGCTTCTTCGGGATAGCTGTTTACATAATAATAAATATCGTAAGCACCCGAACTATCCAAAAACCAATTACATTGAATAGTCTTTGATTCAGTCGGTCCTGACTCTTCACAACTGATAAACATCAGGCAAGTCAAGAATATTAAAGTTAACATTTTTGCCATATAAACTCCTTTATTATCCAAACTATAGAATAATCTAATATTAGAATAAGTAAAATACAAGTCTTTTATTACTCATTACCCGTTTACAGCCGACTTGTTCAATATAAAATCTGAAAAATCACTTGACATAGAAACTATAAATTTTTATATTTGGCACTGCTTTTAGGTAAGGATGGGAAAGTAGCTCAGTAGGTAGAGCACCGCCCTTTTAAGGCGATGGTCGCCGGTTCGAATCCGGCCTCTCTCACATGAAAACCCCGGTTGATACGGGGTTTTTTTAATTTTTATCAGGATAATTTGCGCTGATGGCTTTTATTACCTTAAGCGATTTAAAAAAGGCATCCACTACCTCGGGATCGAATTTAGTTCCAGACAATTTCCTTATTTCTTCAAGAACCGCATCTTCCTCCCAGGCTTCCTTATAAACTCTTTTGCACGATAGTGCGTCGTAAACATCAGCCAGAGCCACGATCCTGCTGAATATCGATATTTTTTCACCGTTCGGCTTTAATGGATAGCCCGAACCGTCCCAGTTCTCATGATGCGAAAGCGCTATATCTGAAGCTGCACTGTCAAATCGGGATTCTATGTCAGAGAATAATTTTGCGCCTAAAGTGGTATGGGTCTTCATCACATCGAATTCCTCAGGAGTGAATCTGGCGGGTTTCTTGAGTATAGTATCTGAAATTCCCACTTTACCCACGTCGTGAAGCATGGCCGTCATTCTTAAGATGTCTCTGTTCCTGTCAATTTCAGCTTTATCTATCCCTCTTTCGGTCGCCCACCTCTCATATATCTCCACCGAGTAAGCGCCTACCCTGTTAACATGAGCTCCCGTTTCCTTAGGGTCACGCAGCTCAGCCATCTGTATCATACGCATGATAAGCGTTCTGGTCATTCTGGCTTTCTGGAGCGCTGAACTTGCAGTTTGAGCAAAATGCTTAACGAACAGCTCATCGTTATCTGAAAAACTTATCACATCTCCAGTTTCATCTTTTTTATTGATTATCTGAATTACGCCGAGTACCTCTCCGGTGTCGCTCTTTATCGGCACGGTCAGCATCGAATTTGTAAAATATCCTGACATGTCATCATATTTCCCGTCGAACCTGTAATCTTTTAATGACGATATTTCATGAACATTTTCTATGTTTAAAACCTCTCCTGTCGAGGCCACATAACCAGCTATCGAGCTTTTACTTATCGGAACGGAGTAGGTAGTATAAATGAGCTTATCGCCTTTGTTCAGTTTTTTCTGAAGCGAGTCATTCTGAGCCTGGCGGAATAAAAGAGCATCGCCTTCTCTGGTATAAATAGTTCCCGCATCCGCGCATGAAGTTCTTCGGGACTCAAGCAAAATCCGTTCAAGAAGAATGTCAATATCGTTTATGTTGTTCAGTTCAATTCCAAGTCTGATCATTTCTTTCAGTTTTTCCCTTTCGCTCATTCTAAAATCCTCTCTTAATCACTAACCGCTACAACATTATAGAACTTTCTCACATCTCCTGCTGTCTGAGCCCAACTGGTACCATTGAAAATACCTTCGTTGCTTACTTCTTCAAAAGTTCCGTAAGGTTCATCGGATGCGAACACTTTGTAAGACGTAGCGCATGCGACTGCCGGCCAGCTGAGCAAAACATTCCCTGTCGCCATATCAATCGAAGCCTCGGGCACGGACAATTGATCGATCACTGTCAGATTGACAGGCACGTCGTGATTATTCAATGATGATTCAAATCTGATCAGCGCTTGATAAAACCCCTGTGGAAGACTGCCGGTGTTAATTTTGACTTTGACGGTATCTTTTATCGCTTCGTACATCAAGTTGTTTACCATACCGGCAGCAGTAAGAGAATCATTTACAAATAACCAGTTGTTCCCTTTGATCTTTATATTGTCTAACGCCCAAACTCCCGAATTTCTTGGCAGGGCTGCTGCGAATCTTAAATAAACTTCCGGAACGGCAAATTCTCTCGAAATGTTTATTTTTCTTAATTCAGGCGATGACCAGCTGCCGATGACAAGTGAAGACGAATAGATGTCTGTCCATGCTGTGCTGTCTTTTGATATCTGAACTGAGACCTGGCTTGATGAACTGGTTTTTATCTGTTCAAATTCAATCGCGGGTTCAGGAATAGTGCTGAAATCGATTCTCCCAGAAGTCAGATACGAATATAAAGTAGCGGGTGCACCGTCAATTTTTGAAGTAACGCATGCATACTGGCTGCCGTTTAAGGTTTCAGCAGAATCTGATCTTAAAACCCATTGCAGGTTTCCCGAGGAATTCCATTCAAGAGAGTCTTCAAAAGTAAAAGATTCAATAACAGGTTTCGAGAATTCGTCAATATAATCAATATAACCAGAGTAATCTGTCTCTGCCCATGCTTCATCGATCCCGATTATAAGATCAATATATTTTGATTGTCCTTGCAATAAAGTTACAGACACGGTATCAGGATCTGAGGTCAGTCTTGATGAATATGCATAAGTTACCATTACGGAAAAAAACATTATTATAACTGACTTTAATATAAACCTGTCCATATTTACCCCGTTCAAATTATTTGTCAAACAGTAATATAACATGAATATTGATTAAAAAAAGTAAAAATATATTTTTATTCCCGGAGTAAATATTTATATTAAGCGTATGAATGAATCCAATTTATTATTCGCATTCTCACTTACGCTGTTTGCCGGACTTTCAACCGGGATCGGAAGCGTAATGGCTTTTTTGTCAAAAGGTTTTAATCCTAAATTTCTTGCAGGATCATTGGGATTTTCCGCCGGCGTGATGATCTATGTTTCGCTTGTTGAGATATTTGCCAAAGCAAGAACTTCGCTTTCCGGAATCTATGGTGAAAAGGAAGGTTATTACTATACCATGCTTGCTTTTTTTGGAGGAATGGCAATAATCGCAATAATTGACAAGCTTGTTCCATCGTATGAAAACCCGCATGAACCGCACTGCGTAGAGGATTGCGAGAATGAAATGAAGAACAAAAAACTGATGCGCATGGGTATCTTATCAGCGCTTGCTATCGGGATCCATAATTTTCCTGAAGGGCTAGCAACTTTCATCAGCGCAATTGATAATCCTCATCTTGGTATCAGCATCGCTTTTGCTATCGCCATCCATAATATCCCTGAAGGCATCGCGGTATCCGTGCCTATTTATTACGCGACTAAAAACAGAAAAAAGGCTTTCTGGTATTCTTTCAGTTCGGGATTATCTGAGCCTGTGGGTGCATTACTGGGATATTTCCTGCTTAAACAATTTTTCGGACCAGCGCTTTTCGGCATTATTTTCGCTTCAGTCGCCGGGATCATGGTTTTTATATCTCTCGATGAACTTCTGCCTACCGCCGAAAAATACGGAGAGCATCATGTAGCTATCTACGGTCTTGTGGGCGGTATGATTGTTATGGCTGTCAGTCTGATGCTGTTTATGTAAAATTCTTTAAAACTCGATCCCTTTTTTAGCCTTAACTCCGTCATCGAAACAGTGCTTGATCTTTTTCATTTCTGTTACGGTGTTGGCTACTTCGATAAGCTTAGGATCGACATTTCTTCCCGTAAGAATAATGCTTAACCTGTCAGGCTTATTTTCCAACACTTCAATTAGGTCATTTATCTCAATAAATTTATAATTGGTCAAATATGTTACTTCGTCGAGAATTATCAGATCATATTTATCGGAATTTATCTTTTCTTTCGCCAGCTCAAAACCCTTCTGCGCGACAGCCTTGTCTTTTTCGAGATCATCGGAATTCCATGTAAAACCTCTGCCTTCGGTGTACCATTCGAGATTCTGGAATTTTTCGGCAGAGATCACTTCGCCGTATTCAGACGGTGATTTGATGAACTGGATCACGCACACTTTGTGTCCGTGTCCGAGAGCTCTGAAAACTGTTCCGAATGCGGCTGTGCTTTTACCTTTACCATCACCTGTATTGATTATTATAAGCCCTTTTTCCATTTTTCGCTCCTGTTCTTGTTTGAAATCTATGAATTATTAAGCGCGATATCAATAAAATTAACAAAATCCTTGTTTTGAAAGATTGTGAAGTCTATATTTATTTGAGTAGAACTAAAATTAAAGGAGATTGTCATGAAAACTCTTGGCATTATCGGCGGAATGAGCTACGAATCTTCAAAGCTTTACTATGAATTGATTAACAACAGAGTGAACGACATATTGGGCGGATATCACTGCTGCAAAAGCATTATGTACACCGTTGATTTCGAAGAGATCGTAAGACTTCAAAATGAAGAAAAATGGGATGAACTTGATTTAATTGTAGCTGATATCTCCAGAAAACTTGAAATGGCTGGATCGGACATGATAGTTCTTTGCACAAACACGCTTCATATCTGCTCCGATGCGATCAGAAACAGCGTTTCGATACCTTTTCTACATATCGGGGAAGCAGTTGGAGAAGAGGCTAAAAAGAAATTTATAAAAAAAGCAGGCCTACTCGGCACGAAATTCACGATGGAGAAAGATTTTTACAAGAAAGTCCTGCTCGATAAATACGGAATTGATGTTGTCATTCCCGGAGAAAAGGACAGGAATACGATCCATGACATCATATTCAATGAACTTGTACGGGGTCAGATAAAGGAAACATCGAGAAATAAATTTATTGATATAATCAAAAGGCTTGAAAGAAACGGCGCTGAAGGGATTATACTCGGCTGTACCGAGATTCCGATGCTGATATCTGAAGAATATGTTGATATCCCCGTTTTTGATTCTATAAGGATCCACGCCGAAAAAGCCGTGGAATGGATACTTAAAGACGAGTGATATTTTATTTTTTCTATAATTTTATTAATTCTCACGGATTATGTAAGCTGACCATAAAGAGATTTGCGAATAAGGCGTAAGTGTTATTTGGCGTTAAGAAAATACATTATTCTGCTTTAGCTGAATGTATGGATTTTTAGGCAAATATACCGGAAGCCCGCAAATCATCTTTCGGGAAGCGGCACAATCCGTGAGCTATATACTTCCATTTGATAATTTCTCAAATTAAACTTATATTTACGCCCTTAGAAAAAGGAACGCGATGATAACGAACGACCAGATTTCCGCCTATGTAAATTCACTCCTCGACCTCTGTCCAGACGGGACTGACGGCTTCTATTTTGACCTTGTTGATAAGGGACATCCTGTGATCAAACGAGATGTGGCGAAATTCCTCACACAGATCATAATGCTTAAACAGCCTGTCAAAATACTCGAAATAGGAACGAATGTCGGATATTCCGCTATCGTAATGGCCAAATATCTGAAAAACGGCAGAATATATTCGATAGACTACCGTGCGGATAATCATGAGACAGCACGGAAGAATTTCATGAAATTTGGTGTTGAAGACAAGATCGAGCTGCTGACAGGTTACGGAAAAGACATTCTGAAAGATATGAACGAAAAATTCGACCTGATATTCATAGATGCGGATAAAAAAGGATACGACGCATACCTCGACTATGCGGCAGAACACATCAGTCAGGGCGGTATAATAATAGCCGATAATCTATACTGGAAGGGCGCTGTGATCACGCCTGATCAGAAAGAAGATGAAAGAAATATCACCGCTTCTCTGATAGAATTCAATAAAAAGTTCACAGCCCTGAAAGGATTTAATTCTCAGGTTCTTTCGATCGGTGACGGACTTGGTTTTGCTATAAAGGAAAAATAATGACAGAAGTAATAACAGAAGATAATTTTGAAAACATCCCGTTTGAAGAACAGGCTAAGTACGGACATGTAAGATCCTTCTTTTTAACCGTAATGATGCTCCTAAGAACGCCGTCCGGATTTTTTAGAAAGATGCATGTAAATAAAGGACTTAAACTCCCCTTCCTGTTCATGCTAATAGTTCTTACCTTCAGTAATATAATGAATTATATTTATATAGCTTATAATATTACGGATTCGCCGGCAGAGCAGGTAATAAGCGCATTCGAAAAAGATCCCCAATTTCAGACCCAGGCGGATAATTTCAGGTCCATGTTCTCAGGAAAACCTGAACTTTCTGATATGCTATTAAGCATTATCATAAATTTCCTTCTGGTTTACCTGATCGCGTCATACTGGCACCTAATATTAAGATCGCTAAAAATCGCTCTGAACGGCCTTGAAGCTACTATGAGAGTATTCTGCTATTCGACCGTAGTTCTGATCACTTCAGTAATACCGCTTAACAATCCATATATAAATTTTGCCGTCTATATCTGGTGGACTTTGATTATGTTTAAAGGGATCTCTGAGGCTCATGAAATATCAGCCAACCTTGTCTGGAGAGGGATCACCGTAGCTCTTTTTGCCACCCTTATACCGTTTATTCTTATCATCGCCGTTGTTTTTTAGTTCTGAATAAATAGGATATCTTCATAAGAAAATCATTCCTTGACAGCATCCAGTACGCGATAAAATTTATAATGAAAGATATAAATATAAGAACGACCGAGTTATAAACGGCCGTATTGACTTTAACATTAAAGAACGGAAGTATCTTCTCCCTTGTAAAAATCGGATATATCATTTTCTGGTGCTTTTCCGCTTCAGACAGGTTGGGACAGCCATAAGATAAGGCGGCAAAATCCGTAGTGAACCTTTCATTGCCTGAAATAACAGTCCTGTGAATTTCCATATTGCCGTATTTTGACATATATTTACGCCTGTATTCCGACAATTCTCTGTCCAGTATCCGTTCTTTTATACTCTTACTTTCCGTTTTCGGATCTGTTGAGCTTATACTCTTTTCTTTTTTTACATGTTCATCAAGAGCAGCCTGAAGGATATCTTTTCCCGAATGATATGAATTGTATGAATCCTGCAGCACTAAAAGACCTTCATAAGCCCATCTTGACGGCATGATCTGGCATACTTCGGGGATAGGCGAGTTCTGATAGATCGTCAGAGATGAATTGAGCTCTTTATACTGTATTAGAGCTCCCCCGAATATTATCTGGGGTATGAGCACTAAAGGAACTATGTTCTGAACGGCTTTTAACGAAAGCCCCGGTATCGATGAGATGAGAAAGCCCATGGATATGCCGGCAGCTGAAACCATCGTCATGAAAGCGAAATAATAAAGATGAAGTTCGCTGATCTCAAGAAATACAAAGCTGACAATTATAAATAAAGCGTTCTGAATAGATGCGAATATCATCTGTGTGATAAATTTTGAAATATAGTATCTCAAATATTTTATGTCGAGCATTTTTTCGCGCCTGATAACCTCGGCGTCCCTTATTATCTCGTCAGAGCTGTTCGACATGGCCAGGAACATGCCGATAATAACGGTCAGAAATAAATATGTAGGCATGTGGATATTGTTGTATAGAGTGTATTCGTTCATCGGAATATACCTTAAGATGAAGCCCACTACCGCCGCCAGAAGAGGGGCTTCAATAAATGTAATGATCAGGTTAGATCTGTTCCTGAGTTTATTGAAAAAATTCCGTTTGAATAATATTATGAACTGAGTGATCTTGCCTTCTAGGTCATAATTTTTCGAAGGCACATCGTTGACCAGATCTTTATGAGGGATTTTAACCGGCCTTAAATTTTTTAAGTGCTCAAGAAATCTTTTCTGCCAGAATTCAGGCTGAAATTTTCTCTCGGGTAAAACTGATCCGTCAACATCTCTTAAGGGTTCTTCCAGCGTGTCTAACAGAACATCCGGATCGTCTCTTTTGGTTGAAAGATCGTTTATATAGCTGTCATATCTGCTGCACTGCCTGAAATACTGCAGAGCGCTGTAAGTGCTGCCGTAATATGCCAGCTTCCCGCCGTGATCGAGCACAAGAGCCTTATTGAATTTATTGAATATCTTATAGCCGGGCTGGTGGATCACCGCAAATATCATCTTGCCTTTGACCGCGAGCTTTTTTAATATCTCGACGACTTTTTCGGAATCCTTTGATGACAGGCCGGAAGTCGGCTCGTCGAAGAAATAAATATTTGAATCTGACAGAAGTTCAAGCCCTATATTCAGCCTTTTTCTCTCACCGCCGCTTAAGATCCTTTCGGATTCGGTTCCGACTTTAAAATTCCTTTTCGGTAGTAGTCCGATCTCTTTTATAACAGAGAGAACTCTTTCCGATATGCTTTTTTCGTTCAGCTTCGGGTAACGCAGCTTTGCGTTAAAATAAAGATTCTCATATACCGTCAGATTTTCGAAAAGCACATCATCCTGAGGTACATAGCTGATGAACCTCTTTATTTTTTCATAATATTCGTGAAAATCAAAGTTGTCGGCATGGATCGTACCTTTCTGCGGTTTGATCATACCGCTCAGGATCTTTAAAAGTGTCGTCTTGCCCGATCCGCTCGGTCCCATGATGCAGACGAGGTCTCCGTGATCTATCTCGCACGATATTCCGTCCACGGCCTTCGTTTTATCCCTGAATGAATACTCGAGGTTCTCCGCCCTGTATGTTATATACCTGAAATATGTTTTCTCGAAAAGTCCGCCTTCAAGGTTAAATTTAAGGACATTGCCCTGAATGAAGATTATATCGTTGCCGCGCAGTTTAAATCTTTTTTCCTTTTTAACGTTGTGCCCGAATATCCCGGTCTGCCTGTTGATCTGTGTATCGGCATTATCCCTTATGATCCAGACTGGATGGTAGCAGTTCCCCGTGTTCAGATAATATTTTCCTTCCTTTAAAATAATTCTGCCTTCCCACGTTTGTTCGGAGGAATCGCTTATATAAATATCTGCGCTCCGTTTGTTTGAAAGCACATATTCGGCTTTACCTCTCTCGAATTTGATATATTCGTTGTCGAAAAACTCCTGATATTTCAGCTTTCTGAGATTGATATAGCTTTCGTTTACTTTAACGAAATCGTTCACATTCACAAAAACATCACCTTCCATATCTTTTTCGTTTACAGATATGATCGTGTTCCTGTCAAGCGGCGTTATTATGATCTTGCATCCGTGAAATACAATTCTCGCAATGCTGAACCCTTTTTTCTGTTTTTCCAGAATGATCAGATCCGGCATGTCATTTACAAAGAACTCTTTGTCGGGATACAGGTTATATTTTATTTTCAGGTACAGCTTTATATCTTCAGACTCAATAAAATAGTCGTTTACAATAACATTGCTCCCGTACGGCATGCTGAAGGCCGTCATGGGCTTAAGGCTGAAATTTCCTGTCGATACGGATGATCCAGCGTCTGCTTTTATCATAAAGTAGAATTTATCCACATTGAACAGAATAGCTTTCAATTCCTTAAAGGGAAGATATATGTCTGAAGCTTCTTTCTCGTCTGACATATACAGGTACTTTATCTTTGAATCAAGGTGTTTCGGTCGAGGAACAAATCCGGTCGTGTATATTTCTTTTGCCATCTCGAAATCGATCGTTTCAATACCCAGTATCTCGGATATCTTTTTTCCCGTTTCCAGCTTAAGCCTCTCGCTGGTCTGAAGGTTTAAAAATTCGAATATTTTAAGCAGAATGAAAAATTTCTCGCCGTATGAAATCCCGGCGTAATCTGAATGTTCAAAACTTTTTATGGTTATCTTCTGATTTACATAGTCATGAAATCTGTCGAAAAGATAGAAAGCAATGTTATCGGGATAATTCATCCAGTAGAATTCCAGAACATAGGAATGTTCTTCCTCGGTAACTTCTTTGTCCAAAAGCGCAACAGTCGCGAATAGCTTCGTAAAAAATATAAGCTTTGAATTTTCGATATTTTTAATTGTCTGAAAATCGGGTTTCAGGCCTTTCTGCTTGTATTCGAGGTATTTCTGCGTATGAACGGACATTGCCATTTCGGTACATCCTTAATTATTCTTTACCAGCAGCCCTATAGTCTCGACATGGAAGGTATGCGGGAACATATCCACAGGCAGAACCTTCTTCAGCTTGTAGCCTCCCTCCTCAAGTAACTGGATATCCCGTCCAAAAGTTGACGGATTGCAGGACACATAAACTATCTTCGGCACTCCTGAGCCTATAAGTGCTTCGACTACCTTCGGGTGCATACCGTCCCTTGGAGGATCGGTGATTATTATATCGTATTTTTCTTTGAAAAGCTCTCCTTCTTTAGCGAGCTTCATCATGTCGCCTGAGAAAAATACGCAGTTCTTAATGCCGTTAAGTTCTGCATTTCTGCGTGCATTCTCAACAGCATTCTCTACAAGCTCGAATCCGACTACTTTTTTGACTTTATCGATGATGTAGAGTGAAATAGTGCCTACGCCGCAGTAAAGATCAAGCACGGTCTCGCTGCCGTTGAAGTCTGAGAATTCTATTATTTTATCGTATAGTTTTGTTACCTGTTCTGGGTTGACCTGAAAAAAAGTATTGCAGCTGAGCTCGAATTTCAATTCGCCTATAGTATCGATCACCGTTTCGCTGCCCCTGATGAGAATGCTTTCTTCGCCGAACGCGGTTGAAGCCAGACCCGAATTTATGGTGTTTACAAATGATGCTATCTGCGGGAATTCCGCGCACATTTCGTCAGCCACCTTTTTTATGTCGTTGAATCTTTTCGCCTTGGTTATCAGATTGACCATTATCTCGTCGGCATTCGTTTTTCTTAAGATCAGGTACCTTAGAAATCCAGTGTGCTTAACCACATCGTAAGGTTCCAGCCCGGAAGCTTTCAGCTTTTCTCTTAGTGCATGATAGATCCTGTTAGTCAGATCGGGCTGAAGGTGGCAGCGGTCAATATCAATGGCTTTGCTGAAGAATTTAGGAGCGTGAAATCCGAGCGTGAATCCTTCCTCCTCCAAACCTTTTTCCTCTTCGGTATAATACCTCTGCTTTGAGAATGTAAATTCTGTCTTGTTACGATAATTATTATGCAGCCCGCATTTGATGATCGGAAGCATCTCACAGTCCGTTACCTTACCTATCCTGCGTACGCAGTCGTTAACGACCTCTTCCTTGATCCAAGTCTGATAGTCATATTCCACATCACGCAGCTTGCAGCCCCCGCAGGTCGGATAATACCTGCAGTCCGATTCCTTTCTGTGCACAGACTTCTCAAGTATCTCTTTAGCCACGGCCTCAATGTATCCGCTTTTTTTATTCTTAACATAAGCAAGAACTTTTTCGCCGGGCAGCGCTCTTTCAAGCATGACTTTTTTTCCTTCATATACCGACAGGCACTTTCCGCCGTAGATAGGCTTTCCCGCGGTGATCTCAATTAATTGTTTCATGTAACCTTCGGTTAATTAATGTCCAAATATAAGAACTGAATGCGGTTTTTTAAAGTAAATAATTCAACTTATTTCCAGATGACCACATCACCGATCGGCCTGCGTGTTTTCGCTCTGGGTTCCTTTAACCTGTACCCGAATGCCGCCATATACGAAATTCCGAAATTTTCAGTGTCTATACCGAACTCATCTTTTAGAATTCTTTCGGTGTTCTTTCTGTTGAATCCCTCTATCGGGCATGAATCTATCCCGTTCATAGCGGCTGAGGTCAGCATGTTCGCCAAAGCTATATAGCACTGCTTGGAAGCCCATTCGAAAAGTTTTTCGTCAGTTTCGAGCCCGAAATCAATTGTCTGGAATTTCTCGACGATCTTCTTCCTCGTATCGAGCAGCTCTCCCTGCCAGTTCTGAACATTAACCATAAAATCATTTATATACGGACTGTTGTATCTGATCAGAGGAGCTTTCATGGTAAGGCAGACGATAAAGTGGCTTGCAGTGTCTAATTTGACAGTAGCACCCCAGGCACCGTCCTTAAGCTTCTCACGAAGAGAAATGTCCTGTACGACCATAAACTTCCACGGCTCGAAACCAAGCGAGCTCGGTGACAACCTTCCTGTTTCCAGAATGAACTTAAAATCATCGTCCGTGATTTTCTTTTCCGGATCGAATTCTTTGCAGGCGTGGCGGAACATGAACGCCAATAATATTTCCTGTTTATTCATTTTTTTCCTCCGTATTTTGAATTTGCTTTAACATACTTTTCTCTACGAAAGAATTTAATCTATTTCAAAATTCTATGCAACAAAAAACCAGTTGCAAAAGCAACTAACTGACTTTTTATTTATACTCATTCAGCTTGCTTAATAATTCAACAGCCTCAATCCCGAACTTGGAAAATCCGAACCATTTCTTTCCAAGATCCTTCAGCGAAGCTCCAAAATGATATACTTCCACATCGTCAATAATTATGAATCTGTCGTGCGATCTCTTGAATATCCTGACTTCAATAGGAAAATACTGCTTATTAAACTTCTCAATATCAAGCTTAAGCTGTGGTGAAGCAGATTGAGTCAGGATCGTTACTTTTACATTCTTGTTTACTTTTACGAGATGAACCAGAACGGAATCGTCAATATAATTATCTATTATCAGCACCGATTTCTCCGCTCTTCGAAACAAGTCTGAAACAAAATTATACGCATCGAATATTTGCCCGTCAAAGAGAATTCCTTGTTTTCGAGTTATCTCCTTGCTCTCTAAAGCATCGAACACTTTCTCAAATTTCTGATCGTTTTCAAGTAGCTTTACTTCTATTCTGTCGAGCCTATGAAATATCTGTCCATTAGCCTGAATAAATTTCCTCATAGATACGAATGCGCGCATGATCCTAGTACTAATCTCAATGGCAACATCACTTGAGAGTATCGAAGATAATGCCGCCACTCCCTGTTCTGTGAAAACATAAGGATTTGATCCGCCCAATGATTGTTTCGAAGGTATCGCATTTTGCGAGACCATGTAGCTAATTTCACTTTTATTAAGCCTGAACACGAAATCATCGGGAAACCGTTTTTGGTTTCTTTTTACTTGTTCTCGAAGTCTGAACGGTTTTACACCATATAGCTCAGCCAGATCCCTGTCCAGCATTACTTGATAACCGCGAATAGAATGAATCCTGTCCCTGATTACGCCCTCATCTAATTTTTCTAATACATTACCTGTCATAAACGATTCTCCCGATAACATTTTAGGCAATATAACAATAGATGAGGGTCATCTAGTGACACTGTTCTATAAAATATGAATTAATTTTGTATTATTTTACGAAAGGTAGCTCTTCGCCGAAAATATCGAATATTTTTATCTCATTATCTTCAAATCCGTGATACTAACGCTTGAAGCAGCTTCATCGTTAGCTTTTTCAAATTCAAAGAAATTCATCATACCTATATCAATCCTGTATGAGTTGCCTACTTCGAATATTTCAGGATAATATTTTTTCATAAGGCAATCGAAGGCTTTCTTATCAATCTTATCTGAAGTAATATTTATCTTTCTATTACTTAATCTTTCTCTTACATGAGGAAAAATTGAAGTTTTCTTAATATCTAACGCAAGAGGTGTATATCTATTAATTTTTACAAGCTCAGGAATCAATTGCAAGAATTCTTTTTCATCTAGAAAATCTGTCATTACATTTATACCAATCGTAAAATCATTTTCAATTAATAATTTCAGACCATTTAAAGCATTTCTCCAATACTTTGGATCTCTTTCGGTCATCCTGTAAAACATATCCGGCGATGATCCTTTTAATCCAAAATATACCAACATTTTTTTTCGATATTTTGCCAGGCTCTTTACTATTTTTTCATCTAAAAGCAAACCATTAGTTTCAAATACATAGTTGAATCCTGCTTCAGTTGTTAAACGAACAGTTTCAATAAGATGCTGAGGATTTAAAGTCGGCTCTCCTCCGCTTAACCTAACGCTTTTTAAGTCATTTTCTTTAGCTACATCAATTAAAACCTGAGATGTTTCTAGAGGCGACATATATTTAAAATTACTAAGCCTATTTTCTACTTCTTCCGGAAATCTTTTAAATTCTGGTACCCAGCAGAAGCAACAATCTAGATAACATCCTACTACATCAATTGTAGCTACGCCGTCGTAATAGCGTGCAGTTCTGACTTTGTGACACAGCCTTTTATTTCCCTGATTTATCAAAGGTAATAATTTATCTACTATCGGTTCGATTAGATTCTTTTTAAGCATTATTCACTCTGGTTTAAATTATTTAATAATTCTTTTAATTCATCCACATTTAATTCTTTACCATCTATTTTTTTATGCAGCATCGAATGACAATTAGGACAAACAGGAACTAGATCATTCTTGTAATCAACCTTATACTCTTTTCCGATTTTATATACAGGCACAATATGATGAATATGAATAAATCCTTCTCCTATTCTTCCATACTTTTCTTGAAAATTAATTCCGCAAACTTTACAATTAACGCCGTGATACTCTATACATTTGGCTCTAGCAATAGAGCTACGCTCATATTTATTAACTGTAATTTGTTTTTTTAAGCCTTCATATGTATCTGTCTCTACATTTATCATTTCTGGAAATATTTCACTCTGATTCAAGTCATTAAAATTTAATTCAATATATCTTAAAAGCTCACCGTCGAGTTTTTTTGGGCCTTGAGGAGCAGCCTTCAGACCATTATTTAACAAATTATCTAAATTCAATTTTTCATTATCAATTTGCTCAATCAAAGTAAGCCTCATAAACTTACCATTTAACGATCTTTTATACTCTTCTTCATCTTTCCAATATTCTTTATCGTCTCTGATTTTATCAAACGGCAAATCTTTTATATCAACTTTACATTTGTATCTTATTTTTTGTAGTGGACTTGTACAGTAGATGTAAATAAAATCTCCGATTTCATATCTTGTATTGCCTTGTCGCCAATCAATAAAACCGTAGTGCTCAAAAGAACTTGCATGATCATAAATTCTTGAGTTTGCAGAAATTAACCAGTTCATGATTCCTCCAATTTTTCATTTTCTCGCACAACAACGACAATATAACAATAGATGAGTGTCATCTAGTGACCTTCAACTATTTATTTTCACTTATTTTTTACTATTTTCATTAATTATTTTTTCCTTACTCCTTTCT
>Ga0209800_10002456_pt1 | contig 16396 bp, 14 predicted proteins | sample Higcelweek8metaG_FD_187174 | JGI IMG/M metagenome (GOLD analysis project Ga0209800, IMG submission 187174) | Freshwater pond sediment microbial communities from the University of Edinburgh, under environmental carbon perturbations - High... | ecosystem: Environmental > Aquatic > Freshwater >...
GATCATTTTTTTTTAGTGATAAGTGATGAGTGTTAAGTGATGAGTTGTTACTTTTTGCGGAAGGTGCCGAAGAGAATTCCTCCGAGGATGGAAGCTCCGACTACATATACCGGTGGAACTTTTAGTATCCATATTGAAATAATAACTACGATAGGGATAAAAATTGTTTTATAAGTTATTTTTGCCGATTTAGCCATTTTCCACAGTGGTGTTACAATAAGTGCAACGACGGCGGGCCTGATTCCTTTGAATATTTTCTCAACAGTTGGATTTTCGCGCATATCCACAAAAAAAGTGGCAATCAGTAAAATGATGATGAACGAAGGCAATGCGCAACCAAGTGCAGCGACGATGCTTCCTTTAGACTTTTTTACTTTGTAACCTACGAAAATTGCTGTGTTGATGGCAATTACTCCCGGTGAGGATTGAGCCATCGCAAGCATGTCGATAAATTCTTTCGGATCAATCCATTTTCTTTTTTCCACCACCTCTTTCTCAATCAGCGGTATCATGGCATAGCCACCCCCGATAGTAAAAGTGCCAATCCGGAAAAAAGTAATAAATAATTGCCAGAATATCTTCATCTTTAATAGTAAAATGCAAAGATAATCATAAATGCCATCTTTTCGGTAACTAATAATCCGGATTTATGTTAAAGCCGGAAGGAAAATATTCTATTACGATTGCTGTTCTAATATTATTTTTCAGAAAATATATTATTTTTCTTTTGTTGATTAAAAAAACTTATCTATCTTTGCAGTCCAAATTTGAAATCAGAATCAAAATAATAAACAGTCTATAATTATGATCGTAGTTCCTGTAAAAGAAGGCGAAAACATTGAGAGAGCATTGAAGAAATTCAAACGTAAATTTGAGAAAACAGGTGTTGTAAAAGAACTCCGTCGTCGTCAGTGTTTCGACAAACCTTCTGTAGTAAAACGTGAGGAGAAAATCCATGCGGTTTACGTACAAAAAATGCAACTTGGACAAGAATAACATAATCAAACTAAATTTTCATTAATTTATTTGATTTTTCAGCTTATTTAGTCTATATTCGTTGCAGAATTAGAATGGGGTTATGATTAACGGATTTCTGCAATATTTACAGTATGAGAAGAATTATTCTTCTCATACTGTTTTGTCATACCATACTGATATAAAACAATTTCTGCTTTTCCTCGGAAAAGATGCCGCGGAGTTTTATCCGGATCAAATCCATGCCTCATTTATTCAGCAATGGATACTTGAATTGATGCAAACGGGGGTTTCTGCCCGCAGTATTGCCCGAAAAGTGTCAACCTTGAAATCTTTCTGGCGGTATTTACAGAAAATGTCCATCACTTCAGTCAACCCAACGTTAAAAATTATTTTGCCAAAAACAAAAAAGCCACTTCCGGTGTTCTTTAAACATCGGGAGGTAGCTATGGCGATTGATAATCCTTTTCTTCCCGATGATTTTGAGCGGGTCAGGGATTTATTAATTATTGAGTTGTTTTATATGACTGGCATCAGACTATCAGAGTTGATCACGATTGAAGATAAAGATGTTGATTTTTCATCAGGCGAATTAAGAGTGATTGGAAAAAGAAACAAACAGCGCATTATTCCCCTCAATATATCTCTTTGCGAAAAGATTTCGCATTACATGCAGATGAGAGATGAAAAAGTCGGAAATATTACTCCCCGGCTTTTTGTAAGATTAAACGGAAAAATAATGTATCCGAAACTGGTGTATAATATTGTGCATACTATCATGTCGCAGGTCAGTACACTCCCAAGGGTTAGTCCGCACGTGATGCGTCACAGTTTTGCAACTGAGTTGCTGAACGGAGGTGCAGACATCAACGCGGTGAAAGAACTGCTGGGACATAGTTCGCTCGCAGCAACGCAGGTTTATACGCATACAGGTTTCGGAGAGTTATATAACATATATAAACGGGCTCATCCAAGAGCCAAATAAAAGAAGGAGGTAATTATGAAACTTAGAGTTCAGTCAATTAATTTTGACGCAACAAGTGCTTTGGAATCTTACATCGAGAAAAAAACAAAGAAACTGACCAAGTTGTTTGATGAAATTCTTAATGTAGAAGTTTATCTGAAAGTAATTAAGCCCGAAACGGCAACAAATAAAGAAGCAGAAATTAAAATTTCGGTACCTTCGGGAGAGTTCTTTGCGTCTAAGATTTGCGATACATTTGAAGAAGCGGTGGATCTGTCGGTGGAAGCCCTGGAAAAGCAAATCAGGAAATTCAAGGAAAAGGTCATTAAAAAATAAAATATTAAACGAAATGTTTTGTAATCCGAAATAATTTCGTACATTTGCAAGCCGTTTAAATAAGAGTGTTTAAACGGCTTTTTGTTCGGTTAAAAGTGCTAATTACTAATACTTTGCCTCTTTAGCTCAGCTGGCCAGAGCACGTGATTTGTAATCTCGGGGTCGTTGGTTCGAATCCGACAAGAGGCTCTGGAGAGTTGAAAATTGAGAATTAAGCGTTGAAAGTTATTTATCAACTCTCAACTTTCAACTCGAAACAAAATATTGGGCAGTTACCAAAGTGGCCAACTGGGGCTGACTGTAACTCAGCTGTCTTTCGACTTCGGAGGTTCGAATCCTTCACTGCCCACAAAAGTTGAGAATTGAAAATTGAAAGTTGAGAATTAACTTTCAACTCTCAACTTTCAACTCTTAATTAAATCGCGGAAGTAGCTCAGTTGCGAAAAGATAGACACTGGAAATGCTCTATCAACTGAGTTGTGAGAAGCGGTTATTATTTTGCGGAAGTAGCTCAGTTGATAGAGCATTAGCCTTCCAAGCTGAGGGTCGCGGGTTTGAGCCCCGTCTTCCGCTCTCAAAAGTGAGACGAAAGTCTGTCGGGATGATTTTTCATCCGGGTGAAGTCGGGAACTCCGTCTTCCACATTTTTGCTGTTGTAGCTCAGGGGTAGAGCACTTCCTTGGTAAGGAAGAGGTCGCGGGTTCAATTCCCATCAACAGCTCAACATAAAAAGCTTTTATAAAAACATATCATTAAAAATCTAAAAAAATAATCTTTGAGTTATGGCAAAAGAAAAATTTGACAGGTCGAAACCTCACGTAAACGTAGGTACCATTGGTCACGTAGACCACGGTAAAACTACTTTGACCGCTGCTATTACTACTGTATTAGCAAAAAAAGGACTTTCTGAATTGCGTTCATTCGATTCAATCGATAATGCACCTGAAGAAAAAGAGCGTGGTATTACTATTAATACTGCACACGTTGAATACCAGACAGCTTTGCGTCACTATGCACACGTTGACTGTCCGGGACACGCTGACTACGTTAAAAACATGGTAACAGGTGCTGCTCAGATGGACGGTGCTATCATTGTGGTTGCTGCAACTGATGGTCCTATGCCACAAACTCGCGAACACATTCTGTTGGCTCGTCAGGTAAACGTTCCTCGTATTGTTGTATTCATGAACAAATGTGACATGGTTGACGACGAGGAAATGTTGGAACTGGTAGAAATGGAAATGCGTGAATTGCTTTCATTCTATGAATTCGATGGTGACAATACTCCAATTATCCGTGGATCTGCACTTGGTGCATTGAACGGTGTTCCTGAATGGGAAGAAAAAGTAATGGAACTGATGGATGCAGTTGATACATGGATTGAATTGCCTGAACGTGCTGTTGACAAACCATTCCTTATGCCGGTTGAAGACGTGTTCTCAATCACAGGTCGTGGTACTGTTGCTACAGGTCGTATCGAAACAGGTAAAATCAAAACAGGTGAAGAAGTTCAAATCATCGGTTTGGGTCAGGGAGTGAAAAAATCAGTTGTAACCGGAGTTGAAATGTTCCGTAAAATTCTTGACGATGGTCAGGCAGGTGACAATGTTGGTTTATTGCTTCGTGGTATCGATAAAGAAGAAATCAAACGTGGTATGGTTATTACCCATCCGGGAAAAGTAACTCCTCACACTACTTTTAAAGCATCAGTGTATATCCTGAAAAAAGAAGAAGGTGGTCGTCATACTCCATTCCATAACAAATATCGTCCTCAGTTCTATATCCGTACATTGGATATCACAGGTGAAATTACTTTACCAGAAGGAACTGACATGGTAATGCCGGGTGACAACCTTGAATTAACTGTAACCTTGATCTATCCTGTAGCATGTAGCGTAGGTTTACGTTTTGCTATCCGCGAAGGTGGACGTACAGTAGGTTCAGGTCAGATTACAGAAATTCTTGACTAATTTAATTGAAAGTTGAGAGTTGAAAGTTGAGAATGAATTATAATACACTTCTTCTTTAATTTTCAACTTTCAACTGTCAATTCTTAATTAATTATACACGGGCGTAGCTCAGTTGGTAGAGCACTGGTCTCCAAAACCAGGTGTCGGGAGTTCGAGCCTCTCTGCCCGTGCAAATTCTATTTATATATGAAAGTAGTAAACTATATCAAAGAGTCGTATACAGAACTTGTTCAGAAAGTTTCGTGGCCTTCGCGCACCGAGCTTGTGAACAGTGCTATCGTGGTTTTGGTTGCTTCCATCATTATTGCCTTGATAGTATGGGTCATGGATCTGAGTTTTGAGTCTATCATGACTTTTGTCTACGAGAAATTATTGTAATTAATTTAGGAGGGTTAAACAGTGTCTGAGACAACCAATTTCAAGTGGTACGTTATGCGTGCCTTCAGTGGAAAAGAGAGCAAAATCAAGGAGTACATCGATGCTGAAATTAAAAATTCAGATCTTGGACAGTTTGTATCTCAGGTTGTTATCCCTACTGAAAAGAAAATAATTATTCGGAATGGCAAACATATCACGAAAGAGATTAATCTCATGCCTGGATATGTTTTGATAGAAGCGATTCTTGTCGGTGAAATACCTCATCGTCTTCGTCAAATACCCAATGTTTTTGGATTTCTGGAGGAAAAAAACAATGTTCCCACCCCCGTCCGTATCGCCGAAGTTAACAGAATTCTCGGTGTTGTGGATGAAATGCAGGAAAGTGAAGCTGATTTGCTGACACCTTACCTGAAGGATGAGAGCGTTAAAGTTATCTCCGGTCCTTTCAACGGGTTTACGGGTATCATCGAAGAGGTAAACAACGAGAAGAAAAAACTCAAAGTTATGGTTTTAGTGTTCGGACGGAAAACCCCGCTCGAGCTTGCTTTCAATCAAGTAGAACGGGAATAGGCGGTTAAGTTACAATCCGGTTATTCCAATTAATCTTCAAAAAAATAACAATTATGGCTAAAGAGATTGCTGGACTTATTAAATTACAGATTAAAGGGGGTGCGGCAAACCCATCTCCACCGGTAGGACCTGCTTTGGGTTCTAAAGGGATCAACATTATGGAGTTTTGCAAACAATTTAATGCCAGAACCCAGGAAAAAGCCGGTAAGGTTTTACCTGTTGTTATCACCTATTACTCTGACAAATCATTCGACTTTGTTGTTAAAACTCCTCCTGTGGCAATCCAGTTACTGGAAGCTGCCAAACTGAAGAGTGGATCAGCTGAGCCTAACCGTAAAAAGTTGGCTGAAATTACCTGGGATCAGGTAAAACAAATTGCTGAAGACAAAATGGTCGATTTGAATTGTTTCGAGTTAACATCAGCCATGAAAATGGTTGCAGGTACAGCGAGAAGTATGGGTATTACCGTAAAAGGTAGTTTTCCGAATAATAATTAATTAACACTTCAATAATGAGTAAACTAACAAAAAATCAAAAGTTGGCTGTTGCAAAAGTTGAAGCGGGAAAAGCCTATACACTAAGAGAAGCAGCTGAATTAGTAAAAGATATTACAACAACTAAATTTGATGCTTCTGTAGATATTGATGTACGTTTAGGTGTTGACCCCCGTAAAGCGAACCAGATGGTGCGTGGCGTTGTTTCGCTGCCCAATGGTACCGGGAAACAAGTAAGGGTTCTTGCATTATGTACACCCGATCAGGAAGCAGCGGCTAAAGAGGCCGGAGCTGAATATGTCGGACTCGATGAGTATATCGATAAAATAAAAGGCGGTTGGACAGATGTGGATGTAATCATCACCATGCCTGCCATCATGGGTAAATTAGGTGCGCTGGGTAGAGTGCTCGGTCCTCGCGGATTGATGCCCAATCCTAAAAGCGGTACTGTTACCAATGATGTGGCTAAAGCAGTTAAAGAAGTGAAACAAGGTAAAATCGACTTTAAAGTTGATAAATTTGGTATCGTTCATACCTCTATCGGAAAAGTGTCATTCACAGCCGATAAAATCGTGGAAAATGCTAAAGAATTTGTTTCCATGCTGATGAAACTGAAACCAACAGCAGCCAAAGGTACTTATGTGAAGAGCATTTATCTTTCGAGCACAATGAGTGTGGGTGTTAAAATAGACCCAAAATCAGTTGAAGAATAAAATTAAAAGTTTATGAAAAAGGAAGATAAAAGCGCAATTATAAAACAACTTGAATCAACGATTCAATCTTATGCCCATTTCTACCTGGCTGATATTGCCGGTTTGAATGCTGCTGAGACAAGTAATTTACGCAGAACATGTAACAAACAAGACATTAAACTGTTGGTGGTTAAGAATACATTGCTTAGAACAGCACTGGAAAATTCAACTGCTGACTATAGTGAATTGTATGGAACATTGAAAGGAGCAACATCAGTGATGCTCTCTAACAGTGGTAATGCTCCTGCTAAATTAATCAGGGATTTCAGCAAAGCCAGTAAAAGCAAAAAACCTTTACTGAAAGCTGCATATGTTGAAGAATCATTCTATATTGGTGAAAACCAGTTAGAAGCGTTGGTTTCAATTAAAAGTAAAAACGAACTTATCGGCGAAATCATCGGATTGTTGCAATCGCCTGCTAAGAATGTTGTGTCCGCACTCCAGTCAGGAGGCTCTACTATTCACGGCGTGTTGAAAACATTGTCGGAAAGATAATTTCAAAATAAAAATAAAAAATAAATCTATAAAAATTAAGACAATGGCAGATTTGAAAGCTTTTGCAGAACAATTGGTTAACTTGACCGTTAAAGAAGTAAATGAGTTAGCTCAGATTTTGAAAGATGAATATGGTATCGAACCCGCTGCCGCAGCTGTTGCTGTTGCTGCCGGCCCTGCCGCTGCTGCTGAGGTAGTAGAAGAAAAATCTTCTTTCGATGTAATCCTGAAAGCTCCGGGTGCTAACAAATTAGCAATCGTAAAATTAGTGAAAGAACTTACCGGTTTAGGTTTGAAAGAAGCCAAAGACCTCGTTGATGCAGCTCCTTCTGCAATTAAAGAAGGTGTTACAAAAGACGAAGCAGATGCTTTAAGCAAAGCGTTGATTGAAGGCGGCGCTGAAGTAGAACTTAAATAAAATTGCCTGATACTCAGGTTTTTGGTTTAGATTCCCTCGTTTCGGGGGATTCTAAACCTTTTCATGTCTATATTAACATCGAATTCATACCCATGGATTCTTTATCTCTAAGTTCACCGCATCAACTATAAACTCTTTGAAAATGTCTTCATCAAATAAAGATCAGAGAATCAATTTTGCTTCCATTAAAACCCAGTTTGATTACCCCGACTTTCTGGAAGTTCAATTAAAATCTTTTCATGACTTTTTTCAGATGGATACTTCCCCTGAAAAAAGAAAAACTGAAGGTCTATATAAAGTTTTCATGGAAAACTTTCCTATAGCAGACACACGTAATAACTTCATCCTTGAATTCCTCGACTATTATGTTGACCCTCCACGGTACAGCATCGAAGAATGTGTAGAAAGGGGCTTAACATATTCCATTCCTTTAAAAGCCAAGTTAAAACTGTATTGCACCGATCCTGATCATGAGGATTTTGATACGGTTATTCAGGATGTTTATCTGGGTCCTATCCCTTATATGACTCCTAAAGGAACTTTCGTTATCAACGGTGCCGAACGTGTGATCGTATCTCAGTTACACCGTTCTCCGGGCGTGTTCTTCGGTCAGAGTATGCATGCCAACGGCACAAAACTTTATTCTGCTCGTATCATTCCTTTCAGAGGATCATGGATCGAATTTGCAACCGACATCAATAATGTGATGTACGCTTATATTGACCGTAAAAAGAAATTACCGGTTACCACGCTTTTGCGTGCTATCGGATTTGAAAGCGATAAAGACATTTTAGAAATTTTTAACCTGGCAGAAGAAATTAAAGTTAATAAAGCCAGTCTGAAGAAAGCAGTCGGACAAAAACTTGCTGCCCGTGTACTGAAAAGCTGGGTAGAAGACTTCGTGGATGAGGATACCGGTGAGGTGGTAAGTATCGAACGTAATGAAGTCGTTATTGACCGTGAAACCATCATCGAAAATAAACATATCGATGATATTTTGGAATCCGGAGCACAAACAATTCTTTTACACAGAGGAGATGCTAATCAGAATGATTTTGCCATCATCTATAATACCCTGCAAAAAGACCCGAGTAACTCGGAAAAAGAAGCGGTACTCTACATCTATCGTCAGCTGCGCAATGCTGTTCCTGCCGATGATTCTACTGCCCGTGAGGTAATCAATAACCTCTTCTTCTCCGAAAAACGTTATGACCTTGGGGATGTGGGACGTTTCCGTATCAACAGAAAATTGAATCTTTCCATCAATCCTGATATCAAGGTATTGACCAAAGAAGATATCATTGAAATTATTAAATACCTGATCGAACTGATCAATTCGAAAGCGGAAGTTGACGATATTGACCACCTGAGTAACCGTCGTGTTCGTACCGTCGGTGAACAGTTGTATAACCAGTTCGGTGTGGGTCTTTCGCGTATGGCACGTACCATCCGTGAACGTATGAACGTTCGCGATAATGAAGTGTTTACACCGATTGACCTGATCAATGCCAAAAGTATTTCTTCCGTAATCAATTCTTTCTTCGGAACAAATGCTTTGTCGCAGTTTATGGATCAACAGAATCCTCTTGCTGAAATTACTCACAAACGTCGTATGTCAGCGCTCGGACCAGGCGGTCTTTCGCGTGAACGTGCAGGTTTCGAGGTACGTGACGTGCATTATACGCACTATGGTCGTTTGTGTCCTATTGAAACACCTGAAGGTCCGAACATCGGTTTGATTTCTTCATTGTGTATCTACGCAAAAATTAACGAATTAGGTTTCATTGAAACACCCTACCGTAAAGTTGAAAATGCCGTAGTAGATACTACTCCTGATGGAATCCAGTATTTTACGGCTGAAGAAGAAGAAGACCTCGTGGTAGCACAGGGAAATGCTCCTTTGAATGACGACGGATCATTTATCCGCACCAAGGTTAAATCGCGTTTAGGCGCAGATTTCCCTGTTGTTGAACCTGATAAGGTTAACCTGATGGACGTATCGCCTTCTCAGATTGCCTCTATTGCAGCTGCACTGATTCCTTTCCTTGAACATGATGATGCCAACCGTGCATTGATGGGATCAAACATGATGCGCCAGGCAGTGCCTTTGTTGCGTTGCGAAGCTCCAATCGTGGGAACAGGTATTGAAGGTCAGTTAATTCGTGATTCACGTACACAGATTACTGCTGAAGGTAAAGGTGTTGTGGATTATGTTGATGCCGACAGTATTAAAATAAATTACGAAAGAACTGAAGAGGAAGAATTTATAAGCTTCGAATCTTCGGTAAAAGAATATAAGTTACCAAAATTCCAGAAAACCAACCAGAATACAACCATCGACCTTCGTCCACTAGTGAGAAAAGGTGATGTTGTTGAAAAAGGTATGATTCTGACGGAAGGCTACAGCACCCAAAAAGGAGAGCTGTCGATCGGTAAAAACCTGAAAGTGGCTTTCATGCCGTGGAAAGGTTACAACTTTGAAGATGCTATCGTAATCAACGAAAGGGTGGTTCGCGAAGATGTGTTTACTTCGGTGCACGTTGTGGAACAATTGCTTGAAGTACGTGAAACAAAACGTGGAGTGGAAGAGTTTACTGCTGATATTCCTAACGTAAGTGAAGAGGCAACCAAGGATCTGGATGAAAACGGTATCATCAGAATCGGAGCGAGAATTGAACCGGGCGATATCATCATTGGTAAGATTACACCAAAAGGAGAATCCGATCCTTCACCTGAAGAAAAATTACTGCGCGCCATCTTTGGTGACAAGGCCGGTGATGTGAAAGATGCTTCGTTGAAAGCAACACCATCGTTATCAGGTATTGTTATTGGAAAACGCCTGTTCTCAAAAGCACAGAAAAACCGCAAATCAAAACTGGCTGATAAAGCTGTTCTTCCTCGTTTGGATGAAGAATTTGAAGCACAAGCCAGTGTGTTGCGCAATTCTTTGATTGAAAAGTTATTGGTGATTACTGCTGATAAACCATCGGCCGGTGTGAAAGATTTCTTAGGCACCGACCTGATCTCAAGAAATAGTAAATTTACAGAAGAACGTCTTCGTGAAATTGATTTCAGTGCCGTTCAACTGGTTAAGTGGACACAGGATAATCATAAAAATGAGTTGATCAGACAGCTTATCCTGAATTACTTAAAGAAATATAAAGAGCTGGATGCTCAGATTAAACGCCAGAAATTCAATATCACCATTGGTGATGAACTACCTACCGGTATTGTTCAGATAGCGAAGGTGTATATTGCCAAAAAACGTAAAATCCGCGTAGGGGACAAGATGGCCGGTCGTCACGGTAACAAGGGGATTGTTTCCCGTATCGTGCGTCAGGAAGACATGCCATTCCTTGCCGACGGAACGCCTGTGGATATCGTATTGAACCCGCTGGGTGTACCTTCGCGTATGAACCTCGGACAGATTTTTGAAACGGTATTGGGATGGGCTGGTAAAGAACTGGGAGTGAGTTTCGCAACACCAATTTTTGACGGAGCACATCTGGAAGATCTGAATGTGTGGACTGAAAAAGCAGGTGTTCCTAATTACGGTAAAACTTACCTGTATGATGGCGGTACCGGAGTGCGCTTCGACCAGACAGCTACCGTAGGTGTGATTTACATGCTGAAATTAGGTCACATGGTAGAAGATAAAATGCATGCCCGTTCAATCGGTCCGTACTCACTGATTACGCAGCAGCCACTTGGTGGTAAAGCGCAGTTTGGTGGTCAGCGTTTCGGGGAAATGGAGGTTTGGGCGCTCGAAGCATTTGGTGCGGCACATATCCTTCAGGAAATCCTTACAGTGAAATCTGATGATGTTTTGGGTCGTGCACGTACTTATGAGGCTATCGTAAAAGGAGAACCAATGCCTGCACCGGGAATTCCGGAATCACTTAACGTGTTGTTACATGAGTTAAGAGGTTTGGGCTTGAGTGTCAATTTAGAATAATTGTTTAATTGTTTAATTGTTGAACTGTTTAATCGTTAAATTCATTGAATTGATAAGCTTGTAACTCTATTACATGATTTAAAAATACAATTCAACAGTTCAACAGTTCAACAGTTCAACAATTCAACGATTTAACAATTCAACAATTAAACAGTTCATCAAAAAAAGATATATGGCTTTTAAAACTGAAAATAAATTAAAGAGTAATTTTAGTAAAATTTCTATCGGATTAGCATCTCCCGAAGAAATTCTAAAATTATCCAGTGGCGAGGTACTCAAACCTGAAACAATCAATTACAGAACCTATAAACCTGAACGTGACGGATTATTCTGTGAACGCATTTTTGGTCCTACCAAGGATTTTGAATGTCATTGCGGAAAATACAAACGTATCCGTTATAAGGGAATTGTGTGCGACCGTTGTGGGGTTGAAGTAACAGAAAAGAAAGTTCGTCGCGAACGCGTAGGACACATTCAGTTGGTAGTTCCTGTTGCACATATATGGTATTTCCGTTCGTTGCCGAATAAAATCGGTTATCTGCTCGGTATGCCTACAAAAAAATTAGATGCTATCATTTATTATGAAAAATATGTAATCATTCAGGCAGGTGCTGCCGATAATGGTGAAAATTTTGTTAATAATGAGTTGATCTCCGAAGAAGAATACCTGGATTTGTTGGAAACACTTCCGGGAAACCATTTGCTTGATGATACCGATCCGAATAAATTCATTGCTAAAATGGGTGCCGATGCAATTTATGATTTGCTTTCACGCCTTGATTTGGATGAATTGTCGTACGATTTACGTCATAAAGCTGGTAATGATACTTCACAACAGCGTAAAAACGAGGCGTTGAAACGTCTTCAGATTGTTGAATCTTTCCGTGCATCAAGAAATCGTAACAAACCGGAATGGATGATTATAAAAATTGTTCCTGTAATTCCGCCTGAATTGCGTCCTTTGGTACCTTTGGATGGTGGTCGTTTTGCGACTTCCGACCTGAATGACCTCTACCGTCGTGTGATTATCCGTAATAACCGTCTGAAAAGACTGATAGAAATCAAAGCTCCCGAAGTAATCTTACGTAATGAAAAACGTATGTTGCAGGAAGCGGTCGATTCATTGTTTGATAACTCACGTAAATCAAGCGCGGTTAAAACCGATGCTAACCGTCCTTTGAAATCGCTTTCAGATTCGTTGAAAGGTAAACAAGGTCGTTTCCGTCAGAACTTATTAGGTAAACGTGTCGACTACTCTGCACGTTCGGTAATCGTCGTAGGACCTGAGTTGAAAATGCATGAATGCGGTATACCGAAAGATATGGCCGCCGAATTATATAAACCGTTTGTCATTCGTAAACTGATTGAGCGCGGTATTGTGAAAACGGTGAAATCAGCGAAGAAAATCGTCGACCGTAAAGATCCTGTTATCTGGGATATTCTTGAGTATGTGATGAAAGGTCATCCGGTGATGCTAAACCGTGCCCCGACTTTGCACCGACTTGGTATTCAGGCTTTCCAGCCGAAAATGATTGAAGGTAAAGCCATTCAGCTACACCCGCTTTCATGTACGGCTTTCAATGCCGACTTCGACGGTGACCAGATGGCTGTTCACTTACCTTTAGGAAATGAAGCTATCCTTGAAGCACAAATGTTGATGCTTGCATCGCATAATATTTTGAACCCTGCCAATGGTGCTCCTATTACCGTTCCTTCTCAGGACATGGTGCTTGGTTTGTATTATATTACAAAACCTCGTCAGGGAGCTAAAGGTGAAGGATTGATTTTCTATTCTCCGGAAGAAGCAGAAATTGCTTATAACGAAGGACAGGTTGCTCTTCACTCATGGATCAAGGTACGTACTTTTGATATTGATGAAGAAGGTGATCCGATTGAGAAAATTATAGAAACTACTGTAGGTCGTATCTTATTCAATAAATGTGTTCCTGATAAAGTTGGTTATATCAACGAATTGTTATCAAAAAAATCATTACGCGACATCATTGGTAATGTAATTGAAATATGCGGCGTTGCCCGTACAGCTCAGTTCCTCGATGATATCAAAGATTTGGGATACAGTATGGCCTTCAAGGGAGGACTCTCGTTCAACCTGAACGACGTTATTATCCCACCGGAAAAAGAAGAACTTGTGAAAGAAGGTAATGCCGAAGTGGAAGAGATTATGAACCTGTATAACATGGGATTCATTACCAACAACGAACGTTACAATCAGATCATTGATACATGGACACATATTAACTCCAAGTTGTCGAATATTCTGATGAAACAGCTGGCAACCGATAATCAGGGTTTCAACTCTGTTTATATGATGCTTGACTCCGGAGCCCGTGGTTCTAAAGAACAGATTCGTCAGTTGTCAGGTATGCGTGGTTTGATGGCTAAACCTCAAAAATCCGGTGCCGAAGGTGGTCAGATTATTGAAAACCCGATTTTGTCGAACTTTAAGGAAGGCCTTTCTGTGCTGGAATACTTTATTTCTACGCACGGTGCCCGTAAAGGTTTGGCGGATACCGCTCTTAAAACAGCGGATGCCGGTTATCTTACCCGTCGTTTGGTCGACGTTTCTCAGGATGTAATTATCACTGAGGACGACTGCGGAACTTTACGTGGTCTGATTGCTACTGAAATGAAAAACAACGAAGATGTTATTTCATCTTTGTACGAAAGAATATTAGGTCGTGTCTCTGTACATGATGTGTATCATCCTTTGACGGGTGAACTTATCGTGAGCTCAGGGGAACAGATCACAGAGTCTCTGGCGAAAAAAATTCAGGAGTCTCCGATTGAACGTGTTGAGATCAGGTCGGTGCTGACTTGCGAATCGAAAAAAGGGGTGTGTGCAAAATGTTATGGTCGTAACCTGGCAACCGGTAAAATGGTACATCAGGGTGAGGCTGTAGGTGTTATTGCTGCTCAGTCGATCGGTGAGCCGGGAACACAGTTGACACTGCGTACTTTCCACGTCGGTGGTATCGCGTCCAACATTGCTGCGGAATCGAAAATAAGCCTGCGTTATGATGGACGGATTGAATTTGACGAATTACGTACTGTAACTGCCAAAGACGATACCGGTTCTGAATATCAGGTGGTGGTTAGCCGTTTGGCTGAAATGCGTGTAATTGATGTCAATACCGGCATTACCCTTACAACTCAAAACGTACCTTATGGTTCAAAACTTTTTGTTAAACAAGGGGATAATGGAACTAAAGGTCAGGTAGTCTGCGAATGGGATCCGTTCAACGCGGTAATTATTTCGGAAATGGAAGGTAAGATTGATTTTGAAGATGTAATTGAAAATGTTACGTTCAAAACAGATATCGACGAAGCTACAGGCTTGCGTGAAAAAATTATCATTGAATCAAAAGACCGTAACAAGGTACCAAGTGCCCATATCGTAAGTAAAAGCGGAGAAATTCTGCGCACATATAACTTACCTGTAGGTGCCCACATGGTGCTTGATAACGGAGATAAGATTAAAGCGGGGCAAATGTTGGTAAAAATACCACGTGCTGTAGGTAAGACCGGTGATATCACGGGTGGTCTCCCACGTGTGACCGAATTATTCGAAGCTCGTAATCCGTCCAATCCTGCTGTAGTTGCTGAAATCGATGGTGAAGTGAACTTCGGCAAAATCAAACGTGGTAACCGTGAGTTGAGTGTTACTTCAAAAACCGGAGAGATAAAGAAATATATGATTCCGTTGTCGAAACAGATCCTTGTGCAGGAAAACGACTTTGTGCGTGCCGGTACACCGCTTTCCGACGGGGCGACGACTCCTGCTGATATCCTTATGATTAAAGGTCCGACTGCCGTCCAGGATTATATTGTGAACGAAGTACAGGATGTTTATCGTTTGCAGGGTGTGAAAATCAACGACAAACATTTCGAGGTTATTGTGCGCCAGATGATGCGTAAAGTGGAAATTCTTGAACAGGGTGATACACGTTTCCTTGAAAAACAAGTGGTTGACAAGAATGAGTTCATGGAAGAAAATGACCGTATCTGGGGCAAGAAAGTAATTCTTGATGCCGGTGATTCTGCTACCCTGAAACCAGGACAGATCATTACTCCGCGAAAACTGCGTGACGAAAATAGTGCGCTTAAACGTCGCGATATGAAATTGGTGGAAACCAGAGATGCTATTCCTGCAACATCTAACCAGATATTACAGGGTATCACACGCGCTGCTTTACAAACAAGCAGTTTCATGTCGGCAGCATCTTTCCAGGAAACAACCAAGGTGTTGAACGATGCTGCCATCAATGGCAAGGTCGACCGTCTTGAAGGTTTGAAAGAAAATGTGATTTGCGGTCATCTTATACCTGCCGGTACCGGTCAGCGTGATCTGGATAAAATTGTGGTTTATTCACGTGATGAATACGACAAGAAAGCAGATGCACGCAGAAATGTACTCGATATGGAGTCAGGTGAACAACAATAATATAAGCTCTTAATAAATAAAAAAGGATAATCGCATTGAGCGGTTATCCTTTTTTGTTGATGTTATTTTGCTATACCAGAAATTTCTCACTATCTTAGTGCTTTCTATGAAAAGAGATAAAATGCACGTAATTTAAAAATCAATATGCTATGAATCAGAATTATTGTGTTATTATGGCCGGTGGAGTAGGAAGCCGTTTCTGGCCTTTTAGCAGAAACAACAGGCCCAAACAATTTCTTGATTTCTTCGGTACAGGTCGCTCTTTACTTCAAATGACTTACGACAGATTTCGGCAAGTGGTTCCTGCGGAAAACATCCTCATCGTCTCAAATACCATCTACAAGGAAACAATATTAGAACAACTCCCTGAAATTAATGAGAAACAGGTCTTACTGGAACCTCACCGGAGAAATACAGCTCCTTGTATTGCTTATGCAGTTAACAGAATAAAAGCAATCACCCATAAGGCAAATATAATCGTTGCTCCTTCCGATCATCTTATCTTACGAGAAATCGATTTTCTTGACACGCTGAAATCAGGACTTGAATTTGTTGAAAAGAATGATTCGCTGCTGACACTCGGGATAAAACCCAGTCGCCCTGAAACCGGTTACGGTTATATTCAGA
>Ga0209800_10002457_pt1 | contig 16395 bp, 16 predicted proteins | sample Higcelweek8metaG_FD_187174 | JGI IMG/M metagenome (GOLD analysis project Ga0209800, IMG submission 187174) | Freshwater pond sediment microbial communities from the University of Edinburgh, under environmental carbon perturbations - High... | ecosystem: Environmental > Aquatic > Freshwater >...
CAGGCTGGCGTCCAGCTCCAGGGCCGCGCCCAAACACTCCAGCGCCGCCTCGCGTTCGCCCAGGAACTTGTGGCACAGGCCCAGGTTAGCCAAGTCCGGGGCCGAGCCGCTGTCCAGGCCGAGAACGGCATGAAAGTCATCCTTGGCGAGATCGTATTGCCCGGCTTTGAACCGCCCGACCCCGCGCAGGTTGAAGTATTCCTTCACCTCGGCGTCGAGGCCGATGGCCCGGTCCAGGTGCGGCATGGCCGCGCCCCACTCCCCTTCCTGCGACAAGGCGTACGCCTGATAAAAGGCGCACAGGGCGCGCTCTCCGGCGGCGGGCTGTTTGGCCTCCGCCTTGGCGAACAACGCCGCAGCGCCGGGAATGTCGCCCAAACGCAGGGCCAGCAAAGCCTGGAAGAACGGCAGATAGTATGCGTCCGGCGCGACCTCGGCCAAGACGGCCAGCCCGGCCAGCGCCTCGTCGTCCGGCGCCTCCTCGGCCAGCTTGCGGCCCACGAAAAGCCCCAGGCTGCGGTGCGCCGTGCGCTCGCGGAAGTCGAAGCCCGGCACAAGATTATAGTTGGCGGGCACGTCCAGGTCCGCGCGGGTGGTGGGCACCGTATACAGCGTGTAGCCCTGGGCCAGCAGCCCCTCGGCCAGGCGGGCCACCTCCACGCGGATGTTCCGGTCCTCCACGCTTGGCAGGGTGGCGAGGTCCACCACCGGCCCCTTGGTGAGCCAGACGAACTGGCCGGGGTCCGTGAACTTGCGCAAGCCCGAGGCCTCGTACACGCGGCCGGTCTCGAAGTCTCCCGCCAGCTGGGCGATCTCCGTCACCGCGCGCACGGCAGCCTTAACGGGCGTGGCCGCGGTTCCCGCCGTGTACACGATCTCGCTCAAACCGGGGAAGGTTTTGGGATCAAACGCCAAAGCGGCCACGGTAGGCACAGGCATGCCGAGGGAGAAATCCTTCAGCAGCAGCATGATGCCGTTCTTGCGGAAGCGCTCGCACAAATCCTGAAGCACCGGGTCGTCCAGGGTGTCCTGGCTGATGGTGGGCACTTCCGGCGAGGTGCGGTCGATGATGGCCGAGACATGGCGCTCCACCAGCTCGCAGCCGCCCTGCAGCACGGATTCCTCGGGAGTGTTGCCGGCGCTTGAGCCGTTGAATTCATTCAGGGTCTTGAACCAGTCCAGGGGCAGCACGCAGGTTTCGCCTGTGGCCACGTTGAGCGCCGGGCAGAAGCGCCAGCGCACGAGGTTCATGAGCCGCTGCGCGTTCTCCGGGGTCAGCTTGTCCTCCACGGATTGGCAGACCTGCTTGATGTCCATGAGCTGCGCGCCGAAAAGCTCCTGCGCCTCGGCCCAGGTGGCCAGGGTGAAGTTCTCCTCGTCGGCCCAGAAGCTGAAGTAGCTGAAGCGCTCCACAAGCTCCATCAGCGCCGAGGCCTCGGCCTGCTCCGGACTCGCGCCCTTGCCCATCTGCTTGCGCGTGGGCATGACGGCGCGCGCCTCGGGTCCGCAGATGCTCAAAAACACGGGGATGCCGAGCCGGCCGGTATCGACCCGCTTGGTCTCCTCCAGCACGCCCTTGCACTTCTCGTCCAGCTTGGCCTTGACCTTGGCCACGGTCTCGGCCGGAGGGGCGGCCTTGTCCTGATCGGTGGTGTAGACCTTGAAACAGTCCTTGAGCTGCAGCATGTAGGCTCCTTGCGACAAGAAGCCCGGAATATCGGTTCCGGGCTTCTTGGTGATGATGAAAGGGTATGGGCCGCGCGCGCGGGCCCTGCTTGCTAATCTTCCAGCTGCTGGATGCCCTCGAGCCGCCAGTTCGCCTTCAAGTCGCCCGTGGGACGGGAGAAGTGCCAGACCTCGCGGATCTGCTTGGGCCGGTCCTCGCTCGCGTCCTCGCGCAGCAGCACGTCGAAGAGCACCGTGGCGACGGTGTCCTGCGCTTCCTCGCGGAACTCCAGCAGCTTGCCGTTGACCAGCAGCAGCTCCGTCTTGGACGGCGTGGGGTCGGCCACGGCCTGGCGCTTGATCTCGGCCAGGACCTCGGGCGTGGTGAACAGCGCTATGTCGTTCAGGTCGCGGCGGTCCCAGGAATGCTGGAGGCGCGCGTACACGGTCTTGGCGCCTTCCAGAAAATCGGGAACGCTGAAGCCTTCAGGCACCACTGGTTCCGCAGGCGCCTCGGACGCGGGCGCCACGCCGAAGCCGCCGGTGGGATTCGCCTCGGCAGGAGGCGGGGTGGGCTGCTGCGGTTGGGAGCGCAGGTTGTCCCAGCTCTGCTCCGCGCGGGAGCGGGCGTCTGGCTTCAGGTCTTCCGGGCGCACGCTCTGCGGGCCGGGAACGTTTGCCGCGCCGGAACGGCCGCGCAACAGCCTGTAGCCCAAATAGACGATGAGGCCGATAAGCAGGATGTCCATGAGGCCGATGCCGCCGCCAGCGCCCCAGCCGCCGCCGTGGCCGAAGAGCATGGAGCCGAGGAGGCCGCCGGCCATGAAGCCGCCAAGGCCCCAGCCCATGCGCCCGAACATGCCGGGAGACTGCGGCTGCGCCAAGGGAGGCGTTTGCGCGGCGCTTCCCGCGGTCTGGCCGGGCTTTGCCGGGGAGGAAGGCGCATAGGGCGTGCTTGGCGCCGGGGTGTAGCTGCGGCTATAGGTGCTTCTTCCGCCAAAGGAGGTCCCACCTCCCATGCGTTTGGCAAAGGCACAGTCGACAGCCAGAACACTGGCAAGGGCCAGCACCAGCAATATGCTCACAAGCTTCGTTTTCATTGTCGTTCGGTCCTCGCTAGACCTCAAAGCCGAGGCTGCACATGGTCTCGTACAGCCGTTCGGTCATAATGGGTTTGGTAATATAGGCCGTGGCCCCGCCCTTGTACGCGCTCATGACCGAGCGCACATCGCCGAGGGCTGTGGTCATGACAATCTTGACGCCCTGGCCGGGCGCGATCCCGGCATCCGTCTCCTCGCGCCGGATTTCTTCCAGCACCTCCTGCCCGTTCTTGCGCGGCATCATGATGTCAAGGCAGATGAATTCAAAGGGCCGGCCTTCGTCGCGGGCGGCATGAAAAGCGGCCAAGGCCAGCTCGCCGTCCTCGACAACCGTGCACTCGCCAAACCGTGCCAGCAGGCCCGACATGTACCGGGCGCTCGTGGTGTCGTCTTCCGCAATAAGTATGCGCATGGCGTCTCCCTTCACCGCACCTCATACCCGAACTTGCGGCAAGAGACAATCGCCCAGCTTGCGCCACTTTCGTCCATGCTTGCATCACGGCCCGACACAACGTATCTCAACGCCGAGGCCGCGCCTTCCGCACGGTCCAAGCACGCCCGGAGGCACATCGTTCATGTTTGACTTGAACCTCGCGGTCCAGACCATCAGCCGCTTCGACTTCCTCTGCCAGGATTCCCAGCCGGCCAGCCTTCCCTCCAAATGGACGGGATGGCCCTTCAACGCCGGCTATGGCGGAGACTGGCAGACAAGCCTCGCCACCCTCGCCTTCTCCGCCCTTATCCTGGGCGCCATCTGCGTGTTTTTGCGCCTGCTCTACGGCCCGCGCGGCATCTGGCGCGACAAGGAAATGGACCGCGAAGCCGCGGAGGCGCGGCGCAAGGCCCATGCGGCGCTCGACGCGGACTACCGCGCCGGACGTCTCGACGAAGCCCTGTACAAGCTCAAGAAGCGGACCATCGACCAATGAACGACGCCTTGGTGCGCGCCGTCGCCGCGCGCTTTGAGGATTTCGCGGCGCCGTTCCTGATCGCCCCCGGCGACTCCTTCGCCTACAGGCTCAAGGTCGACCACACCCTGCGCGTGCTCGCCATAGCCGAGGCCATTGCGGACGCAGAAACGCTGCCCGAGCGTTTGGTGCTGGCAAGCCGCCTGGCCGCGCTCATGCACGATGTCGGCCGCTTTCCGCAGTACCGCGACCACCGCACCTTCCGAGACGCGGTCTCCGCCAACCACGCGTGGCTAAGCGTCCGCCACGCCCTGCGGCACAAGCTGCTCGAAGGCGTGCCCACGGCCATCCGCCGCCTGGTCCTGGGCGCGGTGTACCTGCACAACAAGCGCACCTTGCCCCCGCTGGCATCCAAGGACTTGGACACCGTGTCCCGCGTGGTGCGCGACAGCGACAAGCTCGACATCTATCAGGTCATGATCACCCATTTTTCTCAGGAAAACCCCGAGCACCCCGAAGTGGCCCTGGACGTGAAGGACGAGCCCCTGGCCTACACCCGGCGCGTGGCCGAGGGGCTGCTGCGCCGCGAACCCGGCGACTATCGCGAGATCGTCTACGTCAACGACTTCAAGATGATGGCAATCGGCTGGCTGTACGACCTGAACTTCCGCTCCTCCTGCCGCCTGCTGAACGACCGGGGCTACCTCGACACCCTGCTCGCCACCCTGCCGAACGACCCGCTGCTTGATTCCGTGCGCCAACATGTGCGGACGGACCTTGCCGAACGCCTGTCCGGTGCTTAACTCTCGCTCCTAGCGCACCATGCGCAAAGGAGCCGCCATGGAAAAGTCCATCTTCGACGTCGTCATTCTCGGCAGCGGTCCTGCCGGCATTCAGGCCGCCATCCACGCCTCGCGCAAGAAGACACGCGTGCTCCTTTTGGGGCGCATGAACAAGAGCAGCCTGTTCTGGGCACATGTGGAGAATTTTCTCGGCATGTTCAAGACCAGCGGCGAGGAGATGCTCACCACCGGCCTGACCCAGGCCAAGAGCTTCGGCGCCGAGGTGCTGGAAGAGGACGCCCTGCACATCACGCCCACGGGCATGTGCTTCCAGATCGAAACCGAAAGCGGCGCCGCCATTTGCGCCCGCAGTCTGGTCATCGCCACCGGCACCACGCGCAACAAGCTCGGCGTGCCGGGCGAAAAGGAGCTGCTGGGACGCGGCGTTTCCTACTGCGTGGACTGCGACGGCGGCTTCTTCAAGGGTGAGGACGTGGCCATCATTGGCGGGCAAAGCGCCGCGGCTGGCGGCGCGCTGACGCTGCTGGCCCTGGCGAAGAGCGTGCACCTCGTGGCCGAGTCCCTCGATGTCAGCCCGGCGCTTGCGGCCAAGCTCGCGGAAAGCGGAGCCGTGCTGCACCAGGGAGCCAAGGTCAAGGCTATTCAGGGCGCAACGCAGGTGACCGGGCTGGAGCTCGCGGACGGCACAGTCCTGCCCGTGGCCGGGGTGTTCATCGAACTCGGCGCCAAGGGCGTTCTTGAACTGGCGGCCTCCCTCGGGCTCGATCTCGACGAAAGCATGAAGTACCTCGCCACCGACAAGCGCCAAGCCACCAACGTGCCCGGCGTGTTCGCCGCGGGCGACATCTGCGGCGGGCCGCTGCAAATGGCCAAGGCAGTGGGCGAGGGCTGCGTGGCGGGCATCAGCGCCGCCACCTACGCCAAGAATCTGAAGCTGGCCCAGGAAGGGGCGGCGGAAGAAGAATAGCCTCCGGCGGCCGGGGGGCATGATGCCCCCCGAACCCCCTCATGCCAGCGAAAACGCCGGACCGAGCAGAACTCGGTCCGGCGTTTTCGCTGGAGCTGGCAGAACCGCAGGCTGGCATGGTGTAGGTTGAGCCATCCCACTATGCCCCCTCTCCTCCAGCACTGAAAAAGGCTTGGCTGGGCAAATGCCCGGCCAAGCCTTTTTCAGTGCCCTGAGGGGTCCAAGGGGGAATCATTCCCCCTTGAAAAAAATAATCTCTAAAACGGCACGTCGTCCATGCCGCTGGCCTCGGACGGGAACGCCGGGCCGAGATCCTCGTCGTCCTGGAAGGGCTGGTTGCCGCCGCCGCGCTGGGGCTGCTGGGCCGGGCGGCCGTTCTGGGGCTGCATGCCGCCCTGGGGACGCATGCCGCTGGCGCCAGCGCCTTCACCCTGCGGGCGTCCGCCAAGGGACTGCACGCGGTTGGCGACGACCTCGGTGGAATAGCGGTCCTGGCCTTCCTTGTCCTGCCACTTGCGGGTCTGCAAACGGCCTTCGATCATGACCAGCGCGCCCTTGGCCAGGTAGTTGCTGCAGAACTCGGCGTCCTTGCCCCAGGCCACCACGGTGTGCCATTCGGTGCGGTCGGTCCACTGGCCTTGCTTGTCCTTGAAGCGCTCGCTGGTGGCCATGCGCAGGTTGGCCACGGGCTGTCCGGACTGCGTGTACGAAATTTTCGGGTCTTGCCCAAGGTGTCCAACAAGAATCACTTTATTGAGGCTGCCAGCCATGGTGTCGCTCCTTTGCGGAATTCGTCGTCTTGCGGCAATTCGATACGCTAAAACGCTAGTCGAGTCCAGGCACGTGCTTGAGCTTGCGTGCCTCCTGCTCGGCTTCGTCCAGGGCTTCCTCTATCTCGTCCGTGGCGGTGTTGGCGGCGCGCGCGTTCCACTCGGCCAGGGCGGCGGTGAGGCGCTCGCGGGCTTCACCGGCGCGGCGGATGGGCTCGGCAAGGGCCTTGCCCGCCGGTTCCGGCAACACGCCCATGCCGTGGCGGTCCACGAGATTGTCCGTGAGCTCCAGCACGCCGCGCTCCTGCTGCAGAAGCGTGGGCGGGCTGAAGGCCAGAGCCGAAAGGCTCGGCCAGCGCTTCTCCACCTCGGCCGGATCAAAGGTCCAGGCGGAGACGCGGATTTGCAGGGTGCGGCCCACGGCTAGTCCTGCTCTTCCCACTCGCCCTGAACGCGGTTGACCACGTCCTGGATGAGGGACAGCTGGGATTCCTGACACACGCCGATGAGCGGCTGGCCGCCGTCGACGTTGTCGCCCTGCTGGAAATACACGGCGTAGATGATGCCTTCCGGTCCGGCGTAGGCTAGCGGGGTTTCGCGCTTCATGCGCGAGACGATGAACATCTCCATGCCGTCGCGCGGCTTGACCGACTGCTCGCCGCCGGCCTTGATCTTGGCGTCGATCTCCGGAACGAAGTAATACTTGGCGCGTTCTGGGGCGCAGAACAGGTACAGCGCCTTCTTCAGAATGCGGGCAATGACTTCTTCCTTGGACAAAAAGTGGCGGATGGTGAGCAGGCGCACGCCGGCTTCGACGAACTTGCCCTCGTGCTCGGTGGCGATGTTCGTCACCACGCCCTTCTGCGTGGCGCAGATGGGCTTTTTGTTCTTCTCGCGGGTCAGGTTGGCCAAAAGCGTGCCGGGCTTTTCATTCCACTTGCCGCTGGGGCCGACAACGCGGTCGCCCGTGTTCAGGCCCACAAATTCGATGACGCCGGTGTGCGGCGTGTTGATCTCGATCTCCTCGTAGGGAGAGGCCTTCAGCTCTTCAAGCATTTCCTTAACGTTCAGCAAAGTCGGTCCCTCACGTTCTTATCAGCGGTAATAAAGATTGCTGCCGCCCATGGTCAGCAGGGCCTGGTGCAGATTCTTCTTCAGGTCGCGCCTGTCCCAGATACCCTGAATGTGCCCGCGCGACAAGGCCGAGAAGGCCCTGTGATAATTTGGCGGCACTTCAACGCCCGTGGTTTCGCGGATGACGCCCGGCCCGGCGAAGCCGATGTTCGAGGAGCGCACCGCGAACTGATACGGCGAGCAGCCCAAAAAGCTCGCCACGGGTCCGGCGTAAGAGTTGGTGTCGTACAGCACCAGGTACAGGCCCCCGGCTTCGATGTAGCGGCGCACGGCCATGGTCACGCGGGGCATCTGGATGACGCCGCAGGTGCCCTCCTGAATGCGTATGCCCGCGGTGCCGTGAGAATACATGAGAAAGGGCATGCGCTTGATGCGCGCGCGCTCAATGGCGCGAATGAGCTTTTCGCCCTCGGCCGCGCCCACCGTGCCGCCGCGGAACGGGCTCACCAGGGCCGCCACCACGGTGGAGAGGTCCTCTATGCGCGTCTCGAAGGTGATGCAGGAGCTGTACAGTCCCGTGGCGCGCTTGGCCTCGGCCAGCTTCAGGTCGAAGCCCTCATAGTGCAAAGGGTTGCCGGACTCAAGCTCGGAGTTGAACTCATAGGCCTGGGCGAAGCCGAAGACATTGTAAAGGTACCACTGGAACTCCATGGGGAAGTGGTGCCCGCAGTGGGAGCAGACGCCGGCGAATTCGCCGAAAAGATCCGGCGCCCAAAGGTCCTGGCAGCCGTGGCTGGCGGTGTTCGGGCAGGTTAGGGTGCGGTCGTCCTTGCTCTTGGGGCTCACGTAGACCCACATGTCCTCGGTGCGGCAGGCGCCCTCCTCCGGGCAGGAGAGGCTGGTCAGACGCTCCAGGGCCTCCGGCGGAACGCCCAGGCGGCTGCCCCCTACGCGGGAAAGCCAGCCGAAAGGGCCGCCAAGGCCGTGGCCCAGGGCGCGCAGCTCGGCCTCCCACTGCTCCAGCAGGCCGGAGAGGCGGCGCTGATACTTGGCCAAAAAATCGTGCCGCAGCAGGCTGTGCACCTGCCACAACGCGCGCACCAGCCCCGTGCCCAGGCGCGTGCCCAGGGTGCGGTTGTCGCGCAGGGCGCCCTTGCTCATGGCGCGGAACTTGTTGAAGCGCAGCTCCACCAGCGCGTTGCGGGCGGAGGGCCCAAGAGACCAGCGCACGAAGATGTCCTGGGGGTCCACGTCCTTGCCCTCGCGGCGCATGGCCAGGGCCCGCAGCGGGCCAAGCCCCTGGGCCGCGTGCACCACCTCGTCCGTGGCGCGGATGACCTCGCGCCGGAGCTGGCGAAAGAATTCGTAGTTGTCCGGCCGCGCGCCAAGGGGCGGCTCCTGGATGATGCGGTCGATGAGGCCCAGGCGCAGGTTGTCCTCCGCCGTGATGCACAGCTGCTGGGCGCAGCGCTCGATGAGCTCCGGGGTGGCCTTGCCCTTGAGTCCGCCCTCGATGGCCGCCGCGCCCTCGGGCGAGATGACCGAGTAATAGCCGTGGGAGAGCATGAGCCGCTTGTCGGAAAGGGCGATGGCCTCTGCCCCGCCGGAGCCGCCCTCGCTGAACACCGCCACCACGGGCACTTTGAGCCCGGCCATGACGTACAGATTCTTGGCAATCTGCTGCGCCGCGCCGGGGTAGTCCTCCACGGGAAACGCACCAGGGGTGAACACATAGGTGTGGATGGGGATGTTTTCGGTCTCGGCCACGCGCATGTAGTACAGCGCATTGGCGTTGCCCCAGGGCTTGATGGACCCGCCGTTGCGGAACTCCTGGCCGTGGCCTTTTTCCTGGCCGATGACCATGACCGGCTGGTGCACGGTTTTTTTGCCCATGCGCCGGGCTATGGTGGCCCGCGCGATGATCATGCCCGGGTCGATGCTCCACTCGTCCTGGCCGCCGATCTCCGTGTAGTTGTCGTACACGTTCTCCAAAATATCCTTGAGGCTGACGCGCTGCGGGTGGCGCACGATGCGCACGCGGTCCATGGGCGTCAGCTCGCCCTCCAGCTTGCCCTCAAGAAGCGAGAACAGCTCCTCCAGGCGCTCCACCTGCTGCTGCAGTTCGCGCATGCCGTAGTCCGGCGCGCTGGTGAGAAACTCCTCCAGGCGGTGCTTCAAAAGCGCCACCGAGGCGTTCTCGCGCGGGCCGAAGATGTCGCGGATGTAGGAAAGCCTGGCCGCGAGCTGCTGGGTGCGTTTGTCGATGTCCATGTGTTGCGGGCCCGCCTCGGCCTAGAAGTGCAGAAGGGTCTGGGTGCGCGCGCGCAAAAAGGCCACGTTGGTGCGCAGGGGCGCGCCCGCGGTGTCGGTCCCGGTGAGGACAAGTCCGTCCAGAAAGGCTTCGCCGCGCTCTCTGGCTTGGTTCAAATCAGCGCCCCAGATGATGGCCAAGGCCAGGTTGGGGTCAAAATCCATGGGGATGTCGTACGCCTCGCCCGAAAGCGCCGTCGGCACCTGCGTCGACACGCCGAGCCAGGCTTCGGGCTTCCAGCGGAAGTTTTCGATGCGCCCGAGGCAGGGCGTGAAGCGGTCGGACGGGTCCTCGGCGATGATGCGGTACTCGATGCCCACGCCATCCAGGCGCACGTCTTCCTGTGTGTAGCCCAGGGGCTCGCCCAGGCCCAGGCGGATCTGCTCGGCGATGATGTTCACGCCGCGGTCCTTCTCCGCCCGGCCGCGCAGGCGCGAGATGACGCCGGACACGCCGTTCTCCACCTGGATGCGCGTGTTCACCTCCATCAAGAACGGGTCGCCCTTGGGGGTTACTATCCACTCCCAGGTGCCCACGTTGTCGTAGCGCACGGCCCGGGCCATGTTCACCGAATGGCTGGTGATGGCGTTCAGCACGCTCGCCGCGTCAAAGGCGTAGCCAATGCTCGCCGGGTCGAAGCCCGGGGCCACCTCGATGCGCTTCTGGCGGCCCAGGCTCTGCACGGAACAGTTGCGCGTGCCGAAGTGCACGGCGTTTTGCCCGCCGCGCTCCGCCGCCACCTGCACCTCCAGGTGGTTGAAGTCAAAGATGCGCTGCTCGATGAGCACGCCCTCGTCGCTCAAATTACGCTTGGCGTAGTTGCGGATGCGCCTGTACACGGAGCGGAAGGTGTCGAGGTCGTAGACTTCCTCGATGCCCATGCCGCCCCCGCCCGCGCTGGCCTTCACCAGCACGCAGCCCTCGGCTATGCCCTGCTCGGCCTGGAAGGCGAAAATGGTCTGCGCCAGCTCCACGGCCTCCATCTCGTCGAAGATGGGCCTGTCCGAGCCCGGTATGGTGGGCACGGAAAGGGAGCGGGCGATGCGCTTGGTGTTGATCTTGTCGCCCAGGTCGCGGATGACGCTCCACGAGGGGCCGATGAAGGTGAGCGGCCGGGCGCGGGTTTCGGCCCTGCGGGCGAAGCGGAAGTCCTCCGCGAAGAAGCCGTAGCCGGGATGCACGGCGGTTGCGCCGCAGGCGTCGGCCACGGCGAAGATCTCGCTGGGGTCCTGGTAGGAGCGGATGCGCCGGATGCTCGCGTCTCCACCCAGCTCACGCGCAAGGCGCACATGGCCGGACGCTGCGTCGGACTCCGTATACACGCACACGAACGCGTGCCCCAGGCCGACGCAGGCCCTGAGGATGCGCATGGCGATTTCGCCGCGGTTGGCGATGAGTATTTTATGACGCGCCACGGGCCCCCGAGGGTTATTCGACTTCACGCTTGGCTTTGCGCAGCTCTATAAGCCGCTTCTGCACCTCAAGCACGAGCTTGTCGAGCTTGATCTCCTGGCGGCGCTCCATGGCTTCGAAGTTGCAGCCGATGATGCCCTTATCCGTCAGCACGCGCATGACCTTGCCTTTGAGGTCGCCCAAGAACAGGCGCTTATTCAGCAGCAGGTCAAAGGAAAAGGTCATGCCGGAGCTGTAGTTCCGGGGATTGGCGGAAAAGGCGAAGCCAGTGGCGCTTATGTCGCTGACGGGAAAATCCTGGGGGCCGGTCTGGGTGATGACGCGCACATCAAGCCCTGGCACACGGGTGCGGTAGGCTTGCCGCTGCTTGTCGTCGCCGTCCATCTGAATTTCAAATTCCATGATCATCCTCGCACGCTTGCAGGTCCAATGGTCGTCCGCGGCTGCGGCGGACGCGCAAAGTCTACTTCCCCGAAACGCGTTTTTCCAGCACGAATTCGACCCGGCGGTTCTGGGCGCGGTACTCGTCCGTCGTGTTCGGGTACAGCGGGTTCAAATCGGCCAAGCCTGTTGACGTAAGCCTTTTGGATTCAATGCCCATCTGCATCAACAGCCGCAGCACGTTGACGGCCCGCAGCGAGGAGACCTCCCAGTTGTCGCGGAAGCGCGAACCCGCGCCCGGAAGCTGGTCGTCCGTAAAGCCGCGGATGTTGATGGTCTGGTCCGGGTGCTGCGTGAAGAAGTCCTTCATCTCCATGATGATCGCCTTGCCCTTTTCGGTCAGGGTCACCTCGCCACGTGCAAAAAGCACGTCGCCCGGGGCGCGGATGGTGATGACGCCGTCTTCGAAGTTGGCGCCCACCAGGCCCTCCAGGCCTTTCTTAGTCTGCAGGTACTTCACGTCGGAGAAGACCTTCTGCTGGGCGATCAGAATCTGCTTCTGCATCATCACCTGGTCCAGAATGATGCCGGCTTCCTCGCGGCTGATGGTGCTGGTGGCGAGCTTGCTTTCCTTGCCGCCCAGGGCCGCGGTGACGGACTGCAGGGTCGATTCGATCTTGCTGGTGTCTGGCGTGGACATGGCATACAGCATGATGAAAAAGACCAGCATGAGCATGGTCAGGTCGGAGAAGGTCATCAACCATTCAAGCGAATCGCCTTCTTCCTCGTCTTCTTCGATTTCGTATTCGTCGCTCATGGCCTACTTCCTTTCTCTCGGAGCCAGGAAGGATGACAGCTTCTCGTTCACCAGCATCGGGTTGTTGTTTTCAAGAATGCACTTAGCGCCCTCGAAAATAATCTCCAGGTGCAGCACCTCCTGCAAGGTGCGCGCCTTCAATTTGGTGGCAATAGGCAAGAAAATGACCGTGGCCAGGATGGAGCCGTAGAAGGTGGTGATGATGGCCACCGCCATGGCCGGGCCGATGGCTTTGGGATCGTTCAGGTTGGCCAGCATTTGCACCAGGCCGATGAGCGTGCCGATCATGCCGAAGGACGGAGCCAAGCTGCCAAGACGTTTGAAGACTTCCTCGCCGACCTTATGCCGGCGCTTCATGGACGAAATTTCGATGGCCAGGGTGCCGCGGATGAGGCTGGGGTCGGCGTTGTCGGCGATGAGCTGGCAGGCCTTTTTGAGCACCATGTTTTCGGTCTTCACGTGCTCCAGGGCGATGAGGCCTTCGCGGCGGCTGATCTCCGCGATTTTGACCATGATGTTGACCACCTCGCGCACCTGTACCTTGCGGGAGGCGAAGGCTTTGAAGCCCGCGCCGAGCGCCTGGCTGACTTCCTCGAAGGGGAAGGCCACGAAGATGGTGCCGAAAGTACCGCCAAAGACGATCATCACCGACGGCATGTCCACGAAAAGACTCATGTCTCCGCCCATGATGATGGCGACGACGACCAGCGTCAAGCCCGAGATGAGTCCTATCAGTGTTGCGAAATCCATACGCACGCCTTCCCTGGCTTGTAATGTGAAGGTCGGATGCGGTATGAATCAACAAGCACCGCGCACCCAAACCACTGGAACCCACGTGAACCATCAAGAGACCATCGGCCACGCTGCCCGACTCATACGCGATAAACTGGGCAATATTCAAGCAGGAACCTGGGGCCTCGTGCTCGGGTCCGGCCTCACACCCGTGGCCGATGCCATCACCCAGGCCGTGGACATCTCCTATTCGGACATCCCCGGCATGCCGCTTTCCGGCGTGGCCGGGCACGGCGGCTTTCTGCGCGCCGGGCTTCTGGGCGGCCGCCCCGTGCTGGCCCTGTGCGGCCGCGCGCACCTTTACGAGGGCCTGAGCCCCCAGGAGGTGAGCCTGCCGGTGCGCGTGCTGGGCAGCCTGGGCATCGGCACGCTGGTGCTCACCAACGCGGCGGGCGCCCTCAACCCGCAATTTGAGGCTGGCAGCCTCATGCTCGTGGCCGACCACATCAACATGACCGGACAAAATCCGCTCACCGGCGCGAATATCGACGCCTTCGGCCCGCGCTTTCCGGACATGAGCCAGGCCTGGTGCCCGGAGCTGCTGGCCCAAACACGGCGCGCGGCGCAGCGCATCGGCCTGCATGTGGAGCGCGGCGTCTACATCCAAATCCCCGGCCCCAGCCTGGAGACCCCCGCGGAAACAAGAGCTTATCGGCAGCTTGGCGCAGACGCCATAGGGATGTCCACCGTCATTGAGGCCATAGCCGCGCGGCACATGGGGCTGCGCCTGCTTGGCATAAGCTGCCTGACGAACAAAAACACCCCGGATTGCATGGACAAAATAACCCACGAGGATGTTCTTGAAATGGCTGGCCGCACGGCGGAAGACATGGCGCGGCTGCTGCTGGAGACGGCCTCCAGGACGGAAGCGGACGAGCCGATGCCTGACGGCGGGCTGGACAGCGCGGCAAACAGGACATAAAGTTTTTTTGTGGAACGTACGATACGCATTACAGACCCGGAAGCGCCAGCAAGTTTTGCAACCTGCGCCGCCGCAACAAAAGCAGCTATGAACACACGACTTCGCACCACCATCATAACGGCACTGGCCTTGCTGGCCGGGGTTCTGCTTTCCGGCTGCGCCAGCGGCCCCACTTCATATTACTCCAGCATCAAGCGCACTGTCGTCGACGCCAAGGACGACGTGCTGGGCACCAAGCCCACCACGGGCGAATTCTTCACCGAGGACCCGACCCCCATCACCGATCTCAACTATGACGCGGCCGACACCATGATGGGCCTTTTTTCGCCCGCGTTGAACAAGAACTCGCCCATTTACGTCGAGAACTTCACCAACCGTGTGAACATGGGCGACCAGGCCCCCTTCGGCAGTCTGGTGGCCGAGCAAGTGGCCGCGCGCCTGGCCATGCGCAGTTTCAGAATCACCGAGGGCATGCCCAAGAAGATCGCGCAGCAGCAAGGGCCGGACCCGGCCCTGACGCGCGAGGAAAAGCCCCGCACCCCGCAGGAGATTCTGGCCCTTGAAAAGGCCGAGAAGGACATGGACTACCCGCCGCGGGCGTGCCTGCTCTCCGGAACCTATCTCATCGCCGGCAAGGTCATTTACATCAGCGCCAAAATCGCCACCTTGGACGACGGCCAAGTCATGGCCGCGCATAGCTGGACCCTGCCCGTGAACCGCAGCACCCGCGCCATGCTGCCCCAGCTGCGCCAGGGAGGCGGCATGACGCCAAGCGTGCGCACCAGCCTCTACGGCAATCCGCACAAGATCGCCAACCCCACAGGCCAGCCGCAGAATTACGTGGGCCGCGACCTGGTCCGCTAGCCCGACCCTTGTTCTTCCCGGCACTCCGGCCGCGCCGCCAGTTGCCGGAACCCCCTTGGTTGTATAAAAGGCCACAACAGCCTGCACGACAACCAAGGAGCCCCGCCTTGCGCCACCCTACCCACAGATTCCTCCTGCGGCTCCTGTGCCTCGCTGTTTTGCCCCTCCTGCTCTCAGCCTGCGCCGGCGGCTTCGGGCTCGGCCCCAACAGGCTTTCCCCCACGCGCATGGACTACAACGAGGCCATCCAAAAATCGAACAACGAGGAGATGCTGCTCAACCTCGTGCGCATGAAGTACTTCGAGCAGCCGCTGTTCCTGCAGGTGGGCTCCGTGGCGTCAAGCTTCAGCTACAATCTTTCCGGCGGCGTGGGCGCCACGCTTCCCGAGCACCACAGCGTGAGCAACGGCGCGTACAACATCTACACGCCGAACATCTCCGGACAGTACAGCGACTCCCCCACCGTCACCTATACCGCCTACCAGGGCCAGACCTACGCCCAGCAATTTCTGGCCGACATGGACTTCGACCGCTTCGTGACCCTGTACAAAGCCGGCTGGGACATCGAATACCTCATGCCCATCCTTTTCGCCCGTTTCGGCGCTATCGACCACATCTACGACTCGCGCACTGGCTTCATGCCCGAACAGCATGACCGCTTCATGAAGCTCACGGACGTCATCGCCCGCATGGACGACCGCGGCGACCTCGACATCCTCAAGGTCAATCTCAGCGACAACGCCACGGCCACGGTCATGAGCATGGACTTCCGCGACGCCACGGAGGCAGGCACCGTGCAGCAGCTCATCGGCTCCGACCTGGGCATACGCATGAACGCGGCCGGGCATTACCACACCACCTTCAAGCTTGTGCCGACAAACATGCTGCGCCACATGCCCCGCGATCCGGACGGCCTGCCCGTTGTTCCGCTGCGGTTGCGCAACTGCCTGCGCGCCATCGACTACATCGCCCAGGGCGTGCAGGTGCCCAAGGAGCTGGTGGCCAGCCGCCGCGCCTACGACCTGCGCAAACATTTCTACGGCCTGTGCGAAGTGCGCGTCTCGGCCGAGGAGCCCAAGGACGCCTATGTCGCCGTGCGCCATGAGGGCCGCTGGTACTCCATCCAGGCCGACGACAACCGCTCCAAGGAAGTGTTCCAGTTGCTCATGAACATCTTCTCGCTACAGTCGGCCGATCCGCCGAAAAACGCTCCGGTCCTCACCCTGCCGGTGGGCGGCAGCTAGCTGTGGAATGGCAAGAGCTGTTTACTGTCTACCAAAGTTGGCGGATTCATATTCCATTTGCAACGCAGAGTGACTCCTGAAGAAGTTGTTTTTATGGCGCCAGAAGTGCAGCCCGCTGGCTCCTTCGTCTGAAGCTGCATAGCTGGCGGCGGAGGCCCACTCGCAAGGCGCTGTTTGGATAAAACGTTCGGGCTTGCCACAGGCGCGGACCTCCGTCTGCCCAGCAAAGCGTTTCTCCAGCTGTGTCTCTCGCCACATCGCAACAGGCAAGGCCGCAGCGTCCCCACGCGCTCCGCCCACGCGCATCTGGCCACACATAACTGGCCCAGCACATCTGGTCCTGCACATCTGGTCCTGCGCATAA
>Ga0209800_10002458_pt1 | contig 16390 bp, 17 predicted proteins | sample Higcelweek8metaG_FD_187174 | JGI IMG/M metagenome (GOLD analysis project Ga0209800, IMG submission 187174) | Freshwater pond sediment microbial communities from the University of Edinburgh, under environmental carbon perturbations - High... | ecosystem: Environmental > Aquatic > Freshwater >...
GTTTGTAAAAACCCCCATGATCAATGAGCATCCCATGATGGATAGAAGATAGACAGCCGTTATTTTTCTGCCAAAAAGCTTTGAGACCACTGTAATTGTAGCCACATTGGTTGCAGGGCCTGCCAGCAGAAATACCAGAGCGGCACCAGGAGAGAGACCCTTGAGTGCAAGAGCTGCAGCAATAGGGGTTGATGCTGTTGCACAGACATAAAGAGGGGTTGCAATAGCAATCATGATCACCATTGAGAAGAGGCTATCTCCAAGATAAGCTTCTATAAACCCCGGTGTAATATAGACCGTTATAACACCTGCAAGCATGATTCCGGTCAACAGCCAGGGGCCGATATCTCCAAGCAGCTCTCCAAACGCAAACCCCATTCCACGTCTGAATTTATCCTTGAATCCGCTGTTCTGATTTTGCAGCCCGTTTTTTGCAGCTCCATTACATCCTTTATCAGAGGATTGAGAGCTATCAGAGGATTGAGAGCAGGAGTTATCTGAAGATTGGGAGCAGGAGCCTGAACATGAGCATGATGAGAGCGCTCCTGTTCCAGATATATCCGCGCTGAGTGGTGCATCACTTCTTGGAGATATCCTGGGGCTGTTTCCGGGATTAATTTCTGAACTGTCCACCATATTGACGACAATACCGGTAATGGCTGCTGTAAAAAATGCTGATACTGGCCGGATGATTGTCATCACAGGGTCTAACAGGGCATAGGTGACAGCAATGGAGTCAACTCCGGTTTCAGGAGTGGAAATCATGAATGCGGAGACCGCGCCTCTGCTTGCCCCCTGTTCTCTAAGACCTGCTGCGGCAGGGATAACGCCGCAACTGCAAAGGGGAATGGGAATGCCGAAAAGCGATGCTTTAAAGACACTTGAAGTTTCGCCTTTTCCAAGGTGTTTCTGGATGAAATCATCCGATATAAAAGCCTTCAGCACTCCAGCAATAAAAAAACCCAGAAGAATAAACAGAGATGATTCAAGCAGTACATCCCATGATGCGGACAGAATTTTAATCATGGTTTCAAACATAATGGCTCCTCACTTATTTTGTAGCCAACGACCTCCGGCAAAGCCGGGGGGTTAACCTTGATTAATGAAATTTTCTTTTATATGGTCAAGTCCATAATCAAGCAGCCTGTAAACATGTTCATCGTCCAGGCTGTAATAGACGTTTTTACCATTTTTCCGGTATTTCACAATTTTTGATATTCTTAATGCACGCAGTTGATGGGATACAGCAGATTGATTCATTCCAAGAATTTCAACCAGATCACATACGCACAACTCGCGTTGATAAAGGGCGCTGAGTATTCTTACTCTGGTGTGTTCACCAAACATTTTGAAAAAGCTGGCAAGTTCAAGCAGTTGCTGATCTGGCGGAAGGTTTTCTCTTATCTGCTGAACATAGCTGTTTGTTTCACATTTAGAGATACAGATATCATTTACAGGCTCTTCTTCCATTAAAAGTCTCCATTTTGTAAGCGTCACCTCGGCCAAGCCGGGAACAAACCCATAAGTAATAAAAACAGTGGGATACCATTTTAGTTGCTTGGAAGATGAATGCATGAATATATGTTCATATATAGGTATTTGAAGGAGAGAATGCAAGCTTTTTTTTGATGTTTTTTGAGCACAATCACTCCAATTGACATATGGTTATGAACCACATATAATCAAAAAAATAGGGCTTAATCATAAAAATGGGCCACATTTGAAATGATAATAAGTACTTACGCGCATATAATGCAGCACTGGCCGAAGATATGATCAAGCCCGGAATATATCTGCATTTACCATCTTCAGAAGGTGGTGATGGTCAGCCGCTGGGATTTTTCTTGACTTGTGTTGCAATACATATTAAATTCAGTAATTTTTTAATCTTAGATCGTGTTCGAGGTTTAATGTGGTTCTATGTTTGACAACCTGAGTGACAAGCTTAATTCTGTTTTTAAGAAACTCAAAGGCCATGGAGTCCTGACTGAAAAGAATATAGAGGAGGGGCTCAAGCAGGTGAGGTTGGCCCTTCTTGAGGCTGATGTTAATTACAGGGTTGCAAAAAATGTTATATCCGATATAAAAGAGCGGGCATTAGGTCAGGATGTCATGGATAGTCTGACTCCTGGACAGCAGATCATCAAGATTGTCTATGATGAGTTTACCCGGATGATGGGCGACTCTCATCAGGGTCTTGACCTTGAAAAGGGAAGTGCTGGTTCTGTGATGCTTGTGGGGCTACAGGGGTCAGGTAAAACCACAACCGCTGGAAAGCTTGCTCTGTTTTTGAGAAAAAACGGCAGAAAGCCCTACCTGGTACCTGTGGATGTCTATCGTCCAGCAGCCATTGAGCAGTTACAGAAACTTGGAACTCAACTGGATGTTCCGGTTTTCCCATCTACCACACAGATGTTGCCTGTTGATATCTGTAGTGAGGCGGTGAAAGCTGCGCCACTGCATGGGTGTGACACCATTATTTTTGATACGGCAGGTCGGCTCCATATTGATGATGAGCTGATGGCAGAGCTTGAGGCTATTAAAAAAAGAGTCAAACCATCTGAAATCCTTCTGGTTGCAGATGCCATGACAGGGCAGGATGCAGTAAATATTGCTCAGGCTTTTGATCTCCGACTGGATCTGGATGGTGTTATTCTGACAAAAATGGACGGAGATGCAAGAGGTGGTGCAGCTCTCTCCATTAAGGCTGTTACTGGTAAACCACTCAAGTTTATTGGAGTGGGTGAAAAGACAACCGCTCTTGAGCCATTTTATCCTGACAGGATGGCTTCCAGGATTCTGGGCATGGGAGACACCCTCTCTTTTATTGAGAAGGCTCAGGAGGCAGTGGATCTAAAAAAGGCTGAAGAACTTGAGAGAAAGCTGAAGAAAAATCAGTTTACACTTGAAGACTTTATGGAGCAGATCGCATCTGTCAGAAAGATGGGATCTATTAAGGATCTCATTGGAATGCTTCCAGGTGTCAATAAAAAACAGCTTGGTGATATGAATATTGATGACAGAGAGTTTGTCAGGATTGAGGCGATCATCCGCTCCATGACCCTGGGTGAGAGGCGGGATCACACTATTATCAAGGGGAGTAGAAAAAAAAGAATTGCCATGGGAAGCGGTACCACTGTTCAGGATGTGAATAAGCTTCTCAAAAGTTACACTCAAACCATGAAAGTTGTGAAAAAATTTAATAAAGGCGGTCTCCGTTCATTAAAGAACATGCTGCCGTTTTAAGGAGAAGAGAAACAAGATGTCCGTAAAAATAAGACTGGCAAGAGGTGGGGCAAAAAAGAAGCCGTTTTACAGAATTGTTGCAGCAAATATTGAATCACCAAGAGATGGAAGATTTCTGGAGACTCTTGGAACCTACAACCCAATGGTTGAGCCTGCTGCAATTACACTCAAAGATGAGAGACTCAAGTATTGGCTCGGTGTTGGTGCACAGCTGACCACCACTGTAAAGAGTATTCTTAAAAGAGAGAAGTTCAATTCCAACCCTGCCTGATTCTATGGAGATGGGGAGAGTTTTCAAGGTATTTTTCATTGTACCCTTTTGCCTATAGTTCATAATTTGTATGTTCCTACATTCTCAACACCACAATATTAAGGAGATGGATCTATGAAAGAGCTGATTGAATACATTGCAAAGGCGCTGGTTGATAATCCTGATGAGGTAGAGGTTTCAGAAGTTGAGGGAAGCAAGACTTCAGTACTGGAGCTTAAGGTGGCAAAAGAGGATCTGGGAAAGGTTATTGGAAAACAGGGTAGATCAGCTCGGGCAATGAGAACAATTCTCAGTGCTGCATCTGCGAAACTTAAAAAACGTACCGTTCTGGAGATCGTTGAGTAATAGATTGGAACAGATGCCAAGAAGTATTACCGGGGCAGACAGTGTTGAGCAGCAGATCGTGATCATAGGAGAGATCACTGGAGTTCACGGGGTCAAAGGCTATCTCAAGATCCGCTCCTTTACCGAATCTTCTGCTCTGTTTTCTCCTGGTATCCAGGTTTTTCTGAGCAATCCAGATAGTTCCGGTGACCAGGGCGAGTGGTACGAGATAGTGAGGGCAACACCACACAAAAAGGGTATTATTGCACTTTTCAATGGGGTCACCCGGGAGATTGCGGAAAATTTCATAGGCAGGAAGATTGCTGTTTCCAGAGATAGTCTCCCTGAGCTTGATGCAGATACATACTATTGGGAAGATCTTGTAGGACTGAAGGTGAGAGATATCCATTCAGGAGATCTTGGTGTTATTGATTACGTGATGGCCACTGGAAGCAACGATGTCTTTGTGGTTAAGGGTGATTACGGAGAGGTACTTGTCCCTGCACTGGCATGGGTTGTTCTTTCAGTTGATCTTGATGACCGTCAGATGACTGTTGATCTGCCTGATGAGTTGAAGAGTTAACACTTATATGGCCTTACTCAATATTAATATGCAGACAGTACTCTCTATGTACACTGCATGTAAGAGCAGTTTCTGAAAGGTGGATAAGATCAATTTTACGGTTCTGACGCTCTTTCCAGAGCTGATAGATGCCTTTTTCAACCATGGAATGGTTGGTCGTGCCAGAGAAAATCAAATTATCTCCAGCACCACCATCAATATCAGGGCTTTTGCCTTTAACAGACATAACAGTGTGGATGACAGACCCTATGGCGGCGGGTGTGGAATGGTGATGAAGCCTGAACCGCTTGCGGCCGCTCTCAGAGATGCCAGAGCCTCTGCCCCCTATTCTAAAGTGGTTCTGATGTCTCCACAGGGAAGACCCTTTGATCAGCAAATGGCTTGCAAACTTGCCTCTGCAAAGCAGGGGCTTATTTTTGTCTGCGGCAGGTATGAGGGGATCGATGAGAGATTTTTCAGCGAATTCGTGGATGAAGAGGTCTCTATCGGGGATTATGTGATGACAGGAGGAGAGCTTGCATCCATGGTTATCATGGATGCTGTGATCAGACTTCTGCCAGGAGTGCTTGGGGGAGAGGCATCTGCTGAGATGGACTCCTTCAGAGACGGTAGGCTGGAACATGCCCATTACACAAGACCAGCTCTGTTTGAGGGGAGAGCTGTTCCAGATGTTCTGCTTTCCGGTAATCACGAAAAGATCAAACAGTGGAGGCAGGATTCATCTCTGAAGAGAACGTTTCTCAAACGGCCTGATCTTTTTGAGAAAATTCCAGCTTGTGCTGAAGAGAAGTCAATTTTAAGGCAGTGGCATAAGGAGCTTAAGGGGTTGTGTGAGCAGCTTGAAATGGTTATGCACTGAATTCAAAATAATTATGCACTGAAACTCATTGATATGTCTGTTTGAATGTTACTTAGGTTGTGAACTTGAATATTTTTACTCTGGCTTTTATGGTTGCTTCAAAGATGGTGTCTTGAAATTGGAAAACAGATCTCTTGATAATTTATACATTGCACTGATTCACCACCCTGTGTCAAATAAAAAGGGCTCCACCATTGCATCTGCTCTTACAACAATTGACATGCATGATATTGCAAGGGCTGCAATGACTTTCGGGGTAAGAGGATTTTATGTTGTAACCCCGCTCATGGATCAGCAGGTACTTGCACATGAGGTGGTTGACCATTGGACTGATGGCATTGGTGGTGAGCTGAACCCCTTCAGAAAGAGGGCTCTTGAGTTGATCCGGGTGGTATCCACATTTGAGGATGCGCTAGAAGAGATAAAGGCAGATCGGAACAGGCCTGTTGTGACTGTGGCTACAAGCGCTGCAAAGCACGACAATACTATCACTGCCGCGCAGTTTGCCGAAAAACTTAATGGTGATGCATCTCATGTGATCGCATTTGGTACGGCATGGGGAATGTCCCGGGAATTTATCAGCAACTGTGATTCCATTATGGAACCTGTTCAGGGGATAAGTGGCTATAACCATCTCTCTGTCCGTTCAGCTGTTTCGATTATTCTGGACAGAATCTGCCGTCATATGCCATGTAATGAGATCTGACATATTTAAGAGACACGTAAGATTACAATGCTTCTGTTAGAACTGACTTCTCTTGCAGAGCATAATGGTTAAAAACAGCTGATTTTATTTTATAGTATAGGAATTTTTATTAATATAGGAATTTTCGTTTTATTGATTATCAAATCAATAGGTTCCTGGAAAAGAGCATCTGAAAGGGTGCGAATTGCATGGTAATTAATTTAATATAATAGATATGGAGGAGCAATATAATGAATGTGATTCATCAGTTGGAAGTAGAGCAGATGCGTCTTGATCTGCCCAACTTCAGAGCAGGCGATACAGTTAAGGTACATGTAAAGATCAAGGAGGGTGATAAGGAGCGTATTCAGGCCTTTCAGGGTGTTGTCATCAAGAGAAATAAAGGGATCTCAAGCGCACGCTTCACAGTAAGAAAGATCTCTGGTGGCGTTGGTGTTGAGAAGATTTTCCCCATGAACTCTCCTGCAATTGATAAGATTGAGGTTATTACCAGAGGTACAGTTCGCAGATCCAGAATATACTATCTCAGAGATCTGAGAGGCAAAGCTGCCAGAATAAAAGAGAAACGTGATATATGACCTACCCGATGTGGTCATTTGAAGATAAGGCTGCATTAAATGGATATAAATATATAGCAGGGGTAGATGAGGCTGGCAGGGGTCCCCTTGCTGGCCCTGTTGTCTCAGCCGCAGTGATCCTCCCACGCTCTTTTTCCTGTCCCGGCCTTACTGATTCCAAACAACTGACCCCTTTGAAGAGAGAAAAGTTTTACTCTGTTATTATGGAAGAGGCAGTTGCCGCAGCAACTGCCATTGCCACACCTGAGGAGATTGATACGATAAATATTTTACAGGCATCCCTTCTCTCCATGAAACGGGCAGTTGACAGGCTTCTTGTTACACCTGATTATCTTCTTGTTGACGGCATATTTACAATTAAGGGTGGCAGTATGGTTCAGGAGCCCATTGTTCATGGAGATGAAATATCAATCTCAATTGCTGCTGCCTCAGTTCTTGCTAAAGTGACAAGAGATGCTATGATGTATGAGTTCCATCTTCAATATCCCTGCTATGGATTTGATAGACACAAGGGATATCCCACCAGAGTCCACAAAGAGGCTATTGTAACTCATGGCCCATCACCGATTCACAGAAAAACATTCAGAGGCGTCAAAGAGTTTATCAATTAAAAGATTCAGAAGAAGCTATCCATGAAATTCGGACAACAGGCAGAGGCAGCGGCAGCCCTTTTTCTTGAAGGGCAGGGTTACAGAATTCTGGAGAGAAACTATACAACAAGAGCAGCAGAGGTTGACCTCATTGCCATCCATCAGGATACCCTGGTTTTTATTGAGGTAAAGGGGAGACACTCTGTCCGTTATGGTCTGCCTGCTGAGGCGGTTGGTCCATCAAAACAGAAAAAGATCATATCTGCCGCCCTTCACTACATGCGGGAGAATAAAATTGCTGACAGGAGAGTCCGTTTTGATGTGATAACACTCCTCTTTCAGAATGGGCACTATCAAATTGAGTTGATACCCAATGCATTCCAGGGGGTCTGAGATGAGAGATATCGCTGATAACGGTGAGATGCAGAAGAGTACTTTTAACGGTGATACGCAGAAGAGTGCTTTTAAAGGTGAGATAAGAGAGAGCACTGCTGAGCGTGAAGATCTCTCTTCATGTGATATTACAACCTCTGGTAGTGGAACCCTTTACGTTGTTGCAACGCCCATCGGCAATCTTGAGGATATTACATTCAGGGCGGTAAGAATCCTTAATCAGGTAGCTCTTATTGCTGCTGAAGATACAAGACACACCCTTAAACTTCTCTCTCACTACCAGATCAACACTAAAGTGGTCTCCTGCCATGAGCATAATGAGGAGTCACGCATTGATATGATTGTTGCAAAACTCTCAGAAGGTGCTGATGTGGCACTTGTATCTGATGCTGGTACCCCTCTGATATCTGACCCTGGTTACAGAGTTGTCAAAGGTGTAGTTGAAGCGGGTTTCAAGGTCATTCCAATTCCAGGAGCATGCGCTGCAATTGCAGGTTTGAGCGTATCCGCTCTTCCCACAGACTCTTTTATCTTTAAAGGCTTTCCCAATAAGAGACAAGGAAAACGGATCGCAGAACTTCAGAGATTAAAGGGTGAGAACTCCACAATTATCTTCTATGAGTCTCCTCACAGAGTTGTCAGGTTACTTGAAGATATTTTGTCAGTTATGGGCGACAGGCCAGCTATGGTGGCAAGGGAGATTACAAAACATTATGAGGAGTACATAAGAGGGAGTCTCTCATATATTATCACCTCATTGAGATCCAGACCATCCATTAAGGGGGAGTGTGCGGTGTTTACAGGGTGGTCTGATAAGTTTGTGTATGAATTGTCAGAGCACTCCTCTTCTACCCTTTCAGAGCATCAATTTTCAATACTCTCCTCCTCCCAATCTGAACTCTCAGAGAGATCGCCATCACAGCCCCTTTCTATCTGCCCTGTCTCTGGATTTTCTGATCAGGAGCTTGACGAGAGAATTCTTTCTGCCCTTGAAACCTCTGAAGAGAAACCCTCAGCCGTTGCAAAAGCTCTCTCCCATCAGTACAATCTTCCGCGTCATGAGATATACAGCCGGATTCTGAGACTCCAGCGCCAACCATGATTGGGCTTTATTGTTAAAATTTGTAAATTTGAACAGGATTAAGATTCATAATTGCAGCCATTACCTAATTATCCCTTGACAAATATATCCCGATTCAATTAATTAATGTACGACTCAAATTCTGTTATAATACTGTTGTTATGATTTTGTGATGGTTATGAGAAAATGGTCATAATTCCATAGGTTAATACCCGATCCGGCTGAATTTTAAGCATAGGTTCTGTTTCGTCAGTCTGAAGCGTTTGCTCAATTTCACTAAAGTGTATGCTTTAATTCGTCGATGCTCATATTTTGTTTTTGATCACATCTTAAAATTTTTTGTTTGCGAAAAACCCACTATTATATTAACCGGACCGCTTTTTCGGAGGTGCACTTATGCAGTTTAGAAGAAGGTTTGAAGCTGGTGAATTCGCCTGTCTGGTTCAGATTGAACCACCCAAAGGGACAGATGTTTCATCAATGGTTAAGAATGCAGTTAATGTCAAAGGGGTTGCCGATGCATTCCTTATTCCTGAGATGGGCAATGCCGTGATGCGCATGAGTTCTCTTGGTGCTGCCCTTGTGCTACAGAAAAAGGGGCTTGATACTGTGATTCAGATCAGTTGCAGAGACAGAAACCGGCTTGCACTTCAAGGAGATATCCTGGCTGCCGCAGCCTGTGGTATTGATACCCTTATGGCAGTGACGGGTGAGGATCCAAGCTTTGGAGATCACCACACTGCAAAGGCGGTTTACGATGTGACTCTGGACGAGTTTCTCAAAGCCTTGCAGGGGATGGAAAAGGGACGCGACATGGCTGGAGTTGAACTCTCTGGTAATCCCGATTTTCTGAAAGGTTCAACCCTTAATACATGCCTTCGGGGTGCTGAACGTGAAAATGAGCTTGATAAGATGAAAAAGATGGTTGATGCAGGAGTCTCATTTTTTGTGACTCAGCCTCTGTTTGAGTTCTCCATGACCACCCCTTTTCTCAAGATAGCTGAAAAAAACAGCGTTAAAATTTTTCCGACGATTCTTCTTTTAAAATCTCTTGGTATGGCAAGATATATGGCCAGAAATGTCAACCAGGTTAACATGCCTTCAACTGTTGTTGACAGAGTACTCAATGCCTCTGACAAGGTCAGAGAGTGTACCAGAATGGCAAGGGAGCTGGTTGAAGCTGTAAAGGGTGAAGGGTATGCCGGTGTCAATGTCTCAACCCTTGGATGGGAACATAAACTTCCTGAAATCCTTGGTGTAATGGAAGGTCTTAACGGATAGGCAGATGCTTTTCGACCCGGTCTCCACCCTCAGCTATTCAGGGGGTCGGGTCGAACGATAGATTGACGTTTTGAAAGGATATGTAAGGAGCGATTAAATGTCTGAAAATGCAACTGTAAATGATAATCTTGCCGGATCGGTAATGGTTCTTGGCGGTGGTATTGCCGGAATGCAGTCTGCCATTGATCTTGCAAATTCAGGTTATTATGTCTACCTTGTGGAAAAATCCTATGCCATCGGGGGAATGATGGCTCAGCTTGACAAAACATTCCCTACAAATGACTGCACAATGTGAGTCATCTCTCCAAAACTGGTCGAGGTCGGCCGGCATCTTAATATTGAGTTGTTAACCAGTAGTGAACTGATCTTTCTTGATGGTGAGCAGGGCAATTTTACTGCCAGAATAAAGCAGAACCCACGTTATATTGATATATCAAAATGCACAAGCTGTGGCGAGTGTGCAAAGGTGTGCCCTGTAACTTTTCCAAGCGAACACAACCAGGGGCTTGCTATGCGAAAAGCAGTTTTCAAGCAGTATGAGCAGGCGATTCCCGGAGCTTACGGTATTTCCAAAAGATCAACAGCACCCTGTAAAGCCACCTGTCCCGCCCATGTAAGTATTCAGGGGTTTGTTGCACTCATCAATCAGGGGAAATACAGAGAAGCTCTCAAACTGTTCAAGGATGAACACCCCTTTCCAGGAGCCTGCGGACGTGTCTGCCACCACCCATGCGAAGGTGTCTGTACAAGAGGCGATGTGGAGGAGCCTCTGGCTATCCAGTATCTTCACAGGTTCTTAGCAGATACTGATTTTATATCTGGTTCTCCATACATCCCTGAAGTTGCGGAGAGAAGGGGTGAAAAGGTTGCCATTGTGGGCTCCGGGCCTGCGGGTCTTACAGCAGCTTATTACATGGCCCGGAAGGGTTATCAGGTCACTGTGTTTGAGAAGCTGCCAGTCAAAGGTGGTATGATGGCAGTGGGAATTCCTGAATATCGTCTGCCCCACGACGAACTGATGCGGGAGATCAACGTTATTGAGAAAATGGGTGTTGAAATCAGAACTGGCGTTGAATTTGGCAGAGATATAACTCTTGAAGGGCTGAAACGTGAGGGTTACTCCACCCTTTTTATTGCCACAGGGCTTCATGGAAGTCGTGCTCTTGGTGTTCCAGGTGAAAACCTTGACGGTGTGCTCAAGGGGGTCAATTTCCTTAAAGAGGCAGCTCTAAATAACTGTGAAAAGAACAGCAATAACTGCGAGGCACTTCTGGGTAAGGTTGTTGTAATTGGTGGCGGCAATGTTGCTGTTGATGTGGCCCTTACTGCCAGACGCCTTGGCTCTAAAGATGTCACTATGGTCTGTCTTGAGAATCGGGTTCAGATGCCTGCCTGGGATTATGAGGTTGAAGAGGCATTAGAAGAGAAGGTTACGATCAGAAACAGCCTTGGGCCAGTGCGTTTTATCTCAAAGGCAGATCTATCCTCCACTGCTGGTGATGGTAATAGTGGCGGTGCTGTAGGGGCAGTTCAATTCAAACGGTGCACAGCAGTCTTTGATGAGCAGGGCAGGTTTAATCCTCAGTATGATGAGACAGACCTCACAACAATTGAGGCAGATTACGTTATTGTTGCCATTGGTCAGATGGCTGAACTTGACTTTGCAAAAGCTGAAGCTATCTCAGTTACCCCAAGAGGAGGCCTTGCAGCTGACCCTGTAACCCTTCAGACTCCAATTCCCTGGGTCTTTGCTGGTGGAGATGTCTTTTACGGACCGAAATCGGTTGTTGATGCAGTTGCCTGTGGTAAGGAGGCAGCTGAAAGTATGCATCGCTTCATACAGGGGCAGGAACTTGCAACAGATCGCATAAAGAAGTTTGAGTATGAAAAGCCGGATATATCAGAAGTGTTGAAAGAGAAGAGAAAGGAGCGGGTACATCCATCCAAAATAGATGTTGCACAGCGCGAAGGAAACTTCTGCGAGGTGCACTGTGGGCTTAACGAGGAGGATATACTCAAGGAGGCGACAAGGTGTCTCTCATGCGGTATCTGCTCTGAGTGCTACCAGTGTGTTGATGCCTGTCTTGCAGGGGCGATTGACCACTGCCAGCAGGTGGTTTACAGAGATCTTGCCGTTGGATCTGTTGTGATGACATCAGGCAGTCGCCCCTTTGATCCGTCAAACTTAAGCGATATCTACATGTACAGACGCAACCAGAATGTGATGACAAGCCTTGAGTTTGAGCGCATTTTAAGTGCAGGAGGCCCAACCATGGGCCATCTTGTCAGACCCTCTGATCAGAAGGAGCCTGAAAAGATCGCATGGCTCCAGTGTATCGGTTCAAGGGATAACAACAAGTGCGGTAATGGCTACTGCTCCTCTGTCTGCTGCATGTATGCGGTAAAGGACGCCATGATCGCCAAAGAGCATTCGCATAAAGAGCTTGACTGCGTGATATTCAATATGGATATGCGAACCTTTGGAAAAGATTATGAAAAGTACTATATCAGGGCAAGGGATGAGCAGAAGGTGAGATTTGTGAAATCCAGAATCCACTCTGTGGATGAGGTAAGGGAGACAGGAGATCTTATTCTTACCTATGTGGATGAGGCTGGTAATGTGACAAAAGAGGAGTTTGACATGGTTATCCTCTCTGTTGGCCTTGTTATTCCTGAGGAGAACCGGGCTCTTGCAAGAAGCATCGGTGTTGAACTTGACAAATATGGATTTGTTAAGACATCTGTATTCAATCCGCTTGAGAGTTCAAGGCCAGGTGTCTTTGTTGCAGGTGTGTTCCAGGGGCCAAAGGATATCCCCTCCTCTGTAACTGAGGCGAGCGGTGCTGCCTGTGCAGCTGGCATTCAGCTGATAAATGCACGAAACAGCTGCACCAGAAGCGTTGAAGTTGTTCAGGAGAGAGACGTTACAGGAGAGGAGCCGCGCATAGGTGTTTTTGTCTGCAAGTGCGGTATCAATATTGCTGGTATTGTTGATGTGGATGCAGTATCAGCTTACGCTTCAACTCTTCCCGGGGTTGTCTATACCGGCGAAAATCTCTTTACCTGCTCTCAGGATGCTCAGGACATCATCAAGTCAATTATCAGCGAGCAAAAGCTCAACCGGGTAGTTGTTGCCTCATGCACACCAAAGACCCATGAGGGGATCTTTATGGATACTCTGGAAAAGAGCGGTCTTAACAAGTACCTCTTTGAGATGGCCAATATCAGAAATCAGAACTCCTGGATGCACTACCATGAGCCTGAAAAGGCGACAGCCAAGGCAAAGGATCTGGTGAGAATGGCTGTTGCAAGGGCAGCAACTCTTCATCCTCTTCATGAGAAACAGATCACAGTAGTTGTGAGGGCTCTTGTTATTGGCGGTGGTATTGCAGGTATGACAGCAGCCAAGGCTCTTGCTGATCAGGGATTTGACGTGGTGCTGGTGGAAAAGGAGGCTATGCTTGGTGGACTTGCAAATAAGCTCTATGCCACCATTGAGGGGGGTAATATCCGTCAATATGTGAAAAAACTTGCAGCTGAAGTTGAGGCACATGCGAAGATTCAGGTACTCAAGCAGTCTCTGATCGTTGATTTTACAGGATATAAGGGCAACTTCACCACAGAGGTACTTGTGGGGCCTGGCATGTATGAGCGGAAAATTGAACATGGTGTCATGATCATTGCCACAGGTGCAACAGAGTATGTGCCGGATGAGTACCTCTATAAGGAGAGTGAGAGGGTTATCACCCAGCTGGAGCTTGGCCATCGCCTGGAAGAGCAGGGGGCAGAGGATCTCAATCAGGTGGTGATGATTCAGTGTGTGGGCTCCAGAAACGAGAAGAATCCAAACTGTTCACGGGTCTGCTGCCAGGGTGCTATAAAGAGTGCCCTGCACATAAAGGAACTCAACCCTGATGCAGATATCTTCATACTCTACAGAGATATACGCATGTACTCCATGCTGGAGGAGTACTACACAAAGGCAAGAAATCTTGGAGTGCTCTTCTTCCGGTTTGATCAGGATAATCCTCCACTGGTTGAAAAAAACAGTGACGGCAGTGACACTCTTACGGTCACCTTTACAGACCATGTTCTTGGCAGAAAGGTCTCTGTTGATGCTGACCTTGTAACTTTAAGTGCTGGTGTTCAGGCAGCAGAGACTGAAGAACTCTCAACCATTTTAAAGACAGGACGCAACCGTGAAGGTTTCTTTATTGAGGCTCATGTTAAACTCAGACCTGTTGAAGCTGCCACAGAGGGTGTTTTTATCTGCGGAACAGCACACAGCCCCAAGCTTATAACAGAGACCATTGCCCAGGCTATGGCTGCCGCATCAAGGGCAACCACCTTTCTGTCACAGGATCATCTTACGCTCTCTGCTGTTACAGCAGAGGTCAATCAGGAGAACTGTGCATCGTGTCTTATCTGCGTTCGCTCCTGCCCATACAATGTGCCGAGAATAAATGAAGAGGGGGTAAGCTATATTGATCCTGCTCTCTGTCATGGATGTGGTGTCTGTGCATCAGAGTGCCCGGCCAAAACCATCAAACTGAACTGGTATGAAGATAATCAATTGCTAAGTAAGGTAGATGCCTTGCTGGAGGGGGTAATTTAAGATGACAAACGATTTAGATGCGGTCATTGATGGTGCTGATCTGAAGCCAGCCACTGACACCGTTGATTTTGAACCGGTAATTCTGGCCTTCTGCTGTAACTACTGAGGGTACTCTGCTGCGGACCTGGCAGGTTCCATGCGATTGAAGTGCCCTGCAAACTTCAGAATTGTCCGTCTTCCATGCACTGGCAAGATTGATGTTATCCATATTCTGAGGGCATTTGAGAAGGGGGCAGATGGTGTCTATGTGGTAGGCTGCATGGAGGGTGATTGTCACTTTAAAAGTGGCAACTTCCGTGCAAGAAAGAGGGTGGAGCAGGCGGCAAAGATTCTTGATCAGATCGGGGTAGGGGGGGCAAGAGTGAAGATGTACAATCTATCCTCTGGAGAGGGGCCTCTTTTTGCTCAATACTCCATAGAGATGGACAAGAAGATACGGGAGCTTGGCCCAAATCCTGTGAAGGTGGCTCTTCTGGCTAAAAAGCGGGCAGCCTGAAACACACTGCAGGGGGAGGCACAGCAGAGTGACTTTTTCTCCTCTGCCTTCTTCTGATACCAGAGACTATTGAAGCCCTAATTAAATTTTCATAACCACAATATGAGGTTTTCCAGATGATAATAGCAAGTAAAAAGCCCATTGAAGAGATTATACAAGAGGTCAAGGACTACAGGCGGCTCCTGATACTGGGATGCAATGAGTGTGTGACTGTTTGTGAAGCTGGAGGCAAAAAAGAGGTGGAGGTTCTTGCATCTGCTTTGAGAATGCACTTTATAAAAGAGGGTAATGAGAAGAAGATTGACGAAAGAACCCTGGAGCGCCAGTGTGACCACGAATATCTTGAAGAGATCAGAGATATTGTTGATCAGTATGATGCCATCCTCTCTCTTGCCTGCGGAGTGGGGGTTCAGTTCACAGCGGAAAAGTACCACACAACTCCGCTTCTTCCAGGTGTAAACACCTGTTTTCTTGGCGCAAATGAGCAGCGAGGAGTGTGGACAGAGAGGTGCCAGGCCTGCGGCTCCTGTATTCTGGCACGCACCGCTGGAATCTGCCCCATCTCAAGATGTGCGAAACGGGTCATGAACGGCCCATGTGGCGGCTCAAGCAAGGGTAAGTGCGAAATCAACAAGGAGCTGGACTGTGCATGGCAGCTCATTATTGACAGGTTAAGAGACCTTGGCAGGCTTGATGATTATGAGATCGTGGCGCCAATCAAGGACTGGTCAACAGAACGTTCAGGTGGACCCAGAAAGGTTGTCAGGGAGGATGTACAGGTATGAGCTTAAGAACATTGGACGAATTAAAGGCCTCAGGCGAACTCAGAACATCAAGCAGACTGGAGAAGATCTTCAAGATGGGGCATCTTGCCGTAACATCCGAGTGCGGCCCGCCAAGGGGAAGTGACCCGAAAGCTGTAACTGAAAAGGCACTGCTGATCAAGGATCATGTTGACGCCATAAATACTACAGATAATCAGACAGCTGTAACAAGGATGTGCTCTCTTGCAGCCTGTATCCACGTAAAACAGATGGGTCTTGAGCCTATTCTTCAGATGGTTACAAGAGACAGAAACAGAATCGCACTCCAGAGCGATCTGCTTGGTGCAGCATCTTTTAACATCAACACCATGCTCTGCCTGACTGGTGATCATCAGAGTTTCGGTGATTGCAAACAGGGTCAGAATGTCCATGATCTTGACTCCATGCAGTTGATTCAGACTGTCCGTCGTATGCGAGATGAGGGTAAATTTCTTGGAGGTGATGATATAAAGCGTCCACCAGATATTTTTGTTGGTGCTGCTGCCAACCCGTTTGCTGATCCGTTTGAGATCCGTGTTCCTCGTCTTGCCAAAAAAATTGCAT